>Ga0209474_10001189_pt1 | contig 26308 bp, 31 predicted proteins | sample GraSoiAngelo_145_FD_185902 | JGI IMG/M metagenome (GOLD analysis project Ga0209474, IMG submission 185902) | Grasslands soil microbial communities from the Angelo Coastal Reserve, California, USA - 14_1009_05_20cm (SPAdes) (version 2) | ecosystem: Environmental > Terrestrial > Soil > Grasslands...
ATAGCCGACGAGCTGCGCGCCACCGCGCGGCAGTTGGAAGCCGAGGCAGACGATCTGGCGTCGAACCCCAACCCTTGAACGGTTTCTCGCGATGGTCGGGTCCTTGCTGCGCGAGGGATAAACCCGGCTGTTGATCGGCGCCCTGCCGCAAACCGGCGATGATGCGCTAAGATCATCCGAGATTAGCGAAGCAGACCGGGACCATGGACGAAATCGACCGCCAGCTGCTTGAGATCCTGCAGCAGGATGCGACCCTGTCGATCGCGCAGATGGCCGAACGGGTCGGTCTGTCGGCGACGCCGTGCTGGAAGCGCATCCAGAAGCTCGAAACCCAGGGCGTCATCACCCGCCGGGTCGCGGTCGTCGATCCCGACCGGGTCGGCGTCGGGTTGTCGGTGCTGGTCAGCGTCGAAGCCGGCGAGCACACGCCGGAATGGCTCGCGCACTTCAGCGCCGGGGTCGCTGCAATGCCGGAGGTCATGGAAGTGTACCGTATGGCCGGCGATGTCGATTACACGCTGCGCGTCGCGGTCGCCGACATGGCGGAATACGACGCCTTCTACAAACGGTTGATCGCGGTGGCGCCGATGAAGAACGTCACCTCGCGCTTCGCAATGGAGCGAATGAAGCACACCACCGCCTATCCGCTGCACCCGCGCGCCTTCCGCGACCGCCGTGCCCCTGATAACGGCAGCAATGGCGAGGAAGGATAACCACCTCCGGCGCCGCTTGCCGGCAGAACGTTAAGCTACGGCAATATTAAATAAAGTAATAACATACTATTTGACACTTTCCTCTCCTCTACTCATCTTCTCCTCGTAAGTACCAGTGTAGACGCTGCAGCACGTAGCTGAAGCAAATACAGGCTCTGCATCCGTTGCGGCAGTATTTGCGGCAGTCGAGCGCGCGGCTTGCGAGGAGCTGAGGGATGTGCGAGGACCGGCCGTCACAGCACCTGCCGAGCGTCGATCCGGGCCAGATCTGGCTGATCGAACACGACCCCGCGACAGCGCTTTGCGCTTTCGACCGCGCCGTCCTGACCCGCGCCAATGTCGTGCTCTACGACCGCGCCGTGGCGCAGCTGGTGGCAGAGGCGCTGCCGATCGGCGCTTACGCCGAGCCGCTGCCGGCTGCAACGATGACAGCGGGTCCAGCAATCGCACCACGCGCGATCGACTTTGCGGCCGAAGGCTGGAGCGTCGTGCAGTTGGTCGCCGCCCGCCCGACTTGGCGCCCGCGGCAGCAGATCATGCCGGTGGCGCTGAGGCGCGCGCATGGCGGTGTTGGCCTGTCGGTTCGCGTGATCGCCAAACCGGCCGTCGGCCGCCATCACGAATGGGATGCGAGCCTGGACGATATCGCCGAGCTGTTCCGCGAATCCCGGGATGACGAGCTCTTGACCCTCGTCTTCGGGCCGGTCGCGGCGCGCCACCCGGCGCAGGCGCACGCTTTCACCGCTAACGGCCTGGCGGGCTGAGGCGGCCGGAGCGCCGTCGCATGGCTTCGATCGACACCGTCTCGAAAGCCGAGGCGGTCAAGCAGCAGAGCCGGCAATTGCGCGGCAATCTCGCGCGCGACCTCGCCGACACCGCGCACCCATTCGACAATGCGGGCTACAGCCTCCTCAAATTTCACGGCATCTATCAGGGCTACGACCGCGACAGCGCCACCGAGCGCAAGCAGCGCGGCGACGACAAGGTCTGGCAGTTCATGGTCCGAGTGCGCATTCCGGGCGGGCGCCTGACCGCCGACCAGTACCTTGCGCTCGACGATCTGGCCGACCGGTACGCAAACGGCTCATTGCGGATCACAACCCGGCAGAGCATCCAGTTTCACGGCGTGTTGAAGCCGGGGCTGAAAGCGACGATCGCCGCGATCAATGAGGCACTGCTGACGACACTGGCGGCGTGCGGCGATGTCGTGCGCACTGTGACGACCGTGCCAGTGCCAATCCGCGATGCGGTGCACCGCCAGCTCGAGGACGATGCGCGGCGGCTCTCGACCCACCTGTTGCCGCGGACCGGTGCCTATCACGAGATCTGGCTTGACGGCGAGAAGGTGACACCGGACGAAGAACCGCCCGACCCGCTGTACGGTGAGCGCTATCTGCCGCGCAAATTCAAGCTCGGCCTGGCGATCCCCGAGGACAATACGATCGACGTCCTGACCAACGACCTGGGCATCGTCGCGCTGTTCGACGGGGCCCGGGGAGAACAACATCTCGTCGGCTACAATTTCTTTCTCGGCGGCGGCCACGGCATGACGCACAACAAGCCGGAGACCTATCCCCGGTTGGCGACGCCGGTCGCGTTTATCGAGCCCGACGATCTGCTCGACGGCGCAGCGGCGGTGGTACGGCTGCACCGCGACTGGGGCGATCGCGGCAACCGGCGCCATGCCCGGCTCAAATACGTCATCGCCGAACGTGGCGATGAGTGGGCGCGCGAAAGACTGTCGGAATATCTCGGCAAGCCGCTCGAACCGTGCCGGCCGATGCCCGATTTCGCGGTGCCCGATCGTCTCGGCTGGCACGAGCAGGGCGACGGCAAGCTCTATCTGGGCCTGCCGGTCGCCAGCGGCCGCATCGTCGATGACGAGCGCATGCGGCTACGTACCGCGTTGCGCGAGATCGTCCAGCGTTTCGGCTGCGACCCGATCCTGATGCCGAGCCAGGACATCATCCTCAGCGAAATTGCACCGGCGGACCGCGAGGCGATCACGGATATTCTGCGCAGCTACCGCGTGACGTTGACCGAGCAATTGCTGCCGGTCGAGCGCTGGGCATTGGCCTGTCCGGCGTTGCCGAGTTGCGGTCTGGCGCTGACCGAAGCCGAGCGGGTGCGCGGCGATATCGTCGACGCGATCGCCGCGCGATTGCGGCGCTGGGGTCTCGAACAGGAGCGGCTCAGCATCCGCATCACCGGCTGCCCGAATGGCTGCGCCCGGCCCTATACCGGCGATATCGGCATCGTCGGGCGCGTGCCGGGATATTATTCGCTGTATGTCGGCGGCGATTTCGAGGGCACCCGCCTCAACGAGGCAATCGCCGAGCGCCTCGACATTAATGGGCTCGCCGAGGCGCTCGACCCGCTGTTCGCGCTGTGGGCCGCTTCACGGCTCGACCGTGAAGGGTTCGGCGATTTCTGTCACCGCATCGGCATCGAAGCGCTGCGCCATATCATCGAGAGCTGCCGCCGCAAGGCTGCTTGACCGACTTCTCCTCGACTCGCAAATCACCCCGTGCCCGGCCTTGTGCCGGGCATCCACGTCTTTTTTGCTACAGTCGATCCCGAGAAGACGTGGATGGCCGGGACAAGCCCGGTCACGAGAAGCTAAGGGGCTCGGGAGCTGCGCCTCGATGCCGTCCGGCAAAGGCGCGCTGTCGTCGGCGGGATCGGTCGGCATCTGGCCGGTGACAAACAGCCAGCCACCGGCCGCGGTCGCATGGCTGAACGGCGCGACCGGTGTCGGCGCGTCCGCGACCATCAGGAATTCGATCATGGCCTGTCGGCGCGCACATGTATCGCCGCCTTGCGTTTTCGAGTTTAGTGGCGGAATACGCTGCGCTTTTCCGCCCTACAAAGGCGTCGTTCTTCGATGATGGAGTGAGGAATGCCAGGCCGCCTCGATCAGACCCGGCCGTTTCTGCCGGTCAACATCGCGCTAATGACGGTGTCGGACACGCGCAGCGCCGCCGATGACCGCTCCGGCAATACGCTGGCCGAGCTTGCCGGCGCTGCCGGGCATCGGATCGCGGCGCGCAAAATTATCCGCGACGAATTCGGCGAGATCGCCGCGCAGTTGAAGGCGTGGATTGCCGACCCGGAAATCGATGTCGTGATCGCAACCGGCGGCACCGGCGTCACCGGGCGGGACGTCACGCCGGAAGCCTTTCACAGCGTCTACGAGAAGGAAATCGCCGGCTTCGGCGAGCTGTTCCGCTGGCTCAGCTACGAGAAGATCGGCACCTCGACAATCCAGAGCCGCGCCACCGCCGGGGTTGCCGGCGGCACCTATCTGTTCGCATTGCCGGGGTCGCCGAGCGCGTGCCGCGATGCCTGGGAGGGCATCCTCGTCCATCAGCTCGACAACCGGTTCCGGCCGTGCAACTTCGTCGAGCTAATGCCCCGCTTGCAGGAGCATCTGAAGGGGTAGAGCTCAGAAGCCGCGGCGCGGCGCGAGCCGGCGGAACGACGCGCCGTTATCGACATCCTCGAGGCGGGCGGCGAAACCGACCGACACCCGGCGCGGCAGATTGGCAAGCGCATCTTCGAGCGCGTGCAGCGTGGACCAGCGCACCTCGCCGAAGGACACCGGTAGGGATGGCGAGCGGCGCGCACCCACGAGCCAGAACCCGCCATCCGCGGCTGGGCCGAAGACGAAATCGTGTCGGCCGAGAAGGCGGAAAGCCTCGGCGATGTGATGCGAACTAAGCGCCGGGATATCGGCGCCGACCAGCACCACCGGCCCGGGCGGGCATGCGGCAAGGGCGTGGAGCATGCGTTCGCCGAGATCGCCCCTGCCCTGCCCCACAATCGGTGTGCCGCGCGGCCAGAGGCGCTTGCGATGGCGGGCGCGGCCCGGTGTGACGGCCAGACGCATATGCCATCGCCGGTCTCGGCCGAGGCGGCGCTGCAATCTGGCGAGCATCAACCGCTCGAAACGCAGCGCAGCGACGTCGCCGATGTCGTGGGCCAGACGGCGCTTGCCGGTGCCGAGCATGGGCGCGCGAATAAACAAAATGAGATGCTGCCGCATCAGCCGTAAAGCCGAGCGATCCGCCGCGGCGGCACCCCGGCGAAATACAACGACAGGCACAACAGATTGCGCAACGGCCGGCGCAGGTATCCCTCGCGCCGGTAACGCCGGGCCGAGCAGATGATTGGCGCCGGTATCGGCACGAGCCGACGGCGCCCGAGGCGGCGGACGATATCGACATCCTCCATCAGCGGGATCGGCGCAAAGCCGCCAACCGCATCGTAGAGGCTGCGGGCGATCAGCAGCCCCTGATCGCCATAAGGCAACCCCCAGGCGCGGCAGCGCCAGGCGACGATCCGTTCGAGTCGCCGCGCCGCCGGCTCGGGATCATCCAGCGCGAAAGAAAAATAACCGGCACGTTCAGAGCCCTCGGGCCGGGAAATGAATGCCGCAACGGCCTCCTCCCATCCCGCGGCGGGCCGGCAATCGGCATGCAGGAACAACAGCCAGTCGCCGGTCGCGGCGGCGGCGCCGGCGATCAGCTGTGGGCCGCGGCCTCGCGCGGCGTCGACAACGCACGCGCCGGCGGCTCGGGAGATCGCAACGGTGTCGTCGCGCGACCCGCCATCGCTGACGATGATCTCGCGGATCAGCGCGGAGCCGGCCAGCGCGGCCAATGTGTCCGGCAGCTCGTCGGCGGCATCGAGCGTCGGGATCACGACCGAAACTCGATTATGTTCTTGAAATGTTCCCACCGGCATCCCATAATTGGCGCATGGATATGCCGGCCACCCCCCAGCCGCGCAAGGGACGCGGCGCCGGAAGCAACGAAAGCGGCCGCTTCGAAAGCGAGAAGCGGGTCGCTTTCGATGATGGCTGGGGCTCGTCGGAGGACGAGCCGGCGCGGTTGCCGACCACGCTGTCGGTCGACACGACCCGCACGATCATCGCCCGTAACGACTCGCCCGATATCGGCTTCGACCGCTCGATCAACCCCTATCGGGGCTGCGAGCATGGCTGCATCTATTGCTACGCCCGGCCGAGCCACGCCTATCTCGGCCTGTCGCCGGGTCTCGATTTCGAAACCCGCATCTTCTACAAGCCGAACGCCGCCGCGCTATTGCGCGACGAATTGCGCAAGAAGGGTTATGTCTGCCGGCCGCTCGCGCTCGGCAGCAACACCGACCCGTACCAGCCGGCCGAGCGCAAATTCGGCATTACCCGCGCGATCCTCGAAGTACTGCGCGATTTCCGTCACCCGGTGACGATCGTCAGCAAGGGCGCGCTGATCCAACGCGACATCGACATCCTGACCGATATGGCCCGGGAAAAATTGGCGATCGTGACCATCTCGGTGACGACGCTGGATCGCGAACTCGCCCGCAAGATGGAGCCGCGCGCCGCGACACCGGAACGCCGGATCGAAACGATCGCTGCGCTCGCCAAGGCCGGCATCCCGACCGGCGTCTTGTCGGCCCCGATGATCCCGGCGCTCAACGACCGCGAAATGGAGGCGATCCTGACGCGGGCCCGTGAGGCCGGGGCGAGCGTCGCCGGTTATACGCTGTTGCGGCTGCCGCTCGAATTGAAGGCGCTATTCAAGGAGTGGCTCGAAACCCACCAGCCGCAAAAGTCCGCGCATGTACTGTCACTGGTCGCGCAATGCCATGGCGGCAAGCTTTACGACTCCGCCTGGTCCAAGCGCATGGTCGGCGGCGGCCCCTATGCCGAGATGCTGGCGGCGCGCTTCGACCGCGCCTGCCGCAAGCTCGGCTATTCGCCGCGATCGACGCACATGCTCGACACCAGCCGCTTCCGTCCGCCGCCGCAACGAGGCGATCAGCTCGCGCTGTTCTGACCCTTGAGCCACTCGGCGAGCGCCACTGCATTGTTGTTGTCCGGATCGCGCGAGGCGAAGAGCAGGGTCACCGTCCCGGTTGCATCGAACAACGGTTTCAACCCAGCGCGCTTACGGTCGAGTTCGGCGACGTAGCGGCGGCGAAATTCGGTCCAGCGCTTCGGATCATGGCCGAACCAGCGCCGCAGCTCCGCGCTCGGCGCCACATCGCGCAGCCACAGATCAATGGCCGCCTCGTCCTTCTTGAGGCCGCGCGGCCATAACCGGTCGACCAGAACGCGCGTGCCGTCTTTCGGGTCAGGCCGATCGTAGACGCGCTTCGTGCGGATTTGTCGCGGCATCGCGGCATTCTAAGCTAGTCTCGCGGGGACGGTGATCGCTAGACGCGGAGGCGCCAGGATGCCGAGGGAGAAGCAGCTCAACGCCGAGCAACTGCGCCGGATCTTCCTCGAATTTGCCGAAGCCATGCGCGAACTGCCGCCCGATACCGAGGCTGGCTTTCTCGATGCCGAGGGCGAACTTCGCCTCGCCCCCGATGTGGGCCGCAAGTTGCGCACAGCCCGCAATGTGCGCGAGGCGCTGCAGCAGATCCGGAAGGCGGAGAACGAGCGCGAAGAGTAATGCCCGATCAGTTTCCGTCGGGGCCGGCGGCGAGGCCGGTGTTGTGCAGCCGGGCGATTTCGCGACCGGGAAGGCCGAGCACCTCAGAAAGAACCGCGTCGGTGTGCTCGCCGAGGCGCGGCGCCGGAAAGGTCGGCAGGCGCGGCACGGCGCCGAAATCCAGCGGCAGACCCGGCATCGGATATGTGCCGATGCCGGGCTGCTCGACCTCGGCGAAGAGCGGGTTGACCGGCGAGCAGCGTGGGTCGTCGCGCACGAGCTCGACAAAATCCTGAAACGAGCCCCACAACACGCCGCTGCCGGCGAACGCCTCCTTGATCTCGGCGAGGGTCTTGCCGCCGCACCACCGCGCCAGAAGCGCCGCGATTGCATCGCGCGCCTCGTAACGCCCAGTTTCGGTGTCGAGATCGACCTCCATCATCTGGCCGACCATCGCCAGCTTGTCCGCAAGCCCGGTGGCGCGGCCGAGCGCGCGCCATTGCCGCGGGGTCAGCGCGATAATCATGACCCGCCTGTCGTCGGCGGTCGCAAAATCGCGGCCGAAGCTGCCGTAGAGATCGTTGCCGATCGCGGGCCGCGCCCGGCCGTTGATATGGACGTCGCCGACATAGCCGAGATGGCCGACCGTCGCGAGCATCACATCGGCGAGAGCGGCGACGACCTCCTGCCCGTCGCCGGTGCGGGCGCGGTGGCGCTCAGCTGCCAAGAGGGCGGTCGCCAGATAAAGCCCGGCGGCGATGTCCCAGGCCGGCAGCACGTTATTGACCGGCGCGCCTACGGTGGACCCGCTCTGGCCGGTGACCAGCGGAAATCCACTCGCGGCGTTGACCGTGTAATCGACCGCGGCGGTGCCGTCGCGATTGCCGATCAGGCGCAGCAGGATCACATCCCCGCGCTTCGCCTTGAGGTTCGCGTAGTCGAGGCCCGGCAAGGGCGGCAAATTGGTCAGCACGATGCCGGCACCCGGCCCCGGCGCCGTCGCGATCGCCTGGGCGAGCGCGCGGCCCTCGGGCTTGTCGAGCGCCAGCGCCACCGAGCGCTTCGCCTTGTTGAGCCCAGCCCAATAAAGGCTGGCGCCATTCGGCGCGACCGGCCAGCGGTTGAAGTCGATGCCGCCGCCGATCGGATCGATGCGGATCACCTCGGCGCCCAGCTGCGCCATCGTCATGCCGCCGAGCGGCGCCGCGACAAAAGCGCTGAGCTCGACGATGCGCAGATCCGCGAGCAGCCGGTTCATCGCCGTGCCTCCTGTTGCCCTCTCCCGCCCTATTGAGCCGAAGCCGGGGCGGCGCGGCAACCCGAGGCGACGATCAGCCGAACACGACCGCGTGCATGATGCGGCCGGGCAGGAAGGTGAATACGCCGGCGATCACCAGCGCGCCGATGAACAGGCCGAGCATCGCGCGGCGATGTCGTTCGACGGCATGGCGGCGGGCATGCGAGACCGCGAGCGGCAGCATCGCGAGGGTGAAGATCGACAGCAAATGGATCGGGCTGAACGGACCCCAGAGGCGGATCGTATGGATGAAGAACGAGCTGAGGACGACCGCGAACATCAGCCCCGCCCAGATCCAACCGATCGTCCGGTGCGGGATTGTCCCTTTCGGCGCCGCCAGTTGCAGCGCCCCGAGCGCGAAGGCGCCGAGCGCGGCAAAGGCGTGGATCTGAATCACGGCGGGCGCCGCCAGCAGCGGAGCAAGGTTCATCCGATAGCCCTCGGCTCCAGAATGTTAATATCATTAACATCTATAGCGAGGGGTCTCAGAGGTCAAGCAACGCCCTCTGCCCGCGACCGGGGAGAGGGAGAGCTTACGGGGCCTACCGGAAAACAACTTTCAACAGTGACGCATGCAGCCGCAACCGCGTTCCCTCGCCCCGTTTACAGGAGAGGGAGGGGGCGAGGAGCGATTACCCGCCGGCGATAAACGAGCGCAGCGATTTCGCCTCGAACTCGACCTCGTCGAGGCGGTTTTTGACGAGGTCGCCGATGCTGACGATGCCGCACAGCCGCCCCTCGGAAACGACCGGGAAATGACGGATGCGCCGATTGGTCATCTCGGCCATCAGCTCGCCGACCGTATCGCCGGGATCGCAGGTCACGACGTCGTGGGTCATGACGTCATCGACCGACCGCGACAGCAGGTTGGTGCCTTGCTCGGCGAGCGCGGCGACGATATCGCGCTCCGACAGAATGCCGTCGACACCGTCGCCGTCATTACTGACGACGATCGCGCCGATGCGCTCCCGGTGCAGCATGTCGACCGCTTCGGCGATCGTTGCGTCCGGCCGGATCGTCGCGACCCAATTGCCCTTGTTGCGCAGGATCGTCTCGACATTCATCGGAGGCCTCCCAGGCTGGGGGAGCGGCGCCCCGCGACCGCCGTGCCGCAGCCGCCGCCATCTGGCTTGGAAGATAGGACAAAATGTCGCACCCTGAAAGGGGCAATGGTTAACGCGACGCGGTGCTTCCCGGCTCGACGGTTTCGGCCTCGACCCGGTAATAGGCGTCGAGACCGATCAGATCCTCGATTTCCTTCGTAAGGCGGTGAACTCGGCATCGCCGATGCCGGTGTAATTGCCGGTCGAGATCAGTTCGGCAAGCGCCTGCTTCATTCCGTGCAATGCCGCGCCGAGCAGGATCTGCGCGTCGATGCAGCCGCGATAACCCATCTGTTCGAGGTCGCCAAGCGGCAGGATCGGGCGCCCGTCGCGGTTGCCGCGGCTCTGCACCCAGATCAGCGGCACCGAGGCAAGACGCGGCGCCGCTTCCGCCTCCTCGCGGTTGCGCGGAAACAATAAGCCGAGATCGGCGCCGCCCTCGGCGGCCGCGTTGATGCGCGGGATCGCCTCGCCGAGGCCGAATTCGCGGCAGGTGTCGGTCCGCGCGATGATCACGAAATCGCGGTCGGTCTCGTCGCGCTGGCGGCAGGCATATCTGATTTTGGCGGTGAAGTCGGCGAGCGGGATCGCATGCACCTGGTGAGCGTGGTAATGCGCCCGCTTCGGGAAGAGCTGGTCCTCGATATGGATGCCGGCGACGCCGGCCACGGCGAACTCGCGGACCGTGCGCATCGTGTGCAACGGCTCGCCGAAACCGGCGCCGGCATCGGCGATCAACGGCACCTGCACCGCGCGCGCCACCTCGCCGGCGACGCGCACCTGTTCGTCCATCGTCAGCAATGGCTCGGTGATCATGCGGGAGGCGCCGGTGACATAGCCGCCGGTATAGACGACCGGCACGCCCATCGCCTCGGCCAGCCGCCCTTCGAGCGGGGTCGCCGCCGACGGCATATACAGGAACTTGCCGCTGTCGAGCAGCTCGCGCAGCCGGCGGGTCTTTACCGTCATCCTTCGCTCCGCCGCCGGGTCAGCCGAGCGAATGGATGATCTCGCGATAGGCGGCCTCAGGGAAGGCCTTCAACGTCCGCGTCCGCACCGATCCCATCTGGCCAAGCAGCAAGCTGAAACGGGCGGCGACCGCATCGTCCGGCGCTTCGTAAATGACGATCAGATCGTAATCGCCCATCGTCATGTAGAGCGACTTGAATTCGCCGCCCATTTCGGTCAGCGCTCGCCGCGCGGTCTCGACGCGCTTTGGCGATTCCGTGACCTGGCGAGCGCCCTGATCGGTCCAATTGGCGAGCATCACATAGGTCGGCATGGCGCATCCCCTTTCAGGCTGTGACCAGCGGCTCGGGCCGTCTTGCAGCGGTCTATCGGGTCATGATGGCCGAGCGGATCGCCTAGAACAAGGCGATGGCTCGCGGCATGGCGGAATTTCCGGCCGATATTCGCCGTTTACGGGATGAAGCGACGAGATGTGCGGGTTTAACCCTGGGTTAACCAGCTGCCGTAAAAATGCCGAAAACAGCGGTGACATTTCGGCGCCAAAGGCGGTGGCAGATGCGTGATTGGATTGCCGACTGGAACAAATGGAGCCGCGCCGAACGCGTGCTCGCCTTTGTCGTCACCTTAATGCTGTTGGCGCTGCCGCTCGGGTTGTTGATCAGCAGCAAAACCGGCATTTAGCCCGCTCCCCCAGGCGCGGCAGCCGGCTGCGCCGGTGCCGCCCAGGGACTATTTCGAATCGGCGAAGCGACGGTTGAACGCTTCCTGCCAATCCTCGGTCGTGGTGAAGCCGGCCAGGGTCTTGGCGGTGCCGAGCGTTGCCTCTTTCAACGCCGGATCGGGCTGATCGTAATTAACATCGAAGCGGCAGGGCTGCGTCGCGTGCCACGGCGTCTGGGTGAACACCTCGATGCGATTGTCCTCGGGATCGCGGAAATACACCGACCAGGTGTTGGCGTGCGACACCGGCTCCGGTTTCGTATAAGGGAGCGCGCGCACCTTCTCATAGACCCGCCGCACCTCGTCGAGGCTGTCGACGCGGAACGCGACATGGCCGATGCCGCTGCCGGGCTCTGTCGCCTCGCTCGGGATCAGCACGATCTGGTGGTGCTCCTCGGGGCTGTGGCTGAGGAAGATCAGCTCGCGGCCCTGCATCGGGCCGCGGTCGAGAACCCCCCGGTCGCTGACGATGAAACCCAGGACCTCGGTATAGAATTTCTCCATCGCGGCCTGGTCGCGGGAGCGGATCTCGAAATGGCTGACGGTGTAGCTCATTGATGGTCCTCCGAACCTTCGGCCTCGATGATGCGCGAAACCGGCGTGGCGGAAAAGCCCTTGCGGCCGGGCGGCGTTGCCCCTAAAGCCGGGGCGGACCCCTGACGGCCGGAGAGAACCTGATGCCCAGCCTGCCCGATCGCCACGCTCTCGAAGCGCTGCGCGCCTACGACACGCCGACCATCTGCAACGCGCTCGAAATCGTCGTGCCGGCGCGGCGCGCGATCGGCTTCACGCGGCGGCCGCTCGTCGCCTGCTTCCCGGAGATGAAGCCGGTTGTCGCTTTTGCCCGGACCGCGCTGATCCGCTCGCGCGAGCCGCATCCGCGCGACCGCGAAAGCGCCAACCGGATCCGCCTCGGCTATTACGAGCACATCGCGGCGGAGCCCTTGCCGAGCCTGTCGGTGATCCAGGATATCGACGCGCCCGATACCGGGTTCGGTGCGTTCTGGGGCGAGGTTCAGACGCATGTGCATGCGGGGCTCGGCTGCGTCGGCGTCATCACCGACGGCTCGGTACGCGATCTCGACGCAATGGCCTCCGGTTTTTTCGTGCTGGCCGGCTCGATCATGCCGAGCCACGCGCATGTTCATCTCGTCGAGTTCGGCGGCACTGTCAGCGTCGCCGGCATGGTCGTCTCCGCCAACGACATCATCCATGCCGACCGACACGGCGCGGTCGTAATCCCACCCGATACGGTCGCAAAGATCCCGGAAGCGGTCGATCTGCTGACCCGGCGCGAGAAGGTTCTGATCGAGGCTTCCAAGCAGCCCGGCTTCTCGGTCGACCGGCTGCGCCAGGCGTATCGCGAGCAGGACGAGATTCACTAAGACCTCGTCGGCGGGCCGTCTTTTCCGATGGGGCCGGCAGCGAAGCGAATGAGCTTCGATCCCGAAGCGGTTCGCAAGTTTGAGCATGCCGGCTGGGAACAGGCAGCAGCGCAGTACGATGCGACCTTCGCGCGGGCGACCGCCCCGTTTGTCGAAGCCTTGCTGGATACGGCCGGCGTCGCCGCTGGGATGACGGTACTGGATGTCTGTTGCGGCACCGGCGTGGTGACTGCGGCGGCGGCGCGGCATGGCGCGCGAGCAGTGGGCGTCGATTTCTCGCCGGCGATGCTGAACCAGGCGCGGCAAGCGTATCCGGCACTGCAATTCGACAAGGGTGATGCCGAGGCGCTTTCCTATGCGGATCGAAGTTTCGACGCGGTGGTATCGAATTTCGGGGTGCACCACGTGCCCAGCCCGGAGAAGGCGATCGCCGAAGCCTTTCGCGTGCTGCGTTCTGGCGGGCGGGTTGCCTTCGCCACCTGGGCAGCGCCGGCCGAGAACATCGCCTGGCGGCTGCTGTTCGATGCGATCCGCGAGCACGGTGACCCAAATGCGGCGAAAACGCCGCCCTCGGGCGGCAATCTCGGCACCGTGGATGCCGTGCTGCGTTTGTTGCGCGAGGCCGGGCTCGCCGATGCGCACGCCGAGCCGATACGCCGCGAATGGCTCCTCGCCGATCCGCGCGATCTCGTCGCAGCGCTTAACCATGGCACAGTCCGCACCGCCGCGCTGATCGCGGCGCAGCCTGCTGCCGCTCGTTCCGCGATCGAAACCGCCGTCGCGCGTGCCGCCGAGCGCTATCGCCGCGGCGACAAGTTCGCGGTGCCGATCGTGGCGATCCTGGCAAGCGGCACCAAATCACCGGAATGACCCAGCTTGCGACCGATGTCCTGATCGTCGGAGCCGGCGGCGCCGGCATGTATGCCGCGATCGCAGCGGCGCGCGCCGGGGCGGAACATGTGCTGCTCGCCGATAAGAGCCTGGTCGGCCGCGGCGGCGCGACGGTCATGGCGCAAATGACCGTAGCGGCGGCACTCGGCGAAGAATGCCCTGACGACTGGCAGGTGCATCTCGCAGACACGCTCGCCGCCGGCCGCGGATTATGCGACGAGAAGCTGGCGGCGTTGTTGTGCCGCGACGCGCCGACGCGCATCCGCGAGATGGACGAATGGCGGGTCGGCTGGGCGCGGCGCGAGCATGGGCGGATCGCGCAGGTCACCGCACCCGGACATTCGCGGCCGCGCTGCTGCTATGTCGATTTCCTGAATACCGGCCCGGCGGTGGCCGCGACCTTGCGCCGCCGGATCGGCCAGATCGCGGCGATAAAGCGGGTCAGCAATCTGGCGGTGACCGATCTTGTCGTCTGCAACGAAGAGGCGGTCGGCGCGGTGGCGCTCGACATCGCCGAAGGCGAACCGGTGACGATCGCCGCGAAAGCGATCGTCATCGCCACCGGCGGGCTGACGCGCATTTATCAGCGCAACAGCGCCTCGGCGAATATGGGCGGTGACGGCTACGCGCTGGCCCTCGCCGCCGGCGCCGAGCTGCTCGATATGGAATTCGTGCAGTTCTTCCCAATCGGACATCTGGCGCCGCGCCTCGTCGGCATGGACCCGATCATGTGGGACCCCTTCCGCTACAAGCTCGGCGGCCGTCTGCTCGACGGCGCCGGCCGCGAATTCCTCGGCGATTACGGCAGTGACGAGACCGCGGGCTATACGACGCCGCGCGACATCGCGACCTATGCGATCCAAAAGGAAGTCGCCGCCGGGCGCGGCTCGCCGCATGGCGGGGTCTATCTGTCCTTCGCACATGTGCCGCGGAGCGCGCTCGAAGGCGCGTTCGGACCGGTCATCGAACGTCTGGCACAGAACGGCATCGACCTCGGCGCCGCACCGATCGAGGTCGCGCCCATCGCGCATTACCATATGGGCGGGATCGCGGTCGACGAGCGGATGGCGAGCCGAGTACCGGGCCTGTTCGCGGCCGGCGAGGCGGCGGGCGGTGCCAACGGCGCCAACAGGCTCTCCGGCAATGCGATCCCCGAGGCACTGGTGTTCGGCGAACAGGCGGGAACCGCCGCCGCCGGTTTTGCGACGGGACGGCGATTACCGGATTGGCCGAACGGAGCCGGGGCCTCGGCGGTCGCGCAAATCCGCTCGCTCGCCGATGGCCGCGGCGGCGACATCGCGGCAGTCGAGTTGCTCGACGAATTGCGCGAGGTGATGTGGCGCGATGTCGGGCCGTTCCGCACAGCCGACGGTCTGGCCCACGCCATCGCAACGCTTGAGAAAATACGAAGGGCATTGCCCGACGCGGCAGTGCCCGCCGGGCGGCAGTTCAATTCCGCGCTTGCCGAGTGGTTCGAATTGCGCGGCAGCGTGATTGCAGCGCAGGCTGTAGCGCACGCGGCCGCAGTGCGCCGCGAGAGCCGGGGCGCGCATCAGCGCGAGGATTTTCCCGACACCGATCCGGGTTGGGCGCGTTCGCGGCGGATTGCGATGACAAGCGACGGCGCGTTGATTGTGGACGGTCGGAAGTGACCAAAACGATCGCACGCTTGCGCGTCCGCCGCGGCACTGCCGGCGAAGCGGTATCGCGGTATCAGGAATTCGCGGTGCCGTTCGAGCCCGGCACCACGGTGCTCGATGCGCTGATCTCGATCCGCTCGCAGCAGGATCCATCGCTGGCGATCCGCTACAGCTGCATCAATGCCAATGTCTGCAAGGAATGTCTTATCGCGATCGACGGCGAGGTCAGATACGCCTGCACGACCCGGCTGCGTCACGATGCGGTGATGACACTCGATCCTTTGCCCGGCAAACCGGTGCTGCGCGATCTCGTCACCGAGACACGGCCGCCGCGCGAGCGATTGAAGTAGCCCGCGCATTGTCACTTCTCGGGGCGAGGTTGTTGTATTTCGGCCGTTGAAAACGTGCTAGGTTTTGGCGCCGAGGCAGGGAGGACGCCAAGCAATGGCCAGAACGGCTATGACAGAATTGCAGCAACAGATCGAAGCGGTGCGCCGCGAAGCCTTCGCTGCCGGCTATGCCGCGGCGATGGAAGCGATCCGCGAAGCCACGTCGCGCGCGGCACCCGGCGCCCGAAGCGCTGTTGCCGCGCCGACCCGCCGGGGGCGGGGCCGAGGACGAGGCCGAGCGCGCGCACGACAAGCGGCACCAGCGGCCGCAAAGCCAACGCGGCGACGCCGCGCTCGTGCGACTACTCGTACCACTGGCCGCGCCACTGCCCGCACTACCCGCGCCACCGCTCGTGGGACTCGCGCAACCGCCGCAAGGACGCGCCGTTCGGCGGGCCGCCGGCCAGAGCGCGGCACCAACGCGCGCATGATCGGAGAGATCTTGAAGGCGGCGGCGCCGCGCGCCGTGCGCCCGGCTGAAATCCGCAAAGCGCTGCAGGACAACGGGGTGTCGATGGCGTTCACCTCGATCCGCCATGCGCTCGGTCAATTGGAACAGCGCAACGCGGCCGAGCAGGTCGGCGACAGCAGGACCTGGCGTCACCGCGGCGGCTGATCCTGATCCCGCTGCAGCTGTGCGATGATTGCGCCGCGCGCCAGCGCGTCGGCGCGTTCGTTTTCCGGATGGCCGGCATGGCCGCGCACCCAGTGCCACTCGATCTCGTGCGGCGCCGCAGCGGCTTCCAAGCGCTGCCATAAATCGACATTCTTGACCGGCGTCTTGCCGGCGGTGCGCCAGCCGCGCGCCTTCCAGCCGGGAAGCCACTGGGTGATGCCGTCGCGCAAATATTGGCTGTCGGTGTAGAGCCGCACGCGGCACGGCCGCTTCAACGCCTCCAGACCGGCGATCGCCGCCATCAGCTCCATGCGGTTGTTGGTGGTGGCCGGCTCGGCGCCGGCGAGCTCCTTCTCGACGCCGCGCGACCGCAGGATCGCGCCCCACCCGCCGGGGCCGGGGTTGCCGCTGCACGCGCCGTCGGTGAAGATCTCGACTTCAGCCATCGATGCCATACGCGCCCGGCCCGGTGACGCTGCGGTGAAAGCGCAGCTTTTTGAGATATTCGAGCGGGTCCTTGGGACGAACCAGCGCGCCGGCAGTCTGGTTGAGCCAATCGTAGAGGCGTGTCAGCAGAAAGCGCAGCGCGCTGCCGCGCGCCAGCAACGGCAATGCCGCGAGCTCGGCGGCATCGAGCGGCCGGGCGCTACGATAATGCCGGACCAGGAGACGCGCCTTGGTGACATTGAAACTGCCATCCGGCTCGAAGCACCAGGCGTTCAGACAGATCGCCAGATCATAGGCGAGCGAGTCGGTGCAGGCGAAATAGAAGTCGATCAGCCCCGAAACATCGCGGTCGCGAAAGAACACGTTGTCGGGAAACAGATCCGCATGAATGACACCGCTCGGCAATCCTTGCGGCCAAGCCGCTTCGAGAAAGGCGAGCTCGTCGCCGAGCTCGGCGGCAAGGCCCTGCTGCAACTCGCCGGCCCGCGCGGTGCACGCCTCGTAGAGCCGCCGCCAGCCGGCAAGACCGAGATCATTCGGCCGACGCATCGCAAACGAGGCGCCGGCGCGGTGCAGCCCGGCTAGCGCAGCCCCGAGACCCGCGCAGTGGAACGGCTCGATGCGACGCGGCCACATGCCGTTGAGGAAAGTGACAATCGCCGCAGGGCGCCCACACAGCTGACGCAGCGCCTCGCCATCACGTGCTCGCACCGGCGTCGGGCAGGCGACACCCTGATGCGCGAGGTGATCCATCAGCGCGATGAAGAACGGCAGATCCTTGGGTGCGACCCGCTTCTCGTACAATGTCAGGATGAAATTGCCGCGCTCGGTGGTGAGCAGGAAGTTCGAGTTCTCCACCCCCTCGGCGATGCCCTTGCACGCCAGCACCTCGCCAAGATCGTACAGGCCGACAAAGGCGCGCAGCTCGTCATCGCCGATTTCGGTGTAGACCGCCATTGTGCTCGTACGCCCTTTCCGCCCGCCGCGACCCGGCTTGTGCGGGGTGCGAGCCTCGCCTAGACTCGCACAACCCGCCGCCCGCCGGCGCGGGACACTAGCAAGCGCGATGGCAGGGAAGAAAGATGGCCGAACCGATCCCGGCGCAGAAAGCGCCCTATAACGTCACCGTCGAAGCGGGCAAGCGTTACTTCTGGTGCGCCTGTGGCCGCAGCGGCAACCAGCCTTTCTGCGACGGTTCGCACAAGGACACCGGCATCACGCCGATGCTGTTCACCGCAGATAAATCCGAAGAGCTGTGGTTCTGCGGCTGCAAGGCGACCGGCGGCAAACCGTTCTGCGACGGAACCCATAACACGCTCTGATTCGCGGCGCCGGCTGCCGGTCAGGCCCGGGCACCGCGTAGGGAAGCCTCGATCAATGCATGCACGCACGCACCTGCCCCGGCTCCGCCGGGCGATATTGCTTGGGCTGATGCTGCTGTCCGGGTGCGGCTGGTTTTCCTCCGACGAACCCGAGACGAGGCCGATCGTGGCGCCGGGCACCTGTCCGACGGCGGCGATCCTGCGCCCTCTCTCCCAGACTGCGGTATTTGCGCCGGGCCAGTCGCGCCAGCAGGCCGGGGTGGCGTTCTACGGCTTGCTCAGCGAAGTCGATGCCAAATGCGACCGCGCCGGCGACGCTTTGCGGCTGAAGCTCGATGTTGTCGTGGTCGGCGAACGCGGCCCCGCCGCGGGCACGGGGAGCGCGGTCGATCTTTGGTACTTCGTCGCGGTGACCGGCGCCGATCAGGCGATTCTCGGCAAGCGGCTCTTCCCGGTCCATATCGAGATACCCGCCGCCTCCAAACGCGCCGGGATCAGCGACCATATCGAAGAGGTCATCCCGCTCGGCGGCCGGCCGGCCGGCGAACTCAGCGTCGTGCTCGGTTTTCAGCAAAGCCCCGAGGCGCTCGAGTTCTACCGCAACTACCCCCGGCGGTGAGCGGTTTTGATTAGCAAAATTTGCCATCGGTGCCAATATTCCATTCCTGTCAGATGCGCTCAGATTGACGGCGCTGCGCGCGCAGATCCAGGCTGGTGTCGATGCGCTGGAGCGCGGTGACTTTATCGAGATCGAGGACTCGGACCTCCAGGCGTATCTTGAGGGCCTGACAGGCGCAGACGAAGGCTAGCACCGAACGGTGGCGCGCTAAAGGCAAGCGCCGCTACGCCGCCACACTCACGACAGCGATGCGCAAAATCGCCGACGATCCGCAGGGGGCTGGAACGCGGGATTGTCGCGAGCTGCTGCCTCACCTGCGGAGCCTCCACCTGCGACATGCGGGTGTACGCGGCAGAAACATCAAGGTACGTCGACCTGCGCATGTCGTCTTTTACCGTGTGATTCGGCCTGGATTGATCGAGATCGTCCGAATTCTGCACGAGCGCATGAAACCGGGACGCTGGATCGAAACGAGCGCCGAACGGGATGAGTAGGCCTCACAATCGATAGCGGCGGTAACGTACTGGCTTCGATTCCCCGCGGGTGCTAGACAGGGGGCTGCCGTATGCACGCCCGCAGGAGAGGTCGCGCCCTGGTGTAAACCCGGATGCGCGGCGCCGAAGGAGCAACCGCCCCGGAAACTCTCAGGCAAAAGGACTGCGGGCGGAAGGGCGCTCTGGAAAGCAGCGGGCCGAGATAATGAATCGGGCCGCTCACCGAAGGAGTAAGCCGCGGTTTGGTCATCTCGTGTGGCCGGCGCGGTGAATCTCTCAGGGTTCAGGACAGAGGGGGCATCTCCCGGACGCCGACGGCGTCCGAATCGCCGGAGGTGCGCCCTTGACCGATCCAGCAGCGACAGCGCCCTTGCGGCACACACCGCTTTACGAGCTCCACCTCGCCCGTGGCGCCAGGATGGTGCCTTTCGCCGGCTATCAGATGCCGGTGCAGTACCCGACCGGGATCATCGCCGAGCACCTCCACACCCGGGCGCAGGCGGGTCTGTTCGACGTCTCTCACATGGGCCAGATCCGGCTGCACGGCGCCGCGGCGGCGCGGGCGCTGGAGGCACTGGTGCCCGGCGATCTGCAGGCGCTAGGGCCGCAGCGCATGCGCTACACGCTCCTGCTGAACGAGACTGGCGGCATCCTCGACGATTTGATGGCGACGCGGGTTGAGGACGGGCTGATGCTCGTCGTCAACGCCGCTTGTAAGGAGGCCGATCTCGCGCATCTGGAGCAGCGCCTCGATCGGGCGGTGGCGATCGAGCCGCGCTTCGAACGGGCGCTGCTGGCATTGCAGGGGCCGGCCGCGGCCGCGGTGCTTGCCCGTTTTGCTGGCGGGGTCGAGCGGATGCCGTTCATGAGCGCCGCCGAGGTGTCGATCGCCGGGGCGGCGTGCACGGTGACCCGCTCGGGCTACACCGGCGAAGACGGGTTCGAGATTTCGCTGGCCGCCAATCAGGCGATGCGTGTCGCCGAGCGGCTGCTGGCCGAGCCGGAGGTAGCGCCGATCGGGCTCGGCGCTCGCGACACGCTGCGCCTCGAGGCCGGGCTGTGCCTCTACGGTCATGATATCGATGAAACCACGACACCGATCGAAGCCGGGCTCGCCTGGACGATCGGCAAAAGGCGGCGCGCCGAAGGCGGTTTCCCCGGTGCCGCAACGGTGCTGCGGCAGCTCGCGGAAGGAACCGCGCGCAAGCGGGCCGGCATCCGTCCGGACGGCCGCGCCCCGGCGCGCGATGGCACGGCGGTTGTCGATCCCGGCGGCGCGCCGGTCGGCCAGATCACCAGCGGCGGCTTCGGGCCGTCGGTCAATGCGCCGATCGCGATGGGCTATGTCGATGCTTCCCATAGCGCAGAGGGCGCCGCCCTCGCCGTTGTCGTGCGCGATGTCGCCCGGCCGGCGCATGTCGTGCGATTGCCGTTTGTCCCAACACGCTATTACCGCCCTGCAGGAGCTTCACCATGAGCGCCGTTCGCTTCACCAAGGACCATGAATGGGTGCGCCAAGAGGGCGACCTCGCCGTTATCGGGATCAGCGATTACGCGCAATCGCAATTGGGCGACGTCGTCTATGTCGAACTGCCCGAGCTAGGCCGGCAGGTCGAGCAGGGCAAGGAAGCCGCGGTCGTCGAAAGCGCCAAGGCGGCGAGCGAGGTCTACGCTCCGGTGACCGGCGAAGTCGTCGCGATCAATGACGACATCGTCGCCGATCCCGCCAAGGTCAACGCTGATGCGATGGGCGAAGGCTGGTTCATCAAGGTGCGGCTCGCCGATCCGAAGGAGCTCGACGGGCTGATGGATGAAGCCGCCTACCAAGCCTTTGTCGGGGAGCAGCATTGATGCGCTATCTGCCGCTAACCGATGCCGACCGCCGCGACATGCTGGCGACGATCGGTGTCGGGTCGATCGATGCATTGTTCGCCGAGGTCCCACCGGCGGCGCAGCATCAGGGTCTGTTGGACCTACCGCGTGCGATGGGCGAACTCGAGGTCGAGCGCCGCCTCGCCGCGATGGCCGGGAAGAACACCGTCGCCGGTGCGGTGCCGTTCTTTCTCGGCGGCGGGGTCTATCGTCACCACGTGCCGGCGTCCGTTGACCATTTGATCCAGCGCGGCGAATTCCTGACGTCCTATACCCCGTATCAGCCGGAGCTGGCGCAGGGGACATTGCAATACCTGTTCGAGTTCCAGACGCAGGTGGCGCTGCTGACCGGCATGGAGGTCGCCAACGCGTCGATGTATGACGGCGCCACCGCCTGTGCCGAAGCGGTCGCGATGGCGGGGCGGGTCACAAGGCGCAACAAGGCCGTGCTGTCGGGCGGGCTGCATCCGCATTACCGCGCGGTGTGCGAAACCTATGCGCGGTTCGCCAGCAACGAGCTGCAGGTGCAGGACCCTGCGCCGGGCGGCGGTGAGGACCTCGCCAAGCTGATCGATGCCGACACAGCCTGCGTCGTCGTGCAGAACCCGGATTTCTACGGCGAGATCCGCGACTACTCGGCATTGGCGCAGCTGTGTCATCAGGCGGGCGCGCTGCTTGTCGTGATCGTCACCGAAATCCTATCACTGGGGGCGATCAAGCCGCCCGGCGAGATGGACGCCGATATCGTCGCGGCCGAAGGCCAGTCTTTCGGCAACGCGCTGAATTTTGGCGGCCCCCATGTCGGGCTGTTCGCCAGCCGCGACAAGTTCGTGCGGCAGATGCCGGGACGGCTGGTCGGTGAGACCGCCGATGCCGAGGGCCGGCGCGGCTGGGTGCTGACGCTGTCGACGCGCGAGCAGCACATCCGGCGCGAGAAGGCGACGAGCAACATCTGCACCAATGCCGGGCTGTGCGCCCTCGCCTTCACGATCCATCTGACCTTGCTCGGTGAGGCGGGGCTGACGCGATTGGCGCGGCTCAACCACGCGACCGCCATCGCCGCCGCCGAGCGGCTCGCCGCGGTATCGGGAGTCGAGCTGGTCAACCGCAGCTTCTTCAACGAATTCGCGTTGCGTCTGCCGAAGCCTGCCGCCGCAGTCGTCGATACGCTGGCGCAGCGCGGCATTCTCGCCGGCGTGCCGGTCAGCCGCTTTTATCCCGAGCGCGTCGATCTCGCCGATTTGCTGCTGGTGGCGGCGACCGAAACTGTCACATCCGATGACATCGAACGCCTCGCCGGCGGGCTCGCGGAGGTATTGCGATGAGCGAATGGAGCCAGGCGTTGAGCGGGCATCCCGAGGCCGGCGCCTCGTCAATGATCCAGACGATCAGCGGCAATCGCGGGCTGCAGATCGAGGAAAAGCTGATCTTCGAGCAGGATTCGCCGGGGCATTGCGGCGTCGATCTGCCTGAACCGCCGGCGGTCAAATCGCGGCTCGGCGGGCTGGACCGGAAGGGCGCCATCGGACTGCCGGGGCTCAGCGAGCCGCAGGTCGTGCGCCACTTCACCCGGCTGTCGCAGAAGAATTACGCAATCGACAGCGGGCTCTATCCGCTCGGCTCGTGCACGATGAAGCACAACCCGCGGCTCAACGAAAAGATGGCGCGGCTGCCGGGTTTCGCCGATGTGCATCCCTTGCAGCCGCTATCGACCGTACAAGGCGCGCTCGAGCTGATCGATACGCTGGCGCATTGGCTCAAGACGCTGACCGGCATGCCGGCGGTGGCTTTGTCCCCGGCCGCCGGCGCGCATGGCGAGCTCTGCGGCATGATGACGGTCCGCGCCGCACTCGAAGCGCGCGGCGACAAGCGCAGCCGCATTCTGGTACCGGAATCCGCGCACGGCACCAATCCGGCGACGGCGGCGGCCTGCGGCTACAGTGTCGAGGCGATCCCAGCGAATGCGCGCGGTCGGGTCGATCTCGCGGCGCTCAAGGCAAAGCTCGGGCCGGATGTCGCGGCGTTGATGCTGACCAACCCGAACACCTGCGGATTGTTCGAAGACGAGATCCTCGAGATCGCGGCGGCGGTGCATGCGGCGGGCGCGTTCTTTTATTGCGACGGCGCCAATTTCAACGCGATCGTCGGTCGGGTGCGGCCGGCCGAGCTCGGCATCGACGCGCTGCACATCAATTTGCACAAGACCTTCTCGACCCCGCATGGCGGCGGCGGGCCGGGCAGCGGGCCGGTCGTGTTGGCGGCCGAGCTGGCGCCGCACGCGCCGGTGCCGTGGATCGTGCACGGCCCCGGCGGGCTCGATGTGGTCGAGCACGCAACGGCAGACGCGGCGCGATCGATTGGCCGATTGAAGGGCTTTCACGGCCAGATGGGCATGTTCGTCCGGGCGTTGTCTTACATGATGAGCCATGGCGTCGACGGGCTGAAACAGGTCGCCGAAGACGCCGTCCTCAACGCGAATTATCTGTGAGTGAAGCTGGCCGGGTCGCTTACCCTTGCGTTCCCCGGCGTCTGCATGCACGAGGTGCTGTTCGACGATGCGTTCCTGAAAGACACCGGTGTGACGACGCTCGATTTCGCCAAGGCGCTGATCGACGAGGGCTTCCACCCCATGACGATGTACTTCCCGCTGGTCGTGCACGGCGCCTTGCTGATCGAGCCGACGGAAACCGAAAGCAAAGCCTCGCTCGATCAGTTCGCTGCGGTACTCAATGGGCTGGCCGCCCGGGCCAAGGGGGGGGAGGCGAAGATATTTCACGCCGCGCCGCGCCTGACGCCGCGCCGCCGGCTGGACGAAACAGCGGCGGCTCGTAAGCCGGTGCTGCGCTGGCGTCCCACCCCGGCGCAGCGGGAAGCGGCGGAGTAGTCGAAAGCCGCCATTGGCATGCTATATTTCCTTGATGGAAACGAAACCCAAGACCCGGAAGCGAGCACCGCTTTCTGAAACTACAGATGATGCGGTTACCGACGGAGAGATCGACCGCTTTCTGGCGAGTCAGCACCGCGCGATCGAGGCAAAGCTGGCGGCGGCAAGAAGAAGTATTAAGCGCGGCAACGTATCTCCTCTGGAGCCGCTACCTAAGCTGCTGCGCGCCGCGCGACGGGACGCCAAGCCGGTTCGGTAAAGCGCGCAGCTTTGCCGCCGCAAATTCTCCGCACTCCGGAAGCGCACCAGGATCTGCTCGAGATTTGGACGTGGATCGCCCGCGAGAACGCGCCGTCGGTTGCCGATGCCGTGCTGGCGCGAATTCACGGGGCCTTGGAAGTGCTTGCATCCAAAGATCGGACGCGAACGACATGAGTTCTCGGGGACACCACGTAGTTTTATTGTCCGACCCTATGTCGTTTTCTATGAACCGCTCGCCGACGACAACGGCATCCTCGTGTGGCGGATCCTTCACGGTGCGCGCGATCTGCGACGCCTGATCCATCCACCCGACCGGTAAAGGCGGGGTTGGTCGGAGGCAGCGCGCTGGAACGCGGCGAGGCCGCTTGCGCCGGGTCCCCGGCTGCGCCATGTTTAAATTCAGGTCCGGCATGCGTAAGAAACGGGCCGGCGGGGCGGGGGATTTCTGCGACTGCCGCGCCGATGCGCTGCCGGACAAACCAGGCAAATGGAGGCCACGATGTCGCTGCGCATCAACGACGAAGCGCCCAATTTCACCGCCGAGACGACCCAGGGGAATATCAATTTCCACGACTGGATCGGCAATGGCTGGGCCGTGCTGTTCTCGCACCCGAAGGATTTCACCCCGGTCTGCACGACCGAACTCGGCTACATGGCCGGGCTCAATCCGGAGTTCCAGAAGCGCAATACCAAGATCATCGGCCTCAGCGTCGATCCCGTCGGCGACCACACCCGCTGGTCGAAGGACATCGAGGAGACCCAGGGTCACCGAGTGACCTATCCGCTGATCGGCGATCCCGAGCTCAAGGTCGCCAAGCTCTATGACATGCTGCCGGCCGAAGCCGGCGATACGTCTGCCGGCCGCACGGCGGCGACCAACGCCACGGTACGTTCCGTGTTCGTCGTCGGGCCGGACAAGAAGATCAAGGCGATGCTGACCTACCCGATGACGACCGGGCGCAATTTCGACGAGGTGCTGCGGATCCTCGACTCGGTGCAGTTGACCGCGAAGCACCAGGTCGCGACCCCGGTGAATTGGAAGCCGGGCGAGGACGTCATCATCGCCGGCTCGGTGTCGGACGAGGAAGCGCAGAAGCGCTTTCCGGGCTTCCGCGCCCCGAAACCCTACCTGCGCTACACCGCGCAGCCCCGCTAAACGCGAACCAGCCGGGCCTATTGCGACAAGGCACCGGGGCTGCTCAGCCCCGGCGCCTGGCCGCGCCGGCCCGGCGGCGGAACACCGGGCGCACTACCGAGCGGCGAGCTTTCCGGCAGCGGCGACAAGCCGCGGGCGGTTGTCGATTCCATTCCCAACGGCGTGTTGGCGCCCGGCAGGGTGCAGGTCGCGGCGGCGGTTGAAGGCGCTGCCGGCACCTGAACACCGGGAAGTGCCGGGGTCGTCGTCGGAGCCGCGGACGTCGTTGGGCTACTCGGCAGCGGCGCTAGCGGCGACATCGGGCTCGTCGAGGAGGCCGGCGGCGTCGCGGGATTCGGCGCAGCGGGCGGGGTCGACGGCAGCGGCGGTAACGGCGCGGCGCCGAGCCCGACGAGCGGCTCGCCGATCGGACGCGGCGTCGCGGCCGGCTCCACTCCCGCCGAGCGCAGCATCGCGTCGATCTGACCGTTGGTCAGCTTGATGCGGTAGAACAGGTCGTAGAACTCGCAAGTCGCCGCGTGCAGATCCTCCTGGTTCGAATCGGGATAGAACAGCCCCGAGAGCCAGTACAACCCGATCAATCTGTTGACCCCGGGCGGGTCATCGATCCAGCCGAATGGGCTCGACGGAGCGAGATAGACCCGCTTGTTGCGCACCGCGGCGAGCCCGCGCCAGACCCGGTTGCGCCGCAGCGCGTCGTAAAAACTGCGCCGCTCGGCAATGATGATTTCGGGGTTCCACGCGAAGAGCTGCGCCGGCGTTATCCCGACGAGGTGACCGCGGCCGAGACTTCCGGCGACATTGATCGCGCCCGCCTGATCGATCGTCTCGCCCTCCGGCGAACCGGGCAGCGCGGCTTCGAGCCCGTCGGGATTGCGGCCGTAATAGACATGAGGGCGGCTGTCCGGCGGCCGGATCAGCAGCCGGCCGCGCAGCGCGTTGATTGCTTGTTCGGCATAGCGCCCGAGGTGCCGCCCGCGCTCGGTGAGATCCCCGTGCGCGGGAGCATCGAGGATCGCCGCAATGCCGCGCAGGATCGCCGGGATTCGCGCAAAGCTATCATCGACGAGAATGTAGGGAACCCCGG
>Ga0209474_10001192_pt1 | contig 26261 bp, 17 predicted proteins | sample GraSoiAngelo_145_FD_185902 | JGI IMG/M metagenome (GOLD analysis project Ga0209474, IMG submission 185902) | Grasslands soil microbial communities from the Angelo Coastal Reserve, California, USA - 14_1009_05_20cm (SPAdes) (version 2) | ecosystem: Environmental > Terrestrial > Soil > Grasslands...
GACGTAGATGTATTGATAAGCGGCCATCGGCGCGGCTTTCACGACGGGGAAACGGGGGCGTGTGGCGAGTTAGAGATAGGCTGCCCCACCGTCAAGGCCGATCTGGGGCGCCGCGGCCCCGCGTCGGGCGGGATGCAATGAATAGTTGAGCGATGCCGTCGCCGTTTGCTGCATCTGCAGGAAATCAGCAGCAAAATTGCACGTAGCGGTTGCGCTCCGACTTCATTGCGCCTCGATGGAAAATGCCAAACGATTGTTTTTCCAATAAAATTACCTGACGGATTTTTGCCGCGATAAACTCGCGCCGCGCCCCCGAGCGCAATCAGCAGCAAAGATTTGCAGCTGATCTCGCTGCTGCGAACAACCAACGAGCGGCAGCCGGTTTGCGGCGATCGGCAAGCCCTCCTCCGTGTGCGATTTGCCCATCACGGACTATGTAGGCGGAGATCGTTTAGGTTCAAGAACAAAAAGAGAACCATCGGAGGTTACATACCGCATTGGAATCGGGGAATGCGCTGCGCTTTTCCGCACCACACTTTTTGTTGCCGGACCAGTGGCCACGGGCACGCGCATATCCGTTTGCCCCTCACCCCGACCCTCTCCCCGAGGCGGGGAGAGGGAGCGCTCGTCGAGAACGGCGCGGGTTGTCCCACGTCGTCGTCCCGGCGAAGGCCGGGACCCGCTTCTCAGAGGCGAGAGCGGTTGACCGGTGGATCCCGGCCTCCGCCGGGATGACGCTTGATTATGTAGGATGGTAGAGCGCAGCGGAGGGCCAGGGATGGCGAAAAAAGAGCGCATCGTGATCGCGCGCAGCGAAAGCCGGACCGACTGGGCGCGGGTCAAGGCGGTGCCGCAAGAGGAGGTTGAACGGCTCGCCGATGAGGAGGACGGCCCACTCTCCGAAGGGTGGGAGGACACGATCGTGATCGGCGGCTTGCCGCCGCGCAAACGCGACGTCCACATACGCCTCGATGCCGATGTCCTCGACTGGTTCCGCGGATACCAAACCCGGATCAACGCGGTGCTGCGCGCCTTTGTCGACGCGCGCCGCCGTGCCCAGCGCGGAGCCCGTAAGCGGCGACACCACACCCCTTAGTTGCACATCATTCAGATAACTGAAGGACTTCGCGTCCGCTTTGACACAAGCGCGGCGGACGCCCAGAAGACTGTGAAGCAGCCGGGGGATGATGCCGGTCAGGCGAGAGGCGTGCCGTGCGAGAACCGCTGAATCTGCCCCTCACCGGTCATCCAGCACGGCGCGGAGGAATGCCTCGGGGTGGAAAGCTGTCCTTCGCCCGGCCTATCCGACGTGACCCTCTTGAGCCATAGTCCCTGCTCGCCGTCAGAGCGAGAGGCCGGGCATGAGGCGACGCGATTTCATAATTTTTCTCGCCGGCGCGATGGCGGCATGGCCGCTCGATGCGCGCGCGCAGCAGAAGCCGATGCCGGTGATCGGCGTCCTCAGCGCCGGGCCGAGTGGGCCTTTTTCACCGTTTATGGCCGCGTTCCGCCAGGGACTGAGCGAAGCCGGCTACGTCGAGGGACAGAATTTGGCGATCGAATACCGTTGGGCGGAGGGCCATTACGATCGGCTGCCCGCATTGGCCGCCGATCTCGTCGGCCGCAAGGTCGATTTGATCATGGCGGGTAACCCGCCTGCGGCACTAGCCGCGAAAAGCGCGACCTCGACGATCCCGATCGTCTTCAGGCATGGCGGCGATCCGATCCGGGACGGGCTGGTCGCCAGCCTCGCCCGGCCGGGCGGCAACGTCGCGGGAGTCAGCCAGCTCGGCGACGAGGGGCTGACGGCTAAGCGGCTTGAGCTGCTGTCTGAGCTGGTTCCGCGGGCTGGGGTCATCGCCCTGCTGGTGAACCCAAACAGCCCGGCTGCCGGGCGTGTCATTCAAGAGGTGCAGCAAGCGGCACGAGCGAAGGGGTTGCAGCTTCCTATCCTGAAGGCCGGCAGCGAAAGCGAGATCGACACCGCCTTCGCCTCCCTAGCCCAACTGCATGCTGACGCGCTTCTCGTCGCCGCCGATCCGTTCCTCAGCAGCCGGCGCGAGCAGTTCGTGGCGCTGGCATTGCGCCATGCCGTTCCGGCGATCTATGCGTGGCGCGAATTCGTCGCTTCCGGCGGCCTGATCAGCTATGGAGCGAGCCTCACTGCTGCCCTTCACCTGGTTGGCACTTACGCGGCAAAGGTCCTCAAGGGCGCCAAGCCCGCCGATCTGCCGGTCCAGCAGGCGACGACCTTCGAGCTGGTCATCAACCTCAAGACCGCCGAGGCGCTCGGCCTCACCGTGCCGCAATCGCTCCTCGCCCGCGCCGACGAAGTTATCGAGTAAGGGAGGCGAGCGCCCGCTTCGGGTCGTTAGCGGAAATTCAAACTGAAGCAGTACGGCTCAAGCCCGTTTGACACCCCAAAAGACCGTGAAGCAGCCGGGGATGATGCCGGTCAGGTCTTTGCGGTAGGCGGTGGTCTGCCAATATTCGCCCATCGGGATGAACGGCAGGTCCTGCCATGCTTGCGTCTGCAATTCGGCGGCAATGCGGCGCTGCTGGTCGAGATCGCCGGCATCGAGCCAGGCGCGCCGCAGTTCCTCGATGCGCGGGCTGTCGGGCCAGCCGTCATAGGCAGCCTTGCCGTCGGCGCGCAAGGCAGGATTGCCGAACGGGTGGATGTTCGGGATCGAGCGGTCGATCATCGTGAAGAACACGTTCCAGCCGCCCTTGTCGGGCGGCGCCTGGCTGGTGCGCCGCTTGACCACGGTGGCGAATTCGTTTTCCTGCAGATCGACATCAAGCCCGGCGCGGCGGAGCTGGTCGGCGCCGATCAGGCTCAGCGCGCGGATGCCGGCGAGCTCGGTCGGCGCGATCACGACAATCTTCTCGCCCTTGTAGCCGGCCTCGGCCAGCGCCTTCTTCGCGGCGGCGTGGTCGCGCGGCCGTTTCAGGATCTCGACACCGGCATCGTTGGCGAGCGGCATGCCGTGCGAGAACAGCCCGATGCCGTCCAGCCAGTTGGCCGGATCGGCGCCGGCCACCGCGGTCATCGCGTCGGCCTGGTCGACGACGCTGAGCAAGGCCCGGCGCGCTTCCGGCTTGTCGAAGGGCGGATAAAGCTGGTTGAAGCGCAGGATCCCCATCGCCGGCATGTAATGCGAAACCAGCGTCACGTTGCGGTCGGCGCCGACCAAATCGGCGAGATCGCGGCTCGGCGATTCCCACCAGTCAATCTCGCCGCGGCTCAGCGCTCCCTGCGCCGAAAAGGCGTCCAGGGTCACAAACTCGACACGGTCGAAATGCACAGCCTTCGGGCCGGAGGTGAAGCCCGGCGCGCCGCTCGGACCGCCGCCCTCGCGCGGCCGATACTGCTCGAAGCGCGCGAAGGCGGCCTTGGCGCCGCTGATATGCTCGTCCTTCAGAAAGCGGAACGGGCCGCTGCCGACGATTTCCTTGACCGGCTGGTGCGGCGAGGTCGTCGCGAGCCGCTCCGGCATGATCGCCGGCACGGTGCCGCCCGGCCCGGCGAGCGCCATCGGCAGGTTCGGAAACGGCCGCTTCAGACGGAACTTCACCGTGCGATCGTCGGGCGCCGACAGCTCCTCGGTGGCCGCCATCAGCGCGCTGGCGAATGGGACGCGTACCGCAAAGCGGCGGATGCTGGCGACCACATCGCGCGCCAGCACCGGCTCGTTATCATGGAAACGCAAGCCGTCGCGCAGGCGTAAATTCCAGGTCAACCCGTCATCATCGACATCGTGGCCCTGCACCATCTGCGGCTGGGCCTGCCAATTGGTGTCGAGACCGTAGAGCGTGTCGAAGACGAGATAGGCGTAGTTGCGGGTCTGCCGGTTGAAGGTAATCACCGGGTCGAGCACGACCAGATCCGCGGTCGGCGCAAAGCGCAGGGTCTTGGCATTGTCGGCGCGCGCGAGGCGCGGGGCGGCGAGCGGCGATGCGAGGGCTGCGGCGGCAAGACCGGCGTTCAGAAGATCGCGGCGGCGCATCGGCGTTCCCCTTCGTTGGCGATAGTTTGCGCGGAGTGTAGCACTGTGAACCCCTCTCCCGCCCAAGGAACTCCGCGGGGGGAGAGGGTGGCCGAGGCGCTAACCGAGGCCGGGTGAGGGCGCCAGAACCTGCGCAACCCTCACCCTCCCCAGCGCTACGCGCTGGGCCCCTCCCTCTCCCGCAGTGCGGAGAGGGCTTTGGGGCCGCGTCATTGCTTTGTTGAAAGGATACCGCTCACAAAACGAAGTATTGTGGGGCGCACCAACCGAGCAAACGGGAGGGGGCGATGGCGAGCGAACCGGGCAGGCGGCCGTCGATGCATCATGATTGGCATTCGGCCGAGTATGTCGCGGATTGGATCGCGCACGATGTGGCGCGCGACCCGGAGCGGCGGCCGCGATTGCAACAGATGCTGGCGGCGGCGCCGTTCGCGCGTGATGCGGCGATCGAGGTGCTCGATGTCGGCGGCGGCTACGGCGCGGTGACCGAGGAGGTGTTGAAGGCGTTCCCGAAGGCGCGGGTCACATTGCAGGATTATTCGCAGCCGATGCTCGACGCGGCGCGGCAGCGGCTCGCCGGGAATGCGGCGCAGCTGCGCTATGTGACTGCCGATCTGACCGACCCGGACTGGCCGCGCGCGGTCGGCGGCCCGTTCGATCTCGCGGTGTCGGCGATCGCCTTACACAATCTGCGCGACCTGCCGAAGATTTACGCCTGCTATCGCGCGATCCACGATCTGTTGCGGCCCAGAGGCCGGTTTCTCGACTACGATCTGTTCTTCGCTGGCACCGAGGGTCACATCGCCGAGCTGCGCGCCGCCGGCTTCGCCGCGGTCGCCTGCGCGTGGCAGGACCCACCACGCGCGATCCTGGTCGCGTCCCGCTGATCCTTTATGCCGGGACCGGCTACCGGCGCAGCGCCTCGATCAGCTCTTGGTGCGTTTCCGTGCGCACGCCGGCCCGCGGCAGCAGGCTGGCATAACCGAGCGCGAGACGCCCGTCGAAAGCGGCGCGCTCGCTGACGATGCGGATTTCAACGGGCTGATCGACCGAGTCTTCGATCGTGAACTGCAGTGTTGACTCGATGACCTGCTCGCCCGTGGGCTGCACCCGGGCGGTCGCGAGCTGAGCACCGGCGTAGACCTCGACAACGAAGCCAACACCGGCCGTCTCGGCCGAGAAGCCGATGACAACCGTCGCCGACCACGGGCCGGGGGTCAGGTTGATGTAGGGGCCGAAGACCAGGATCCGACCAAGCCCGGTAATGTCGATCGGGCCAATCGCCGGAAAATGCTCATCATTGGCGAAGAACAGGTCGGGCTCCCACACGATCGGCTCCAACTCACCGCCGGCGAAATAGGACACGTATGGCTGCAGCGCGCCATCGATGATCGCCTGCTCATGGTCGGACAGGCGATCGATCCATGCGGTTTCCTGCTCCACCCCGGCGGCCAGATCACCCACCGAGGCGGCAATCGCGGCGAGGTCGCCGGCGGCCACGGCGAAGCCGAAATGATCCGCGATCGCGGCCGCCAGCTGGGCGGGTTCCTTGCCGTGGATTCCAGGCAGCACCAGCGCACCGGGCGCCTTCGTCAAGGTCAGCATCGCCGCGCAGCTGCTGGCGATTTCGCGAGTCGCGGCCGGAATGTCGTAATTCGGGCGCTGCAACAGGTCGGAGAGCGCCGATCGCACATCGCCGAGCGCCACCAGAAACGGCCGGCCGGCGCCGACGATCTCGCTCTGGAGCCGCACGACCGGCTGGCGCGAGGCGGCGACGAGATGCGCCGCGTCGCTGCGGATCGCCGCCGTCGCAACGTCCTCGAAGCTGTTGAAGGCGCCCAGCGCCACCGAGCCGAGGCAATGCTCGGCAAGACGCAGCGTCAACGCGTCACACAACTCGGCGAAACAGCTCGGCAGCCCGATCGAAAAAAAAATCATAAATCCTCGGTTGGCCGACGCGGTCCGGCAAGCTTGTAACGAGACGCGCTTGCCGCTGTCGAGCGGCTTGCGGCCGATTGCGCCGAGATCGGACCGGGACGGGGCGTCTTGCCGCGGCCACCCGGGAGTTGCCTCGGCTGGCGGCATCTTGCATAAATTCGGCCCGCGAGCCCCGGGGCGCTGACACCGAGCTGTTAACACCTGCCCGTTAACACCTAGCCGCTAACAGCAGATTTACCTTCGGGGCATAAAGGCCGCACCGCATAGAGGGCACCGAGGCATCGGGCTGAACATTAGGCTGAATTTTGCGGCGGGGTTTGGGAGTTCGGATGAAAGTACTGGTGACCGGCGGCGCCGGATTTATCGGGTCGGCGGTGTGCCGGCTGCTGGCCGGCGAACTCGGCGCCGACGTGCTCAACCTCGACAAATTGACCTATGCGGCGAATTTGGCCTCGTTGCGGCCGGTCGAGAACAACCCGCGCTACCGTTTTCAGCAGGGCGATATCGGCGACCGCGCATTGGTGGGCGAATTGTTGCGCTCGTTCGAGCCCGACGCGGTGCTGCATCTGGCGGCGGAATCGCATGTCGACCGCTCGATTGATGGACCCGGCGCGTTCATCAAGACCAATATCGAAGGCACCTATGCGCTGCTCGAAGCGGCACGCGATTACTGGCAGCAGCTGCCGCCGGCGCGGGGGCGCGATTTCCGCTTCCACCACGTCTCGACCGACGAGGTGTTCGGCTCGCTCGGACCCCAGGGCAAATTCACCGAAGAGAGCCGGTATCAGCCAAATTCGCCCTATTCCGCCTCGAAGGCTGCGTCGGACCATCTGGTGCGCGCCTGGCACGAGACCTTTGGGTTGCCGGTTGTCATGAGCAACTGCTCGAACAATTACGGGCCCTACCATTTCCCGGAAAAGCTGATCCCGCTGGCGATCCTGAAGGCGCTGCACGGCGAGCCAATCCCGGTCTACGGCAAGGGCGACAATGTGCGCGACTGGCTCTATGTCGACGATCACGCGCGGGCACTGTACGCGATCCTGAGCCGCGGCAAGCCCAGCGAAAGCTACAATGTCGGCGGCGACGGCGAGCGCACCAATCTCGAGGTGGTGCGCGCGATCTGCGCGCTACTTGACGAGCTGGCGCCCAAATCGCCGCATCGGCCGCATGCCGAGCTGATCACCTTTGTCACCGACCGCCCCGGCCACGATCGGCGCTACGCGATGGACGCGACGAAAATCCGCAGAGAGCTCGGCTGGCAGGCGCAAGAGAGCTTCGATAGCGGGTTGCGCAAGACCGTCGCCTGGTATCTCGACAACCGCTGGTGGTGGGAGCCGATCTGGTCGAAGACCTATCGCGGCGCGCGCCTCGGCACTGCAGTGCGGGCCGACGCCCCCGCCCCGGCCGGCGCGTGAGCCGGGCCACGCGATGAAGGGGATTATCCTCGCCGGCGGCGCCGGCACGCGCCTCCATCCGGTGACCCTTGTGGTCAGCAAGCAATTGCTGCCGGTCTACGACAAGCCGATGATCTATTACCCGCTGACGACGCTGATGCTGGCCGGCATCCGTGACATCCTCATCATTGCCACGCCGAGCGAGCGCCAGCGTTTCGAGACCTTGATCGGCGACGGCAGCCGGTGGGGCATCGCGATCTCCTATGCCGAGCAGCCCGATCCCGGCGGGCTGGCGCAAGCCTTTATCATCGGCCGCGAATTCGTCGGCGATGGGCCGGTGGCGCTGGTCCTCGGCGACAATATCTTTTATGGCGGCGGTCTGTCGGGTCTGCTGCAGCAAGCTGCCCGGCCGCGAACCGGCGCCACCGTCTTTGCCTATCAGGTGCGCGACCCGCAGGCCTATGGCGTCGTCGAGTTCGACGCCGGCGGCAAGGCGGTCTCGATCGAAGAAAAACCGAGCCGTCCGCGCTCGCATTGGGCGGTGACCGGGCTCTATTTCTATGACAATTCGGTCGTCGACATCGCCGGCCAGCTAAAGCCTTCGGCTCGCGGCGAGCTCGAAATCACCGATCTCAACAACGTCTATCTGCAGCGCGGCACGTTGCAGGTCGAGAAGCTGAATCGCGGCTACGCCTGGTTCGACACCGGCACGCATGAAGATCTGCTCGGTGCGGCCGAATATGTCCGCACGATCGAGATGCGCCAGGGGCTCAAGATCGCCTGCGTCGAAGAGGTCGCCTACAATATGGGCTATATCGACCGCGATCAGCTGCTCGCCGAGGCGCGCCGTTTCGGCAAGAATGATTACGGGCGCTATCTGGCCAATCTGCTGGAATAGGCGCGGCGCTATCGAATTGGCGCAGCGCAGAAATGGAAAAGGAATCAGGGGATGAGCGGTTTTGCCTATCCGAATCTATTCGGCAAGAAAGTGCCGGCGCCGGCGCCGCGCTGGGGCGGCAACGCCAAGTTCAACTTTATCGGCGGCCATAACGACCGCACGCTGATCCCGATCGAGGAGCTGATCGAGGCGACCGCTTCGGTGCTGCGCCGCGAGGGCGCCGATCTGGCGCTGTACGGGCTGGGGCTCGGACCGCAGGGCTATCCCGGTTTGCGCCGCTTTGTCGCCGACAAGGTCAAGCGCTGGCGCGGCATCGATGCGGGGCCCGACGACGTGCTGATCACCCAGGGCTCGGGCCAGGCGATTGATCTCGTCAACGCGGTGCTGCTCGAGCCGGGCGATACGGTGATCCTCGAAGAGTTCACCTATCAGGGATACCTGAACAATCTGCGCCGGCTCGGCGTCAAAATGGTCGCGGCGCCGCTCGACGAGGACGGGATCCGGATCGACGCGCTCGCCGGCGTGCTCGATGGGCTGAAGCGGCAGGGCACGATTCCGAAATACATCTGCACGACGGCGACGATCCAGAACCCGACCGGCAGCATCATGCCGCTCGACCGGCGGCATCAATTGCTGGCGCTGGCGCGTGACTACGGCGTGCCGATCTTCGAGGACGAGTGCTATTCCGACCTCACCTGGGGCGGCATGCAGGCGCCGCCGGCGCTCTATGCGCTCGACCCGAGCCATGTCATCCATATCGGCTCGTTCTCGAAGACGCTGTCGCCGGCGTTGCGGCTCGGCTACGTCGTCTGCGACTGGGATTTCATGAGCCGCATGATCGCGATCAAGACCGAGCGCTTCAGCCACACCGGCGCTCTGGAACAGATGGTCGTCGCCGAGTACCTGTCGCAGCACTTCCAGGAGCATGTCGAGGAACTGAGCGGGGTATTGAAGGAGAAGCTCGACACGATGGTCGAGGCGGTCGAGCGCGAATTCGGCACCGCGGTCGAGCCATGGCTGCCGAAAGGCGGCATCTATCTGTGGATGAAATTGCCCGACCAGGTCGATGTGCGAAAGCTCGTGCAGCCCGCGCTAAAGGCCGGCATCGCCTTCAACCCGGGCCCGGAATGGGCGGTCGACGGCGACAGCGCCAAATCGCGGCTGCGGCTCTGCTTCGCGCTGACGACGACGGAGGAGATCCGCGACGGCGTCGCGGCTTTCGCGAAGGTCTGCTACGAGGAGTTCGGTATCCCCGAGCAGAGCGGCAACATCCGCCACGCCGCCTCCCGCTCGACCTCTTAGGCCTTTCCTCTCATGGCCCCACACCCGGCGTCCCGGCGAAAGCCGGGACCCACTTATCAGCGCCCGAGAAGCGGATGGGTGGGTCCCGGCTTTCGCCGGGACGCCCGGTTGGGTGAAAGCGGTAGGGGGTAGATGACCAGCGGAGGGAAGACGGAGATCGACCGGGTGTTGCGCGGCGCTGTCGAGGCGCGCGAGGTGCCGGGGGTGGTCGCGCTGGCGGCGAGCGATCGAGGCATGATCTTCGAGGGCGCGTTCGGTGTGCGGGACCTCGATGCCGGCGGTGCGATGGGCCTCGACACCGTGTTCCGCATCGCTTCGATGACCAAGGCGATCACCTCGGTCGCGGCGATGCAGCTGGTCGAGCAGGGCAGGCTCGGCCTCAACGATCCGGTGCCGACGATCGATCCGGCGCTGAATGCGCCGCTGGTGCTCGACGGCTTTGACGCCGCCGGCCAGCCGCGCCTGCGGCCGGCCAAACGGCCGATCACATTGCGGCATCTGCTGACCCACACCGCCGGCTTCACCTATGATTGGTCAAACCCGAACACGCTGCGCTATGCCGAAGCGACCGGGATGCCGCCGATGCCGAGCGGCAAGCGCGCGGCGCTGTGCCAGCCGCTCGCCTTCGATCCGGGCGAGACATGGGAGTACGGCATCAATATCGACTGGGTCGGCCGCATTATCGAGACGGTCAGCGGTCAGCCGCTGGATGCCTATCTGCGCGAGCATGTTTGCGGCCCGCTGGGCATGCGCGACACCGGTTTCGTCCCGGCAGCGGAGCAGCACACCCGGCTGGCAACTGTGCATCAGCGCCAGGCCGACGGTGCGCTCGTGCCGACGAGTTTCGAATTCCCGGTTGATCCCGAATTTTACGGCGGCGGCGGTGCGCTCTATTCGACCGGGCGCGACTACCTGACCTTTCTGCGGATGCTCTTGCATGACGGCGAGTTGAACGGCGTCCGCATCCTGCGGCCGGAAACCGTCGCGCTGATCAATCAGAACCACATCGGCGATCTGCAGGCCGGGCGGCTGCCGAGCCAGGTGCCGGAGCGGGCCCATGATTTCGAACTGTTTCCCGGCATGCCGGTGCGCTGGGGGCTCGCCTACATGCTGAATGTGCAGCCGGGACCGAATGGCCGCAGCGCCGGTAGCGGCAGCTGGGCCGGCATTTTCAACAGCTATTTCTGGCTCGACCCGGCGCGCCGCGTCGCCGGGGTGATCCTGGCGCAATTCCTGCCGTTCGCCGACCCCGCGATGCTGCGGCTCTATGGCCAATTCGAGCGCGGCGTCTACGCGCTCCTCGAAGCGCGCTGAGGCGGCATATGGGGGTGTTTCACCTATTGCGGCATGGCGAGCACGGGCTGCTCGGCCGGGTGCTCGCCGGGCGCATGCCCGGGGTCGGCATGACCGACCGCGGCCGCGCCGAGATCGCCTCGCAAGCCGAGCGGCTCGCCGGCGACAAGATCGCCGCGATCTATGCCAGCCCGTTGCAGCGCACCCGCGAGAGCGCGGAGATTGTTTCCGCCCGGCTCGGCTTGCCGATCGAGTTCCGCGACGACCTTCTCGAACTCGATTTCGGCGAATGGACCGGCGCGACCTTCGACTCGATCCGCGCCGACCCGCGCTGGCAGGCCTGGAGCACGCAGCGCAGCCTGGCGGTGATCCCGGGCGGCGAGAGCATGCGGGCGGTGCAGCAGCGGGTCGTCGCGGCATTGCTCGAACTCAACGAGCGCCATCTGCATGAGAGCGTCGTGCTGGTCACCCATGGCGACGTGATCCGCGCCGCGCTGCTCTACGCGCTCGGCATGCCGCTCGATTTCTACAACCGCATCGAGATCGGCCAGGGCTCGATCAGCACGATCAGCCTCGGCGCCGGCGGCATCCGCGTCCTGACCCTCAGCGATCGCCCGCGCCTGCCTTCCCCGCAGAGCTGAGCCCCGCGATAGCCACAACTCCGCGCCGGCTGCATTTGCAGCGAATTTGCAGCCGTGGCTGCTCGTTCTCCGTACTCATGGACCGATAGTATCGTTCTGCCCGATGGAATTCGAATGGGACGAGGCGAAAAACCAGGCAAATCGCCGGAAGCACGGCTTCGATTTCGCTTATGCGATACGCATGTTCGATGGACCGGTGCGCCGCCTTGCTTCGCGCCGCACGGGCGAAGAACGGCGCATGGTAGCAACGGGCCAGGTCGAAGGCCGCGTCGTCAGCATCGTTTACACTCGTCGCAACGGGCGGTATCGGATCATTTCGGCTCGGCCGGCGCGGCGAAATGAGAGGTTCTGATGATCGTTCGGAAAACCTTGGAGCAGGTGAAGGCCGAAGGCGGCGGCTACATCGACCGCGAAAAATTCGACAGCTTCACCGACGCCGATATCGAGCGGATGATCGACGAGGACCCGGACCTCGCGCCCCGGAACGAGGAGCTGGTGCCGCTGCTGGAGGTGCGCGACGTGAGGCGCAAGCTCGGCCTGACGCCGGCGCGATTCGCGAAAAAGCTCGGCGTTCCGGTGGAGACGATCCGCGCCTGGGAGAGCAAATTCACGCCCGCCGACCCGGTGCTTCAGGCCCTGCTGCGCATTCTCGACCGCATGCCCAAATCGGCGCTCCGCGCGTTGGATCACCGAGGACGAAAAGTGGGGTGAGAGGAACGTGCCGAGCCCAACTTACGAGTTGTTCCGTCAAGCGATGGCCGAGCGAAAGCAGATCGTCTGCGTGTACGGCGGTTACCGCCGCGAGCTCTGCCCAATAATCCTTGGACATTCAAAGGGCCAGGAGAAAGCACTTACCTATCAGTTTGGCGGTCAGAGCGAGTCAGGCTTGCCGCCCAGAGGCAATTGGCGCTGCTTATGGCTGGCGCAGGTGAGCAACGTTCAACTCCGTGATGGGCCCTGGCATTCCGGCTCCACTCACAAACAGCCACAAGGCTGCGTCGAGGCCGTCGATTTCGACGTGAACTTGCGTAGTCCTTACAATCCGATTCATCGGCTTTAACCATTCCTCAGTGGCGGCGGAATGCGCTGCGCTTTTCCGCCCTATGGCTCTTGATCGCTTGAAGGGGGATGGCGCACCCGGCAGGATGCGTCGGGGATCGGTGTCGGCGAGCGGAGAAATTAGGATGAACGGCGCGGAAAGCCTGGTGCGGACCTTGGTCGGCGGCGGCGTCAATGTGTGTTTCGCGAACCCCGGCACTTCGGAGATGCATTTTGTCGCGGCGCTCGACCGGGTGGACGGCATGCGCTGCGTCTTAGGGCTGTTCGAGGGGGTCGTGACCGGCGCCGCCGACGGCTATTACCGGATGAGCGACAACCCGGCCGCGACCTTGCTGCATCTCGGCCCCGGCCTCGCCAACGGGCTCGCCAATATCCACAACGCCAACAAGGCGGCCTCGGGCATGGTCAACATCATCGGCGACCACGCGACCTATCACCGGCAATACGACGCGCCGCTGACCTCCGACATCGAGGGGCTGGCGCGGCCCTCCTCGCACTGGGTCAAGACCTCGCCCGACGCGATGGGGATCGCGGCCGACGGCGCCGCCGCGATCGCCGCGGCGCGGACGCCGCCGGGCCAGATCGCCAGCCTGATCCTGCCGGCCGACACGGCGTGGAACGACGGCTCGGGGCCGGCCGCGGTGCCGCCGGCCGAAAAACCCGCCGCGCCGTCGCGCGAGGCGGTTGCCGAGGCGGCAAAAGCGCTGCGCTCCGGCGAACCTTGCCTGATTCTCGTGACCGGCCGGGCGGTGCGGGCCGACGGGCTCGAACTCGCCGGCAAGATCGCCCAGAAATGCGGCGCGCGGATCATGGCGCAGGGCTCGAATGCGCGCACCCAGCGCGGCCGCGGCCGGGTGTCGGTCGAGCGCATCCCCTATGTCGTGGACCAGGCGCTGAAGGTGCTCGACGGGCTGAAACACGTGGTGCTGGTCGGCGCCAAGATGCCGGTCGCGTTCTTCGCTTATCCGAACAAGCCGAGCCGGCTGACCCCGGAGGGCTGCGAGGGCCATGTGCTGGCGCGGCCGGAAGAGGATCAGATCCAGGCGCTCGAATGGCTGTGCGACGAGGTCGGGGCGCGGGCGACGCCGGCGCCGGTCGTCAACGATGCGAAGCCGGCACCGGCCACCGGCGCGATCACCTCGGAGGCGCTCGGCGCCTCGATCGGCGCGCTGTTGCCAGACAACTCCATCGTCGCCGACGAGGCGGTGACGACCGGACGCGGCTTTTTCGCGCCGACCAAATCGGCGGCACCGCATGACTGGATGTCGAATATGGGCGGCTCGATCGGGCTCGGCATGCCCTTGGCGACCGGTGCGGCGGTGGCGTGCCCCGACCGGCGCGTCGTCTCGCTGCAGGCCGACGGCAGCGCGATGTACACCGTGCAGGCCTTGTGGACGCAGGCGCGCGAGGGGCTCGACATCACGACCGTGCTGTTCTCGAACCGCACCTATCAGATCCTGAAGGGCGAGCTGGCCAATGTCGGGGCCGGCAACCCCGGGCGGAAGGCGCTCGACATGCTCGATCTCGGGCGGCCGGACATCGACTGGGTCGGGGTCGCGCGCGGCCTCGGCGTGCCGGGGGCGCGGGTCACCACGATGGAGGAATTCAACCGGCGCTTCGCCGACGCGGTCGCCTCGCCCGGCCCGTTCCTCGTCGAGGTGGTGCTGTAAAAAAGAACGCTTTACCGCGGAGGGCGCAGAGGATGCGCAGAGGACGCGGCGTTTATCCCCTCTCCCGCCCAGGGAACTCCGTGGGGGGAGAGGGTGCCGAACGCAGCGAGGCGGGTGAGGGCGCGTGCCGAGCGAAGCACCCTCACCCGGCCGCGGGCTGTCGCCCGCGTCCACCCTCTCCCGCAGTGCGGGAGAGGGGCTTTGTTCACCGCGTTCTCCGCGCGACCACCGCGTCCTCTGCGGTAAAGTGTTTTGTTGCGCTCGCACTGCTCGCGCTGGCGTTCTCCATGCCGGCAGGGGCGGCGTGCACCGGGCCGGTGGCGGATCGCGGCGCGCGGCTGCGGCTTGCGGCGGCCGGATCCGAAGGTGTCGGGCTGACCTTTCTCGGCCATGCCAGCTTTCTGATCGAGAGCCCGCAAGGGGTGAAGATCGTCACCGATTACAACGATATGATCCGGGCGCCGATGACCCCAGACATCGTGACGATGAACAATGCGCACCCGACGCATTACAGCGAGAATGTTGAGTCCGGGGTCAAATTCGTCTTGCGCGGCTGGGACCCGGCGGGCGGGGTCGCAAGCCGCAATCTCGATTACCGCGACGTCAAAATCCACAACGTGCCGACCAATGTGCGCGAGTTTGCTGAGCCTGGGGGCACCCGTTACAGCGGCAACTCGATCTTTGTGTTCGATGTGGCGGATTTGTGTCTGGCCCATCTCGGGCATCTACACCACACGCTGACCGCGGGGCACCTCGCCGATCTCGGGCCGATCGACATTGTCATGGTGCCGGTCGACGGCGGCTACACGCTCAATCAGGCCGAAATGATCGAGGTCTTGCAGCAGATCAAGCCGAAGATCGCGATCCCGATGCATGTCTTCACGCAGGCGACGCTCGACAAGTTTCTCGCCCGCGCCGCCGAATTCTATGCGGTGCGGCGGGCCGAAGAGCCCTCGATCGTGCTGACTCGCGCCGGGTTGCCGGCAATCCCGGAGATGCTTGTTCTACCGGGCCGATAAAATCGGATACGGGCCGATAAAATTCGATACCGAGTGGGGAACCTGTGTGACATCGCGGCGTTGGTCGGTTGGTCGTCTGTGACGGTGCGGGAAATCCGCACCAGGGAGACGGGTCTCGCCGAACCGCCTCCCCTGCCGTACCTAATTCTGCGCGGCGGAATGCGATGCCGCGGCCCCGATGCGACCCCGGGTAAACGCGTCGGTGGTGCAGACCGAGACATATATCGGGTCACGGGCGGTCGAAGTGCGGTGTTTTCGTGCCCGCCGATCGAGGATCCTTGATCGGCGGCACGTCTGTCGGGCCAGCGCTGGCTTGAGCCCGAAGGGCACTGCGCCACGGCGATGCCGAGCGTGTGGCCGCAAACGGGGAGCGAGCTCGCGCGATGCGCGAAGGCCTGCGGATCTACAATCTGTTTCCGACACTGGCGGGGCCAATCGCCGGGTGGACGGCCGAATTGCCGCGGATCGCCGCGATGGCGTTCAACGCGGTCTACATCAACCCGTTTCACTACCCCGGTTTCTCGGGCAGCCTCTACGCGGTCAAGGACTATTACCGGCTGAACCCGCGCTTTCGCGGCAACGGGAAAGGCAAGGACGACGCCTTGCTGCGGGGTTTTACCGACAAGGCGCGCGATCATGGCCTGCGCATCGTCATGGACCTCGTCGTCAATCACACCGCCAAGGACAGCGAGCTGATCGCCAGCCGGCCCAACTGGTTCGCGCGCGACGGCGACGGCGAGATCCTGTCGCCCTTCGCGGTCGACCCCGATAACCCCGAACGCAAGACCGTGTGGGGCGATCTGGCGGAGCTCGATTACCGGCCGCCGCAGCGCGACGAGATCGTCGCCTATTTCGAAGAGCTGGTGCGCCATTATGTCGGACTCGGGTTTGGCGGGTTTCGTTGCGACGCCGCCTACAAGGTCCCGGCCGAGGTGTGGCGGCGGCTCATCGACGCCGCCAAGATGCTCGATCCGGAAGTCGTGTTCCTGGCGGAGAATCTCGGCGCGACCGTCGCCGAGGTCGAGGCGCTCGGGAAGGCCGGGTTCGATTATCTGTTCAACAGCATGAAATGGTGGGATTTCGAGAGCCCGTGGCTGCTCGAACAGTACGAGAAATTCCGTCACCTCGCGCCGACGATCGGTTTTCCGGAGAGCCACGATACCGAGCGGCTGGTCACCGAGTTGCTGGCGGCCGGTTTCCCCGACAGCGAAATCGAAGCGCATTACCGCCAGGCCTATGCCTTCGCCGCCGCGTTCTCGACCGGCGTCATGATGCCGATGGGGTTTGAATATGGCTGGGCGCGGCGCATCTCGGTCGTACCGCAGCAGGATGACGGGCCCGAGCCGCCGCGCTTCGATCTCGCCCCGTTCATCGCCGGCATCAATCGGCTGAAACAGGCCGTGCCGGCGCTCAACGAAGAGGGGCCGCAGCGGCTGTTGTCGCGCCCGAACGATCCGCTGATCGTGCTATTGCGGCAGAGCGAAAGCGGCGCCGAACGAGCCTTCACGCTGGTCAACACGCCGGAGCGCGAGCCGCGCGAGGTCACCGCCGAGCAGCTGCTGGAGATGGCCGGGCTTTTCGGCCTCGGCGACCGGCTGTTGCTAAGCGAGATGCAGCTCGACGGCGAGCAAGCGCCGCTTCCGGCGCGGTTTCAGGTCAAGCCGCTTGAGGTGAAGGTGTTGCGCGCCGTGCTCCGGCCGGTCAGGCAGGTGCCGATCGGGCCGTGCGAGGCCGGCCGCGCACCTGTGCATCACCCGGCATGGCGGCCCGAGGCGCGCATCCTGATCGAGAACGTCTATCCCGAGATCGATACGGGCCGCTACCCGGCGAAGCGTGTCGTCGGCGACACCGTCGAGGTGTGGGCCGATCTGTTCCGCGACGGGCACGACAAGCTCAGAGCGGTGCTCAACTACGCGTTCGAGGACGAGGGGTGGCAGGAGACGCCGTTCGCATTCCACGACAACGACCGCTGGGTGGCGCGCTTCCGCCCGGACCGGGTCGGACGCTGGCGCTATACGATCGAGGCGTGGACCGACCGGTTCGAGAGCTGGCGCGAGGATCTGGTTAAGAAACGCGATGCCGGGCAGGACGTCGATCTCGAGCTTATCGAGGGCAGCCAGCTTGTCGAGGCGGCCGTAGCGCATGCGGCCAAACAGGATGCTGCGCGGCTACGCAAGCTGCTCAAGGAATTCGCGGGCGCGGACAATGCCCGCCGCGCCGAGCTGATGCTGTCGGCGGAATTGCGCGACGCGATGGCACGGGCCGATGACCGCGGCGACCGGGTGCACTATGGCCGGGAATTGGAGCTGGTCGTCGACCGGCCGGAGGCGCGGTTCGCCGCGTGGTACGAGATGTTCCCGCGCAGCCAGGGCAAGGTGCCGGGGAAGAGCGCCACCTTTGATGATTGCATCGAGCGGCTCGCCGATGTCGCGGCGCTGGGCTTCGATGTCGTGTACCTCGTGCCGATCCACCCGATCGGGCGGGTCAACCGCAAGGGCCGCGACAACGCCGTCACGGCGGTGCCGGATGACCCCGGCAGCCCCTACGCGATCGGCGCCGCGGAGGGCGGCCACACCGCAATCAACCCCGAGCTTGGGACGCTCGATGATTTCCGGCGCTTTGTGCAAGCTGCCGCTGGGCTCGGTATCGAGATCGCGCTCGATTTCGCGATCCAGTGCGCCCCGGACCACCCCTGGGTCGCCGCGCACAAGGAGTGGTTCCGTTTTCGGCCTGACGGCTCGATCAAATACGCCGAGAACCCGCCGAAGAAGTACGAGGACATCGTCAATGTCGAGTTCGACAACCCCGACCGCGAGGGGTTGTGGACCGAGTTGCGCGACGTCGTACTGTTCTGGATCGATCAGGGGGTCCGCAACTTCCGCGTCGACAACCCGCACACCAAGCCGCTGCCGTTCTGGGAGTGGCTTATCCGCGAGGTGAAGGCGCGCTGCCCCGAGGCGATCTTCCTGTCGGAAGCCTTCACCCGGCCAAAGATGATGCGGGCGCTCGCCAAGGCGGGGTTCACTCAGTCCTACACCTATTTCACCTGGCGCAATACGAAGCCCGAGCTGACCGAATATCTGACCGAGCTGGCGCAGGGGCCGGCCAAGGAATATTTCCGGCCGAATTTCTTCACCAACACGCCTGACATCCTGCCGGTAGTTCTGCAGGAAGGCGGCCGCCCGGCCTTCCGCATCCGCCTCGTGTTGGCCGGTACCCTGTCGCCGGCCTACGGCATCTATAACGGCTTCGAATTATGCGAGAACGCCGCGATCCCGGGACGCGAGGAGTACATTCATTCAGAGAAATATGAGTACAAGGTGTGGGATTGGGACCGCCCCGGGAACATCAAGCGCGACATCGCGATCCTGAACCGCTTCCGGCGCGAAAACCCGGCCCTGCACGAATTGACCAATCTGCGGTTTCTCGACTGCGCCGACCCGAACATCCTGGCCTACGCCAAGTCGACCGCCGACCGCGGCAATATCGTGATCGCGGTCGTCAATCTCGATCCACACGGGGTCCATGGCGGCGAGGTGATCCTGCCGCTCGGGCAATGGGACTTTTCACCCGAGCAGGGCTTCACGGTCGAGGAGGCGTTTACCGGGCGCGCCGCTCAGTGGCATGGCGAGCGCCAGCACCTCGTGCTTGACCCGCAGACCAACCCCGCCTTGTTGTTCCGCCTATTGCCTGCCAGCCGGTCATGAGCCCGCCCGATGACGCCCCTACCGTGCTGCAGAGCACCGCCGAGATGGCGCGCCCCGAAAGCGGCGACCCGCTGTGGTACAAGGACGCGATCATCTATCAGCTGCACATCAAGGCATTCTTCGACGCCAACAATGACGGGATCGGCGATTTCGAGGGGCTGACCCATAAGCTCGATTACCTGCAGGATCTCGGCGTCACCGCGTTGTGGCTGTTGCCGTTCTACCCCTCGCCGCTGCGCGACGACGGCTACGATATCGCCGATTACAAGAACATCCATCCCGCCTATGGCCGGATGGCCGATTTCAAGGCCTTCGCGCGCGAGGCGCATCGCCGCGGGCTGCGCATCATCACCGAGCTGGTGATCAACCACACCTCGGATCAGCACCCGTGGTTTCAGCGGGCAAGGCGCGCCAGCCCCGGCTCGGCATTGCGCGATTTCTATGTGTGGAGCGACACCGACCAGAAGTTTCTCGAAACGCGCATCATCTTCATCGATACGGAGAAATCGAACTGGAGCTGGGACCCGGTCGCGCAGGCCTATTACTGGCACCGCTTCTATTCGCACCAGCCCGACCTCAATTTCGACAGCCCGCGGGTGTTCCGCGCGATCTCCCATGTCATGCAATTCTGGCTCGATCTCGGCGTCGACGGCATGCGGCTCGACGCTGTCCCGTACCTGATCGAGCGCGAGGGCACGATCAACGAGAACCTGCCGGAGACGCACGAGATCCTGAAGCGGTTGCGGCGCGAGATGGACCGGCGTTACGGCGACCGCATGTTGCTCGCCGAAGCCAATCAATGGCCGGAAGACGTGCTGCATTATTTCGGTGCCGGCGACGAATGCCACATGGCATTCCACTTCCCGCTGATGCCGCGCATCTACATGGCGCTCGCCACCGAGGACCGGCATCCGGTCACCGATATCGTGCGGCAGACGCCGGAGATCCCGGAGAGCTGCCAGTGGGCGGTGTTCCTGCGCAACCACGACGAGCTGACGCTCGAAATGGTCACCGACCGCGAGCGCGACTACCTGTGGGATTATTACGCCGCCGATCGGCGCGCCCGGCTCAACCTCGGCATCCGCCGCCGCCTCGCGCCACTGATGGAAAACGACCGGCGCAAAATCGAATTGCTGAAAGGCTTGCTGTTGTCGATGCCGGGCACGCCGGTGCTGTATTACGGCGACGAGATCGGCATGGGCGACAATGTCTATCTCGGCGACCGCGACGGTGTGCGCACCCCGATGCAATGGTCGCCCGACCGTAATGGCGGCTTCTCGCGCGCCGATCCGGCGATGCTGTACCTGCCGCCGATCATGGACCCGGTCTACGGGTTCGAGGCGGTCAATGTCGAGGCGCAGAGCCGCTCACCATCATCGCTGTTGAATTGGACCAAGCGGCTGATCGCGGCGCGCCGCTCACGCCGCGCCTTGGGGCGAGGCAGCTTGCGGTTTCTCTATCCGGCAAACCGCAAGGTCATCGCTTATTTGCGCGAGTGGCAGGACGAGACGATCCTGTGCGTCGCGAACCTGTCACGCTCGGCCCAGGCGGTGGCGCTCGACCTCGCCGAATTTCGTGGCCGGCAAGTCATCGAGGTGCTCGGGCGCAGCATCTTCCTGCCGGTCGGCGAGCAGCCCTACCAGCTGACCTTGCCGCCGCATAGTTTCTTTTGGTTCGAACTGCCGCCGACCGCGGGTGATACCGGCGATTTGTGGCAGGCCGCGCATCCCGAATTCATCACATTGGTAATGCCGCGCGGCTGGGCCGACCTGTTCAGCCACCACAATCTGCCGCAGCTCGAACGCGACGTCATCCCCGCCTTTCTACCGCGGCAGCGCTGGTTCGCGGCAAAGGACCGCAAGATCGAAGCGGCATGGGTATTGGCCTATGGCGAGCTCGCGGCGCCGGCACCGGAACCAGGCGGCACCGCGGCGGCGAACTTTCTGATCGAAATCGTGCAGGCGCAGCTCGCCAAGGACGAGCCGCAACTCTACATGCTGCCGCTCGCGGCGGTGTGGGGATCGAGCGGCAGCGAAACGCGTCAGAACCTGCTGCCGTTCAGCCTGGCAGAGTTGCGACAGTCGCGCCGTGAAGGCGCACTCGTCGATGCGCTGATGCTGGACGATTTCGGACTGGCATTGTTCGAGGCGGTGAAGCAGGAAGCGAGCTTGCCATTGCATAACGCTACCGGCGCTGCATCGGGCGAGCTGCGCTTCCGGCACACGCCTTTGTTCGCCGAGACTTCCTTGCCCGAGCGACTCGTCGCGCGGCGGCTCGGCGCTGAGCAGTCGAACAGCTCGGTGTTGTACGAAGATTACGCCGTCCTGAAGCTGTACCGGCGGCTGCAGCCCGGCCCGCATCCGGAAGTCGAGATGACCCGCTTCCTGGCCGAGCGCGCCGGCTTTGCCAATACGCCGCCGCCCTTGGCGACGCTCGAGCTGACATTGCCGGGCGCGGAGGGCAACGATACCTGCGCGGCCGGCGTGCTGTACCGCTTCGTGCGCAATCAGGGCGACGGCTGGACCCTGGCGCTCGATTATCTGACCCGCTATCTCGACGACGCGCTCAACGAGGCGGCGCCGGGCGCGACGCCGCCCGGGCGCGCCGCCGACATGCCCGACCCGGATCATTTCTTTCTGGCACTGGCGCGGCAGCTCGGGCTGCGGACCGCGCAAATGCACCGCGCGCTGGCCGAGTGCGCCGGCGACGACCCGGCCTTTATGCCTGAGCCGATCACCCGCCAGGATCTGGCGGAATGGCGCCAGACGCTGGAGCAGAACGTCGAGGTGATGCTGGCACGGCTGGAGCGAGGCGAGGCCGGCCTGCCGGAGGCCGCGCGCGAGCTCGCGGATGCGCTGATCGGCGCCGGGCCGCAGCTGTTCCGGGCGATCCGGTCGCTGATGCCGGACGACATCGTTGCGACGAAGACCCGGTATCACGGCGATTTCCATCTCGGCCAGGTGATCGCGGTGCAGAACGATTTCTATTTGATCGATTTCGAAGGCGAGCCGGGCCGGCCGCTCGCGGCACGGCGGCGCAAGAGCTCGCCGTTGCGCGATGTCGCCGGAATGATCCGGTCGTTCGACTACGCCGCGACCGCGGCGGTGCGCCAGCTCGGCGAGACCCGTCCGGCGGCAGTGCCGCGGATGAACGCGCTCGCCGAAGCCTGGCGGCAGCGTGCGATCGACGGCTTCCGCGCCGCCTATCGCCGGGTGATGCGCGGTTGCCCCTCCTATCCCGCGAGCAAATTGCAAGCCAAGGCGCTGGTCGATTTCTTCACGCTCGAAAAAGCCGTCTATGAAGTGTCGTACGAGCTGGCCAACCGTCCGGGATGGGTTGCGATCCCGCTCAACGGGATTCTGCGCGTCGTCGAGAAGGTGACGGGGGCAAAAGCGCCCGGGTACGAACATGCCGCATCGCCCTAGCCGCGAGGTCGAGGCGATCGTCGCCGGGCGGCACGATGATCCCTTCGCGTTTCTCGGCATGCACAAAACCTCGGCCGGCGTGTTTGTCCGGGCGCTGCTGCCCGATGCCGAGGAGATGGTGGTCATCGATACCGCGAGCGGCGAGATCGCCGCGCGCGGCGAGCGCATCCACCCGGCGGGCTTTTTTGTCGCCAGCATGCCGGACCGCAAGGCGCCGTTCCGTTACCGGCTGCGCGTTTCGTGGGGCGGCCATCTGCACGAGTTCGACGATGTCTACCGGTTTCCGCCGGTGCTCGGCGAACTCGATATCCATCTGCTGATCGAAGGCAACCATCTCGCCAGCTATCAGAAGCTCGGCGCGCATGCCGTCGTGCATGACGGCGTCGAGGGCGTCGCGTTCGCGGTCTGGGCGCCGAACGCCCGCCGGGTCAGCCTGGTCGGCGATTTCAACGCCTGGGACGGATGCCGCATGCCGATGCGCAAGCGGCATGCCGGCGGGTTCTGGGAAATCTTCGTGCCCGGGCTGCGTCCCGGACATCTTTACAAATACGAACTGCTCGGACCGCAGGGCGAATTATTGCCGCTGAAGGCCGATCCGCATGCCGAACGCGCGGAGCGGCCGCCGGGCACCGCCTCGGTTGTCGCCGGTCCGTCGCGCCATGTCTGGCAAGATGGCGGCTGGATGAGCGAGCGCGCGCCGCACAACGATCGCGAGGCGCCGATCGCAATCTACGAGGTGCATCTCGGCTCATGGCGGCGCAACGCGGCCGAGCACGGCGGCTATCTGAGCTATCGCGAATTGGCCGAGCAGCTGGTGCCCTATGTCGCCGATCTCGGCTTCACCCATATCGAGGTGATGCCGATGACGGAATATCCGTTCGACGGCTCGTGGGGGTATCAGCCGATCTCGTTGTTTGCGCCGACCTCGCGCCACGGCGGGCCGGATGATTGCCGTGCCTTTATCGATGCGTGTCATCGCGCCGGGCTCGGCCTGTGGCTCGATTGGGTGCCGGGGCATTTCCCGACCGACGCGCACGGGCTCGGCCGGTTCGACGGCACCGCGCTCTACGAGCATGCCGATCCGCGCCAAGGGCTGCACCGCGACTGGAACACGCTGATCTACAATTACGGGCGGCGCGAGGTCGCGAACTTCCTGCTGTCGAGCGCGCTCTACTGGATGCGCGAGTATCATATCGACGGGCTCCGGGTCGATGCGGTGGCCTCGATGCTGTATCTCGATTACAGCCGCAATCAGGGGGAATGGATTCCCAATGTGTTCGGCGGCCGCGAGAACCTCGACGCGATCGCCTTTCTGCGGCGCATGAACGAGCTGGTGTTCGGCGAGGCGACCGGCGCGACGACCGCCGCCGAAGAGTCGACCGCCTGGCCGATGGTGTCGCGGGCGGTCTATGTCGGCGGGCTCGGCTTCGGGTTCAAATGGAACATGGGGTGGATGCACGACACGCTGCGCTACATGTCGATGGATCCGATCCACCGGAAATACCATCACGACGACATGACTTTCGGGCTGCTGTACGCATTCCACGAGAATTTCATTCTGCCGCTGTCGCATGACGAGGTCGTGCACGGCAAAGGCTCTCTGTTCGGCCGGATGCCAGGCGACCGGTGGCAACGTTTTGCCAATCTGCGCGCCTATTTCGCTTTCATGTGGACGCATCCCGGGAAGAAACTGTTGTTCATGGGCGGGGAGTTTGGGCAGGAGCACGAGTGGAACCACGATACCGGCCTCGATTGGCAAGCACTCGGCGACCCGTTCCACGCCGGGGTGCACAGCCTGATGCGCGACCTCAACCGGCTCTACCGCGCGACGCCGGCGCTCTACCGGCTCGACTGCGACCCCGAAGGCTTTGCGTGGATCGATGCGGCGAACGGCGCGGAGAGCGTCTTGTCCTATATCCGGCGGGGCCGCGAGCCCAACGAGGTGGCCGTCATCGTGTGCAATTTCACGCCGGTGCCGCGGCACGATTACCGGATCGGCGTGCCGCGCCCGGGTCACTACCGCGAGCGCATCAACACCGATGCGCAACTCTATGGCGGCAGCGGGATCGGCAATGCCGGCGGAATCGATGCCGACCCGCATCCGATGCACGGCCACGCCTATTCGCTGCGCCTGCAATTACCGCCGCTCGGAGTGCTGATCTTCACCGCCGAACGGTGACGGCCGCACGTGACGGGCGCGCGACGGGGACGCGCTGATGCCGTCCACGAAGGTGTGGCCGGGTCTGCCTTATCCGCTTGGCGCGACCTGGGACGGAAAGGGCGTCAATTTTGCGCTGTTCTCGGCGCATGCCGAAAAGGTCGAGCTGTGCCTGTTCGACCGATCCGGGCAATACGAGCAGGCGCGCATCGTGCTGCCCGAATACACCGACGAGGTGTGGCACTGCTATCTGCCGGAGATACGGCCGGATCAGCTCTACGGCTATCGCGTATACGGGCCCTATGACCCGGCCGCCGGGCACCGCTTCAACCCCAACAAATTGCTGATCGACCCTTACGCCAAGGCGCTGGCCGGGCAGGTGCGCTGGAGCGACGTGGTTTACGGATACCGTGTCGGCAGCCCGCGCGAAGACCTCGCCTTCGACCGCCGCGACAGTGCCCGCCATGTACCGAAATGCCGCGTCGTCGAAACCGCCTTCACCTGGAATGACGATCACAGCCCGCACACCTCGTGGGAAGAAACCATCATCCTCGAAATGCATGTGCGCGGCTTCACGATCAAGCACCCCGAAGTCGAGATGCACGAGCGCGGCACGTTTGGCGCGCTCGCCTCGCCGGCGGTGATCGACTACCTCGTCGAGCTGGGCATCACCGCGGTCGAGTTCCTGCCGATTCATGCCGCCGTCAGCGACCGTCATCTCGCCAGCCGCGGGCTGTCGAATTATTGGGGATACAACACAATCGGGTTCTTCGCGCCCGACCCGCGCTTTTTGCCGGCAGGCGCGATCGCCGAGTTCAAGACCGCGGTCAAGCGGCTGCACGAGGCCGGCATCGAGGTGATCCTCGATGTCGTCTACAACCATACCGGCGAGGGCAATCACCTCGGACCGACATTGTCGTTCCGCGGCATCGACAATCTCTCCTATTACCGGCTGCAGGACGACCGGCGCTTTTACCTGGATTTCACCGGCACCGGCAACACGCTGGACCTCGATCACCCGCGCGTCCTGCAGATGGTGACGGATTCGCTGCGCTATTGGGCGCTCGAGATGCATGTCGACGGTTTCCGCTTCGATCTGTGCACCGCCTTGGCGCGTGAGAACGGCGATTATAGCCAGGAGGCCGCCTTTCTCGACACGATGCGCCAAGACCCCGCGATGGCGCGGCTCAAGCTGATCTCGGAGCCGTGGGATCTCGGCGCTTACGGCTATCAGCTCGGCAACATGCCGCCGGGCTGGGCGGAGTGGAACGCGCAGTATCGCGATTCGGTACGCCGCTTCTGGAAGGGTGACGAAGGAATGGTGTCGGAGATGGCCTCGCGCATTGCCGGTTCGTCCGACATCTTCGGCTACCGCGGCCGGCGGCCGTGGGCGAGCATCAACTTCATCACCGCCCATGACGGGTTCACATTGCAGGACCTCGTCAGCTACGAGCAGAAGCACAACGAAGCCAACGGCGAGAACAACCGCGACGGGCACGAGCCGAACTTCAGCTGGAATTGCGGGGTCGAAGGGCCGACCGACGATCCCGAGATCATCAGCCTGCGCGACCGGCAAAAACGCAATTTGCTCGCGACGCTGCTGCTGTCGCTGGGCGTGCCGATGCTGCTCGCCGGCGACGAATTCGGTCACAGCCAGAGTGGCAACAATAACGCCTATTGCCAGGACAACGACATCTCGTGGCTGGAATGGCAGGATTTGCGCCCGGAAGACGAGGTGTTGCGTGAA
>Ga0209474_10001193_pt1 | contig 26260 bp, 21 predicted proteins | sample GraSoiAngelo_145_FD_185902 | JGI IMG/M metagenome (GOLD analysis project Ga0209474, IMG submission 185902) | Grasslands soil microbial communities from the Angelo Coastal Reserve, California, USA - 14_1009_05_20cm (SPAdes) (version 2) | ecosystem: Environmental > Terrestrial > Soil > Grasslands...
GCCCCGCTTGAGTACCGCCGGATATGCCCCGAGCCGCATGGTGCCGCCGAGGTCGCCGGATTTGGAGCGCTTCTCCAGTTCGTTGCCGCGCAGCCATTCCGTCATCAAGCCGACCACTGGTTGGGGCGTCGGGCCGAACTCGGTGGAATTGGCCTGCTCGATGCCCACCAGATTACGTGCTGCCTCGACCACCGCCATCTGCATTCCGAAACAGATTCCGAAATAGGGCATCTCCCGCTCTCTGGCGAACTGCGCCGCGCGAATTTTGCCCTCGGCGCCGCGCTGGCCGAAGCCGCCGGGCACCAGTATGCCGTTGACGTGCTCGAGAAACGGCGCAGGGTCTTCGTTCTCGAACACCTCGCTCTCGATCCAGTCGAGATTGACTTTCACCTTGTTGGCGATGCCGCCGTGCGACAGAGCCTCGATCAGAGATTTATAGGCGTCCTTCATGCCGGTGTATTTGCCGACGATCGCAATCGTCACATCGCCCTCGGGATTGCGGACCCGCTCGTTGATGACGTGCCAGCTTTGCAGTGCCGGCGGAATCTTCGGGGTGATGCCGAACGCCGCCAATACCTCGTCATCGAGCCCGGCAGCGTGATACGCCTCGGGCACGGCGTAGATGTTATCGACATCGCGCGCCTCGATGACAGCACTTTCGCGCACGTTGCAGAACAGGCCGAGCTTGCGCCGCTCTTCCTTCGGAATCGGCCGGTCGGTGCGGCACAACAGGATATCGGGCTGGATGCCGATCGAGCGCAATTCCTTGACGGAATGCTGGGTTGGTTTGGTCTTCAGTTCGCCCGCGCTCGGGATGAAGGGCAACAGCGTCAGGTGAATGTAGATGGCGTGCTCGCGCGGAAGGTCGTTCTTGATCTGACGGATCGCCTCGAAAAACGGCAGGCCCTCGATGTCGCCGACGGTGCCGCCGATCTCGCAGAGCACGAAATCAAACTCGTCATTGCTGTCGAGAATGAAATCCTTGATCGCATTCGTGACGTGCGGGATCACCTGGATCGTGGCGCCAAGATAGTCGCCGCGGCGCTCCTTGGTGAGGATGTCCTGATAAATGCGCCCGGTCGTGATGTTGTCGGCCTTGGTGGCGGGACGCCCGGTGAAGCGCTCGTAGTGACCAAGATCGAGATCAGTCTCGGCGCCATCGTCGGTCACGAAAACCTCGCCGTGTTGATACGGCGACATGGTTCCGGGATCGAGATTGAGATAGGGATCGAGCTTGCGAAGCCGGACCTTGTAGCCACGCGCTTGCAACAGCGCGCCGAGTGCCGCCGAAGCCAGACCTTTGCCGAGCGAAGAAACCACGCCGCCGGTGATGAAGATATACCGCGCCATGGGACCTAACCTTTAAGGCCACCGGCCCGATTCGCCAAACCAATCGGCGGGCCGCTGCAGGAGCCGTGCGTCACGTAAATGTGAGGGGGATTCAATGAGTTGATGGAGATTTCTGAGGCTGGGCGGTCGGTGCCATCTGCATAGCCCCCCTGCTTTATTGCGAGCGCGGCGCCTGCGGCCCCGAAGGACCGGGTGGGCTTTGTTGCTGCTGCTCATCGGCTTTCTTCAGCGAATCCAGGATGCCACCACCGCTGGTCGGCGGTGCAGGGTTTGCCGGTCCTGCTGGCTGCGACTGCGAGGCTGGCGTGCCGATCACTGAACTCGGTTTGCGGTCGTAGCTGGCGTACCACGACAAAAACAGGCTGGTGACAAAGAAGCCCACGGCGAGCACGGCCGTGGTGCGGGTCAGCAAATTGGCAGTGCCGCGGCTCGACATGAAACCTGCGCCGCCGCCGACGCCAAGACCGCCGCCCTCGGATTTCTGCAGCAATACCGTGGCGATCAAAGTCGCAACGATCATCAGGTGGACTACGATGATGACAGTTTGCATCTCTACCTTCCGTCGCAAACCAATAGCGCCGATGTCCGGCTGCTCAGGGGTATTTGCGGGGTTTGAAGTGGCGCGGTGTTACACGATCGGGTGGGGCGTTGTCACCCCCGTACCACCAGCCCCAAAGTTAGGGACAACCACGCGCAATCGCAAGGAAATCGGCCGCTTTCAAGCTGGCCCCGCCAACCAGCGCACCATTCACGTTGGCCACCGCCAACAATTCCCGGGCATTCGACGGCTTTACGGAGCCCCCGTACAGGATCCTGATCCTGGCGCCCTCGCCTTCAAACCTCGCGATGAGAGAATCCCGAATAAACCGATGAATTTGCTCAACATCTCCAACCGTGGGTGTCAGGCCGGTACCGATTGCCCAGACCGGCTCGTAGGCCACCACCAGATTGTCGGGTCGGGCACCGTCCGGCAACGAGACGTCGAGCTGGCCGCCGCAGATGTCGAGAGTTTGGCCCTCGTCGCGCTGGTGCTGCGTTTCGCCGATGCAGACGATCGCGGTGAGGCCGGCGCGCCAGACCGCTTCTGCCTTCTGCCGCACCAGCACGTCGGTTTCGCCGTGATCGGCGCGTCGCTCGGAGTGGCCGACAATAATGGCGCGGGCGCCGGCATCCGCCAGCATCTCGGCCGAAATGTCGCCGGTATTGGCGCCCGACGCCTTGGGATGGCAATCCTGCGCGCCGACCGCAAGCGTCTTCGAGCCGCGGGCCCTTTCGGCAAAACCCGCGATCAGGGTTGCCGGCGGGCAAACCAGCAGGTCTGCCTTGGCAGCGAGATCCGAGGCGCCGGCCAGCATGGCCTCGAATTCGATCAACGAGGACTTGAGGCCGTTCATTTTCCAGTTGCCGGCAATCAGCGGCCGGATAGCGTCGCTCATCTCGCAATTTCCTCTGGCAGGACTTGGCCAAGCATGCGCTATCAGAGCGTAGCAGCCACTTCCAGATGCCGCGTCTGCGACGCTGCGTTCTTTAAGGCAAATGGCCTCTCTGCCAAGGTTGCGAGGGGGCCGCCGCCACTTTATGATGCTTTATCAATCCGGTGACGCCCTTTTGCGGAATTCGATCCGAATTTCATTGGGCGCGACCCGTTCCCTCCTGCAAACAAGTTGGACCCATGCTTCGAGGAATGCGGAAAGCCTCATCAAACTGGCTCGGCAAGACCATAATGGCCGTCGTGATGGGTGTCTTGATCATCAGTTTCGGCGTCTGGGGGATTGCCGACATTTTCAAGGGTTTCGGACAGTCGACACTGGCCACGGTCGGACATACCGAGATCTCCATCAACGAGTTTCGCCAGCTTTACACGGACAAGCTGCAGCAGATCGGACGCCAGTTCGGCCGCCCCTTGACGTCGGATCAGGCCCGCGCCTTCGGCGTTGACCGTCAACTGTTGCAGCAAACCATTGCCGAGGCAGCACTCGACGAGGATGCACGACGGCTGGGGCTTGGACAGTCCGCCGCCGAGACAATGCGCATGATCGTCAACGATCCCAATTTCAGGGGGGTCAGCGGCAACTTCGATCCGCAGCGCTTCCAGGCTGTGATCCGGCAATTCGGCTTCACCGAACAGCGCTATGTCGCCGACCAGCGCCGGGTGACGCTCCGGCGTCAGATTGCCGGCACCATCACCGCCGGCCTTGAGCCGCCGAAGGCGATGATGGAGGCGCTGAGCCGCTTCCAGAACGAGCAGCGGTCGATCGAATATGTCAAACTCGACGCGGCGCACGCCGGGACAATCGAACCGCCGTCGCCGGAGACGCTGGCCGCGTATTTCGAGGACCACAAGGCCCAGTTCCGCGCCCCCGAATATCGTAAGATCGCCTTTGTGGCGATTACGCCCGACGAGATCGGCAAATGGGCCGAAGTATCCGACGAGGATGCAAAAAAGGTCTTCGAGCAGCGCCGCGACAGACTTGGTACGCCGGAGAAGCGCGAGGTCTCCCAACTGGTTTTCCCGAACGTTGAAGAGGCAACGGCGGCGCGCAATCGCATCGCCTCGGGATTATCGTTCGGCGAACTGGCAAAGGAGCGCGGGCTCGGCACGTCCGATGTCGAGCTTGGAATAGTGACGAAATCCGCCATCATCGATCCCGCGGTCGCGAACGCGGCGTTTTCACTCAGCTCCGGCGAAGTCAGCCAACCGGTGCAAGGCAGGTTCGGCGTTGCGCTGGTGAAGATCGGGAAGGTCGAGGCCGGCACCGAGCCCTCCTACGAAAACATGGCCGCCGCTCTGAAAAAGGAAATCGCGACGGAGCGCGCGCGTGCCAAGGTCGCAGAGCTGCGCGACAAGATGGAGGACGAACGTGGCGGTGGTGCCAACGTCGTCGAAGCCGCGCAGAAACTCGGGCTCTCCGCCGTTACCATCGACGCGGTCGATCGTTCCGGCCGGCTCCCAAATGGCCAGTTGGCTTCTAACATCCCAGCCGGGCTCGATGTCGTCTCACAGGCGTTTAACAGCGATATCGGCGTCGACAACGATCCGATTTCTTTCAAAGGAGGCTATGTCTGGTACGACGTCCTCGGCATCACGCCCTCGCGTGAACGCAAGCTTGATGAGGTCAAGGACCAGGTCGAGACGCGATGGCGCGACGACCAGATCACCAGCCGTCTCAAGGCCAAAGCGACGGAGCTGATTCAGAAGCTCGAGCAAGGTGGCAAGCTCGCGGATGAGGCCGCAAGTCAAGGGCTGAAGGTCGAGAGCTCGACTGGGCTGCGCCGCGATGCCTCGCTTCCCGATCTGCCCGCCGGCGCGATCACGGCCGCGTTTCGCGCCGCCAAGGATGGCGTGGGGCAGACCGCGGGCGCTGCCGCCAACGAATGGATCGTCTTTCGGGTGACCGATATCACCGTGCCGCCGGTCGATCTCGCCTCGGAAGACATCAAGAAGTTGAAGGATACGCTTCAGCGCGCGCTGACCGATGAACAGGTCGCGCAATACGTCACCAAGCTCGAAGCCGACATAGGCACGACAATCAATCATACCGCCTTCGCGCAGGTAACGGGCGCAAATAACTAGTTCCGAAAGCACGCGATGGACGATCTCAAATCTATCATCGGAAAAGTCGCCACCGGGGCGACTCTATCGCGCGATGAGGCGGCATCTGCCTTCGACAGCATGATGTCCGGTGAGGCGACGCCCTCGCAGATGGGCGGATTGCTGATGGCGCTGCGCGTCCGCGGCGAAACCGTCGACGAGATCACCGGAGCTGTATCGGCAATGCGCGCCAAGATGCTGCGCGTCAGCGCTCCCGTCGATGCGATCGACGTGGTCGGCACTGGCGGCGATGGCTCCGGCTCGGTCAATGTCTCGACCTGTGCCTCCTTCATCGTGGCGGGCGTGGGCGTGCCGGTGGCGAAGCACGGTAATCGCGCTCTGTCGTCCCGCTCAGGCGCAGCCGACGTGCTGTCTGCGCTCGGCGTCAAAATCGATCTCAAACCCGAGCAGGTCGGGCGCTGCGTCAGTGAGGCCGGAATCGGCTTCATGTTCGCTCCCGCTCATCATCCCGCCATGAAAAACGTCGGTCCGACCCGGGTAGAGCTGGCGACGCGCACGATCTTCAATTTACTGGGGCCACTGTCCAATCCGGCCGGCGTGACGCGGCAAATGGTCGGGGTATTTTCAAGGCAATGGGTGCAACCGCTGGCGCAGGTGTTGAAAAACCTCGGCACCAAATCGGCCTGGGTGGTGCACGGCTCCGACGGTCTCGATGAAATCACCCTCACAGGGTCAAGCTTTGTCGCAGCACTTGAGAACGGCAACATCCGGACATTCGAGGTGACGCCGGAGGAGGCCGGGCTTGTGCGCGTCGGTACCGATGCCCTCAAGGGCGGCGATGCCGAGGCCAACGCGATCGCGCTTCACAGCGTGCTCGATGGCATGCCGAGTCCTTATCGCGATGTGGCGCTGCTGAACGCTGCGGCGGCGCTAGTGGTGGCTGGTCGTGCAAAAACTTTGAAGGAAGGCGTGGCTCTCGGGCTAAAGTCGCTCGACACCGGCGCGGCGGCGGGCAAGCTGAAGCGTCTGATTGCGGTCTCGAATAGCTGAGTGCAGGGCCTCGCCCATGTCCGACATCCTGACCAAAATCGAAACGTACAAGCGCGAGGAGATTGCGGCTGCAAAACGCGTCCGTCCGCTCTCGAGCCTCGAAGCGCTGGCAAAAGTTGCGACGCCTGCTCGCGGCTTTGTCAGCGCTATCCGGAGAAAACACGAGCAAGGCGACTACGCCCTGATTGCAGAGGTGAAGAAGGCCTCGCCATCTAGAGGACTGATCCGGTCTGATTTCGATCCGCCGGCGCTTGCCAAAGCTTATGAAACCGGAGGCGCTGCGTGTCTGTCGGTACTCACGGACACGCCGTCGTTTCAGGGTCATCTCGATTTCATGGTGGCGGCGCGTGCGGCCACACGACTCCCGGTGCTGCGCAAGGATTTTATCTACGACACCTACCAAGTGGTCGAGGCGCGCGCGCACAGCGCGGACTGCATCCTGATCATCATGGCCGCCGTCGACGACGGAGCGGCAAGAGACATCGAAGATGCCGCCCTCGTCCATGGCATGGATGTTTTGATCGAAATCCATGACCATTCGGAGCTCGATCGGGCGCTGAAGCTTCGCTCGCCGACGATTGGGATCAACAACAGGAATTTACGAGACTTCGAGACCACGCTGGCGACCAGTGAAGCCTTGGCGCCGCTGATTCCAAAGGATCGCCTGATGGTGGGGGAAAGCGGCATCTTCGCACCAAGCGATCTGTCGCGGCTCGCACGCGTCGGCATCTCGACATTTCTGGTTGGCGAAAGCCTGATGCGTCAGCCGGATGTGGCGGCGGCCACGCGCGCGCTGCTCGTGCGTGATCATACGCCGCGCGCTACCGGCACCCGATAGCTCATGGCGCGCAAAGATCCCCAGCAGAGAGCCGCCCTCACCCACATCGACGCCAAGGGTGAAGCGCGAATGGTCGACGTGTCTGCAAAGCCGGCCACCGAGCGCATGGCGGTGGCGGAGGGCTCCGTCGTGATGAGCAAGGCGACGCTCGCGCTGATCGTTTCCGGCCACGCAAAAAAGGGCGACGTGCTGGGCACCGCGCGGCTCGCCGGGATCATGGCGGCGAAGCGCACGTCGGAGCTAATACCGCTCTGTCACCCGCTCGCGTTATCGAAGGTCACCTTGGATATCACGACCGACAAGAAGCTGCCGGGTTGCGTCGTGCGCGCGACCGTCAAGGTCGCCGGTCCGACCGGTGTCGAGATGGAGGCGCTCACCGCCGTGTCGGTGGCATGCCTGACAATCTACGACATGGTCAAAGCGGTGGAGCGTGGCGTGCGCATCGAAGCGATACGTCTGATCGAGAAAAAGGGCGGCAAGTCCGGGCACTATCGCAGCGGCGACTGAAGCCTTGAGTGGGAACTATCGATGAGGCTGGCTGTTACCGACGCAGCGGCCGCAGCGCTTGGTGCTGCATGACGAGCCTGCGGGAGAATCGCAAATTGAAAAGACTCCATGAAGATCATTTTCCTGGATATTGATGGAGTTCTTAATTGTCGAAAGACGCCGAACCCGCGTCGTTTTCCTTACATTGTCGACAAGTCGCTGCTCGCTCGATTTCAGGAGCTGTTGCGCAAAACCGGTGCCTCTGTCGTGCTTACATCGACGTGGCGCTATGATCCGGTCGGGATATTTGCCGCGAAGTATTACGAGGTACCGTTCATTGACATAACGCCGGACCTCCCCGAACAGCCGCGCTCCAAGGAAATCCTGGAATGGCTGCGGGTCCATCCTGAGGTGGACCGCTATCTCGTGCTCGATGACGAGGACGACCAGCTCGACGACCTGCCGCTGTTCCAGCCCTCTCCACGAACCGGCCTCACCGACGAGATGGCTTCGGCTGTTGCTGAATATCTTGAGGGCAAGACGGACAAGGATATGCGCTGCACCAGGTTGGTCCGCGTGGTGCAAAATATCTATGCGGTATTGACTGGCCACCGAGGCTGACCACTGACGCCGACAACAACGACGCACTGCGTTTCGCCGGGCTCGGATTGCAGCTTAGTTCGGAACAGCGGTCTTCGGTCTTGAGGCCGCATCGACGCTGGATCCGCGCAGAAGGTTGTATGCGGCGGCAAGGGCCTTGTCGTCCTTCTCCTCAGGCGGAACGTAGGATTGCGAACCGGTCTGCTCCGTTCCTTCGGCGGAAAGATGGCCGCGCATTGATGCCTCTCCCTTCAATTCGGGGCGGCCCTTCAATTCGTCGGGCACATCCTGCACCACTTCGATATCGGGGTTGACGCCCAGCGCCTGGATGGAGTGGCCGGATGGCGTAAAATAGCGGGCGGTCGTCAACGCCAGGGACCCGTTGCCGCTGCCGAGGGGAATGATCGTCTGGACCGAGCCCTTGCCGAACGAGCGGGTGCCGATCAGGGTCGCGCGCTGGTGGTCGTGCAACGCGCCGGCCACGATCTCCGATGCCGATGCCGATCCGCCGTTGATTAACACCACAACCGGTTTGCCCCCGGTGCGATCGCCTCCCCGAGCGGCGAAACGCCGGGTTTCCTCAGGCGTGCGGCCGCGCGTTGAGACGACTTCGCCGCGCGCCATAAAGGTGCTTGAGACCGAGACCGCCTGGTCGAGCAACCCGCCCGGGTTGTTGCGGAGATCGACGACGTATCCCACTAGCTTGTCCGGTGGGATCTGCTTCGAGATGTCGCCGATGGCTTTTCTCAAGGCATCGGTTGTTTGCTCGTTGAAAGACGTGATCCGGATGTAACCGATGTCCGCGCCGTCGGTGTGAAAGGTGACCGGGCGTACGCGAATGATCTCGCGCACGATTGTAACCTCGATAAGCTGGTCGACGCCCTTGCGCGCGATCTTGAGCCGGGTCTTGGTGTCGATCGGCCCCTTCATCTTGCTCACGGCCTGCTCCAGGGTAAGTCCCTGAACAGCGACGCCGTCAATTTGCGTAATCAGGTCCCCGGACATGATGCCGGCCTTTGCCGCGGGCGTGTCGTCCATCGGCGCGACGACTTTGACGAGGCCATTCTCCATCATCACCTCGATGCCGAGCCCACCGAACTCACCCTGGGTCGTCTCCTGCATGTCCTTCCAGGCCTGCTCATTCATGTAGTGCGAATGAGGGTCCAGCGAGCTGACCATGCCGTTGATCGCGTTTTCGATCAGCTTGGCGTCATCGGGTTTTTCGGCGTAGTTGGCTCTTACCCGCTCGAACACCTGGCCGAACAACCCCAGTTGTGAATAGGCGTCCGGACCGACATCAGCTTTGGCGATGGGGACCGAAAGCGCACCGGGCGGTGCGGTGACGAGCAAGGCCAGACCTGCCCCTGCCGCCGCAGCGAGCAAACAGGAAACGACAGTCTTGCGCATTGGCGAACCTTCTCGCTTTACGTTCTCGGCGCTGCGGCCGGTGCTCTGGCTTTTCGCCGCAGCTCAAAGCCGGCGCTTAGTTTCACGACACCTTTCCGGTATCTTTGAGGCCGCTTTGCCACGTGGACGGTTGGGTGCCGAAACCACGCTTGGCGCGGGTCCCCAGCCAATATCCGAATTGCGGGGGCACGTTCCGGAACGGACCTTCGATGCCGAGTTTCAGCGCTGCATCCATCGGCCAGTTTGGATTGTTGAGAATTTCTCGTCCCACCGCGATCAGGTCCGCATGCCCCTCGCGCAGGATCTGCTCGGCCTGATCGCCGTGAATGATCAAGCCAACTGCCATGGTCATGATGTCGGCGTTACGGCGCACATATTCCGCTAACGGGACCTGATAGCTGTATCTGATTTCCTTCCCGAGAATCGGCGCCTGGTCGGTGATGCCGCCTGATGAGCAATCGATGACATCGACGCCCTTGGGTTTTAGAATCTTCGCAAGCCGCGCGCTCTGTCCCGGTCCCCATCCAGCATTATCCTCCACCGATAGGCGCACGAACAGCGGCTTGTCATCGGGCCAATGCGTGCGCACTGCCTCGGTGATCTCGGTGATGAATCGCATCCGGTTCAATTCGGAACCGCCATATTCGTCGGTGCGCTGGTTGGATCGTTCCGAGAGGAACTGGTGCACGAGATAGCCGTGCGCTCCGTGAAGCTCCAGCACGTCGAACCCGGCTTCGTGGGCCCGCCGCGCCGCGCTGCCCCAGGCCTGTACGACGTCTTTCACCTCCTGACGATCCAGCGCCTTCGGGACCGGCCACTTTTCGCTGTGGGCCAGCGCGCTCGGCGCCACCGGCGCCCACGCGTCCCAGTCCTCGATCTCGGCCGTTCGCTGCAAAGGGCCGTCACCTTCCCATGGACGCCTGGCGCGCGCCTTGCGGCCGGAATGACCGAGCTGAATGCCCGCCAACGAGCTCTGCTGCTTGATAAACTTGACCAGTCGCTTCAGCGGCTCGACGAAAACATCATCCCATATGCCGAGGTCGCCCAAGGTGCCGCAGCCGCGCCGCTCGACTTTTGTAGATTCAACGACAACCAGGCCCGCGCCACCGGCCGCGAACTTGCCGGCGTTCATCACATGCCAGTCGGTAGGGAATCCCTTGACCGCCGAATGCTGGTGCATCGGCGGCACCACTATACGGTTGCGCACCTCGAGGCCTCGGATCGCAAGCGGTGAGAACAGTAACATCTCGGACATGGCCTGTTTCCTCGCACCCGGCGGCATTCGATAGAGCAAAGATATACGCGCTCCACTGCGACGGCAAAGCCGCAATCGCGGATGGCAGCCAACCAGCGCCGCGACCACCGCATCCCTTGTCGGAAGGCGCGGGACACGATACCCGAAGGGCCAACGAGAAGCAGTCAAGCATCCGAGGGAGGAGGACGCGATGAACGAGGCGACCCGCATTCCACCAGCCGCTGTGGAACTCGGCGCTGGCGGCGAAGAGTTCCAGAACCTGCACGAGTTAATCCGCAAGGCGCGCGCGAATCTCAACCAGAACACCTGGGACTACATCGTCGGCGCCGCGGAGACCGAGACCACGATGCGTCGCAACCGCATGTCGCTGGACGAGATTGCGTTCCGGCCTCGGGTGCTGCGCAACGTTGCCAAAGTCGACGCCTCGGTCGAGCTGTTCGGCCGGAAATTGCGTTTGCCTGTGGTGCTTGCGCCGGTCGGTGCGCTCGAACTGTTCGATCCCGGCGCCGCGGCAAGCGTCGCGCGCGCAACCGGCAGCTTCGGCGCGGCTCATATGCTGAGCTCGGTATCCGAGCCGGGCCTTGAGAAAACCGCGGAGGCCGCGCCTGACACCTTGCGTCTATATCAGCTTTACGTTCGCGGCGGTGACGCCTTTGTCGAGGATTGCGTGAACCGCGCAATGGCGAGCGGTTACGCCGCATTCTGCCTGACAGTTGATACGGCGCATTACAGCCGGCGCGAGCGTGATATTGCAAAGCGTTATGTCCGCGCCAGCCGCGTCCGCGCCACTGGCGGCGACTTTCAGAAGGGACTGGAGTGGCGCACCGTGAAGTTGATCAAGGACAAGTTCAAAATACCGCTCGTCATCAAGGGCATTGCCACCGCGGAAGACGCGGTGATCGCCGTCGATCACGGCGTCGACTGGATCTATGTATCGAACCACGGTGGACGCCAACTCGACCACGGCCGTGGCGCCCTCCACGTGCTGCCGGAAATCGTCGCCGCGGTTGCCGGCCGCGCCAAGATCATGGTCGACGGCTCATTCTGCCGGGGCAGCGATATCGTCAAGGCGATCGCCATGGGCGCGGATCTCGTCGGCATCGGACGCCTGCAATGCTGGGCGCTCGCCGCGGCAGGGGAGGCCGGGGTGTTGCGCATGCTGGAGTTGCTGGAGGATGAAGTGATCCGGTGCCTTGGCCTGCTCGGCGCTACCAGTTTCGCCAAGCTCGACAGCTCCTATCTGCACCCGGCGACGGCGACGACCCTGCCCGGTGTCTACAGTGCGTTCCCGCTGCTGGACATCGAGCCCTATCGGTATTGAGACAAGCGGGCTTTTCGCGTTGAGCATTCGTGCAAATTGTTTCGCAACGGTTACGCCGTTGCGCGCCTCTGCCGATTTTCGTACACCGCCGCGATGAACAGCCCCGTGCTCTCCCCCGGTGCCGCCGATGCGCTATTGTTCGATCTCGGCCGCGTGGTGCTCGATATCGATTTCAAAAAGACGCTTGCGTGCTGGGCCGACCACGCCGACTGCGACCCGGCACATCTGGCAGGGCGATTTACCTCGCGCGATGAAACCTATCAGCGGCACGAAAGGGGAGAGATCAGCGAAGCCGAATTCTTCGCCGCACTGCGCGGCTTGCTCGGGATCGGCATCTCCGACGCGCAATTCCTGGAGGGCTGGAATGCGATCTTCGCCGGAGAAATGCCGGGTATCGCCCCGCTGCTCCAGCGAGCCGCACGACACCTGCCGCTCTATGCGTTTTCAAACACCAACGGAGCGCATGTCGAGCATTTCTCCTTGGCCTATTCCGGCGTACTCGAGCATTTCCGTGAAGTGTTTCTATCCTCTTCGATCGGGCTTCGGAAACCGGACGGCGAAGCCTATGATCATGTGGTGAAGGCGATCGGGGTGCCTGCGGAACGCATCGTGTTTTTCGATGATCTCGCCGAGAATATCGAAGGCGCCCGCGCCCGCGGCTTGATAGCCGTTCGCGTGAGGTCGCCCGATGATGTGGCCGAGGCGCTTGCCGCGCTCGGCATTTAGGAGTTCGCCGTGGCATTGATGCCAGTTGCCGACGCTCTCGCCGCGGTCCTCGCGGGCGCCGAGCCACTGCCCGAGGAAATGGTCGCGTTGGACGCAGCCTATCATCGGGTGCTCGCGCGCGACATCGCGGCCTTGCGCACCCAACCGCCGCAGGCGATGTCGGCGATGGACGGCTATGCAGTGCGCGCCGCAGATGCCTCCCGGGCTGGCGCACAGCTCAAGGTCACGGGGGAGATCGCGGCAGGCCGCCCATTCGACAAAGCGGTTCACCCTGGTGAGGCTGTCAGGATCTTTACCGGTGGGGTGATGCCGGAAGGCGCCGACGCCGTGGTCATCCAGGAAGATACCATCAGCGAGGGTGGCGTCGTGACCGTCACCGAAGCCGCGATCCCGGGTCGGCATATCCGACCGGCGGGCATCGACTTTCGAAATGGCGACGTGCTGTTGAGCGGAGGAAGCCGGCTAACGGACCGCGACCTGTCGCTTGCCGCTGGCATGAACTATCCCGAGCTTCCCGTGCGCCGCCGGCCGAGGGTCGCGCTACTCGCCACCGGCGACGAACTGGTGATGCCGGGCTCGATCCCCGGCCCCGGTCAGATCGTGTATTCGAACGGCTATGCGCTCCGCGCACTGGCCCGTCAGGAAGGCGCCGACACCATCGATCTCGGCATCGCCGGCGACACGCTCGAGGCCACCACAGAGGGTATTCGCCGCGCGAGCGACAGCGGCGCCCATATTCTGATTACCACCGGCGGCGCCTCGGTCGGCGAACACGATCTCGTCAAGCAGGCGCTGGACGCCGAGGGCGTCAAGATGGCGTTCTGGAAGATCGCCATGCGACCGGGCAAGCCGATGATGCACGGTCGGCTCGGAGCTGTCCGGGTGATCGGCCTGCCCGGCAATCCAGTCTCGTCCTATGTCTGCGGTTTCCTGTTCCTGGTGCCGTTGATTCGCGCTCTGTTGGGCCAGAACATGGTCCACCACGCCCGTGAGAGGGCGGTCCTCGGACGCGATGTCGGTCCAAACGATCTGCGCGAAGATTATCTGCGCGCTCGGCTGGAGACACGAAGCGACGGGCAGCTAATCGCCTCCCCGGTCGACCGGCAGGACAGCTCGCTGCTGGGAAATCTGGCTGCGGCACGGGCACTTGTGATCCGGGCACCGTTTGCTCCCCAAGCGCCGGCCGGGTCGGTTTGCGAGATACTGCGGCTGCCGGCCTGACCTCCCCGCGCGGACCATCCTGAGAAATCCAAGCTCGTTGACGCGAAATTAAGTGGTTGCGGAACACATATGGAACATATAGTGTATGTTCATGATTTGTTTCGAATACTGGTGTCCACAAACGGGAGCGTCGTGATCGCTGCACCCCGGGTTTGGTTTCTCACTTCGGGGTTTCTGAGTTTGGTTTTCGGCTTTCTGACTTCGGCTTCTGACTTCTGACTTCGGCTTGTGACTTCTAAGTCGAAATCAGGTCTCGGATTACACGGCACTATCAACTTGGGGATTGGTCGAGATGCTCACACGCAAACAATACGAACTTCTGCGATTCATCAGCGAACGCCTGAAGGAATCCGGCGTTCCGCCCTCGTTCGACGAGATGAAAGACGCGCTGGATCTGCGCTCCAAGTCCGGCATCCATCGGCTGATCACCGCGCTGGAAGAGCGCGGCTTCATCCGCCGGTTACCCAATCGAGCCCGCGCCATCGAGGTGATCAAGCTGCCGGAGTTGTCGGGAAGCGGCAATGGCCGCCGCGGCTTCACCCCTAGTGTCATCGAAGGCACCCTAGGCAGGGTTCGCACCTCCAGCGGGGGTGGTGAGGACGACAGCGGCCGACCGGTTGCGGTGCCGGTGATGGGCCGGATTGCGGCCGGCACGCCGATCGAAGCGCTGCAGACCCGCAGCCACACCATCAGCGTCCCGCCGGACATGCTGGGCTCCGGCGAACATTATGCGCTGGAAGTCCGCGGCGACTCCATGGTGGATGCCGGCATTCTTGACGGCGACATGGCCCTGATCCAGCGGAACGAGACGGCCGAGACCGGCGACATCGTCGTGGCGCTGATCGACGAGGAGGAAGCAACGCTGAAGCGCTTCCGCCGCCGCGGCGCCTCCATTGCGCTGGAACCGGCAAACACTTCTTATGAAGTCCGCATCCTGCCGCCCAACCGGGTAAAGATTCAGGGCAAGCTGATCGGTCTGTATCGGAAGTACTGATGTATGCTTTGCCCAAAACGCCAGTTCGAAGCATTAATTGACACCTGACGATTTGATTTCGACTTGTCGTGGGCAAGCTTGTGCCGGCTTGTCCCGACCATGCACGTTCACGTTCTGACCTGGTACCTCAAGAAGGACGGAGATGGCCAGGACAAGCCCGGCCATGACGAAAACGATGCGCGGGACATCTAGTGCGAAGATGCGCTTCGCGATTGCTGGCAAGCGCCTGAGCGGATCAGTCCTCGGCGATTGCGGCGTACCACTACACCGCACCGCTAACCCTCATGCGTTTGTGATCAGATCGCTCTGAGTCGAGCCGCATATTTGCCAACAACGGGCGAGAGGCTTGGAACTTATCGTACGCTGTGAACTTTGTTGCCACTCTGATAGAGGCCCGCGTCTCAATGGGCGCGGGTTTGTATCTCCAACGAGGAGCAATCCGATGTGTGACTATAGTCTGCACGCTGTAGCGTCGCGCCCCGCCCAGGTCGGAGAGACGCTGATCACTACCACTTTCCGCGGGACTTCGACGCGTGGTTTGGCCTCCGAAAGCGAGCCCAACGTCGCGGTCTGTATGCTTCCCGGGACCGAACTGGCGTTCGCCGAAAACGTCAAATACGACAACCGATGGATATGGACGCGTGAAATCAATTTCCGGGTCGGAAAATTCGCCCGAATCGACGCGCATGTACCGGATCGGCACCACGACTCGATCGAGTTTCCTGACGGAAGCCATGTGCTGGTGACGTTGCTCTGTGAAGGCCAGCGCGTGACGGTGCTCCAATTGCCGGTGGTGCAACAATCCGAGCGCGCGCAACCGGCTGCCGCCAGGCCCGCGGCGACGCCGCTCTCGGCCGGCTGAACTGTCGCACATTTTCCCGTCTTCCCGCCGGTTTCGACCGGCGGGAAGACGCGTGAGCGAACCGGACGCTAAACTCAACATGGCCAGTCAAGAAGACGCCCGGACCAGAGAGCTGGATAATCTGAGATTGGCGCTTGCGACGTTCGCGTTGCAACTCGACGCGTTCGAAATGCGGATGAGCGAGGCCAGGCTTTCGGCCGAGCACCCGCCCTCGCGCTCCTATCTCCCAATCGGTTTGAGGCCCCAGCAGGAAAAAGTGTTTGGGCGTCAATAAACTGGGATACGGGACTGAAGCGGCCGCTCAGTCCTCCGCCTGCTGATCCGCTTCAGCAGGCGTAGCGTCGACATGCCCGGCTGCGGGGCGGGACGGCAGCGCTGTATCGCTCTCCACAGTGCCCGCAACCATCGGCGACCACGGCCGGTCGAGCGCTTTGGGCCTGATCGCAGAGACTGCAAAGCCGTCCCGGGTTCTCCATAGCGCCATCGCCCCCTGCCCGCGCAAGCGATCCCCCGCAATGACCGGGGACCGACATGAGGGTGGCGCCTGCCGTGTCGTTACCAACAGCGCCGCCCGCTCGCAGTCGTCCCCCAACGCCTCCGCCTTGAGTGCCAGCGCGACCAACCCGCCGCCGCCCATCTGCGCAACGCACCCCGCCTCGTCGCACGACACGCCGTCTGCAAGCGAGGGGTCTGCAGGCCCCCTTGGGTCGGCGTCGGCGGCCAGCCATTCCTTGATCAGGAATGCATCCTTGCCGGTCCGCATCAGGTGGAGCCGGCCGTCCTGGCCTCGCACGCCGACATTGTGCCCATCGCCGGAGATCAGGACATCCGGCTGCGGCACCGCCAACGCCCAAGCAACCGAAAAGGCCAGCACGCCCGCGCCCGACCAGCGCAGCGGCGTGCGCAACAGGCACAGCAGGATGATGCCGGCGCTTGATACAATCAGCGGGCCGATCCCGAACGCCGCCATGCGTCCAATGGCGCCGGGCAAGTCGGCCACCCAACGCGTCACCGCGATCATCCAGTCGATGCCCAGGCCCATGAGCCACCAGAACACGCCATCAAAGCCAAACGGCATCGCGAGCAGGCCGAGCATGCCAGCCGGCATCACCAGCACCGAGACCACCGGCATCGCCGCCAGATTGGCGAGGACGCCGTATGGGGTCACACGATGGAAATGAAACGCGGCATAAGGCGTCGTCGCGAGCCCCGCCACAAGCGAGGCCAGCGCCAACGTCATGATTTCGCGCCCGCCCCACAACGCCACCTTTGCGGTCCTGGAATTGTCCGGCGAGGCGAACAGGCGCGGCATGCCGATCTGCACCAGCGCCACTAGCCCAAGCGTCGCAGCGAACGACATCTGAAAGCTCGGATGCACTACCGCTTCCGGCGCGATCGAAAGCACGATCATCGCCGATACGGCGAGGGTGCGAAAGGTCACGGCGCGACGGTCGACAATCACGGCGATCAGCACCACCGCGGTCATAAAAAACGAGCGCTGCGTCGCGACTTCGGCGCCGGACAGCAATAGATAAAACAGCGCCGCAGCAAGTGCCGCGACCGCCGACCATTTCTTGATGGGAAAGCCGACCGTGAGCGAAGGGATCAGCGCCAGCAGCGCCCGCACCGCAAAGAACACCACGCCGGCGACGACGGCCATGTGATATCCCGAAATCGACAGCACGTGGCCGAGGCCGGAGATGAACATAGCGTCGTTGACTGGAGTGGTGATCGCGTCTCGGCGGCCGGTCAGCAATGCGGTAGCGATCGCGCGTTTGTCGCCCTCGAGCGTCAATCGAATGCGCGCATCGATCGCGTCGCGCAAACCTTGCATGAATGCAGCGTAGCGCAGCGACACCCCGCCGCTTTCCGGCGGCTCGACCGCCTTGATGCCGCCCATCACGAAACCGGACGCGCCAATGCCCTGGAAATACATGTCGCGGCCGAAATCGTAGCTGCCCGGCCGCATTGGCGCGAGCGGCGGCTGCAGCCTCGCCTTCAACTCGATAAAGCTGCCGACCGCGGGCGCGGTGCCCTTTCGCACCGACAGCCGAACGCGTTCCATCCTGATCTGCGACTTCGGGCTGTCCATGTGAGTGACGCGCAACACAAAGCGATCAGTACGCTCGCGTATGTCGCGCGTTTCGACAAAGCCCGAAAGCGACACCGAAAACATTGGCCGGGCCAGCACGCCATGCGCGATCCGCGCCGTCTTCCACGTCGCTGTTGCAAAACCCGCGGCCACCGCCGCGATCATCACCACAACTGGAAATATCCTTTCCCGCCGAAGCAGGAACGCCGCTCCGCAAAGCGCCGCCGCGGCGGCCCCGGCCACGCCCAAAACCGGCTCATGATCCGCGGTGAAGTAGAATGCGATTCCGGTACCGAAGGCGACTGGCACCCACGGCAGCAACCGCCCGGGTCCAGCTTCCGCGCGGATCCATTCGCGCACCTTCTCGAGGATGGAGGACCAGGCGCTGAAGCCGGATGGTGCGATGCCGCCGGCTCGCATCGCCCCGCGCGGCGGCCACGTTCCCGCAACACCAGCCAGCGCCCTGTCCCGCTCCGCCATTCTGGTGGCACTCGCCTTACTCTAGAGGGCGGGATGCTACCTTAGGCTGTGGTTGGGCGAATAGCGGAACAGATGCAGAATCCATGGCGAAAAGCTTGCGGGGGCGAACAACTCGATCAGTATCAGAAGCGCCGAGCTGCAGTGTTAAGCTTTGCTAACGCACGGTCGCTAAAATTCCCGAATCAATCGGGGGCTTGGCCATGCAGCGCCGGATCATGCTGTCCGTTCTCATTACCGCTTTGAGTGCGCTCGCCGGGAGCGCTGCCGACCTGCCGCGCCAGAGCCGCTTGGGAGCGATCTTTGCGGAGCCTGCCGAGATTCGGGCATATACCCCTCGGTCAGAGGAATATGCTGCGCCGATCATTCCCTACAATCTGCTGCCAGTCTTGCCTTGGGCTCGCGGCGGTTACTATTACGGCTCGCCGTGGTCGTACTATTACCCGGGGCCCTATTACGGCGGGCCTTATTACGGCGAGCGCTACTTTTGGGACGGCTGGCGCCTGCCCTACGCGTGCGGGCTTTATGGCTATTGCAACTAGGCTGCACAGCCAACGTGAAGCGCATCAGCCCTTTCCGCCGACTTCCTTTGCAAAGGTATCGCGCAGGCCGATCGTTCGGTTGAAGACCGGGCGGTCCGGTGTGGAGTCGCCATCGCGCACGAAATAGCCCTGCCGCTCGAACTGGATCACATCCGTCGAATTGGCTTCCGCGATCGAGGGCTCGATCCGCGCATCGCTGAGAATTTCCAGCGACTGCAGATTGAGGTCGGCCGCGAAATTGGCGGCATCCGGAGTCGGCTTTGAAAACAACTGGTTGTAGATGCGGATTTCCGCCGGTCTGGACTGCGCGGCAGGCAACCAGTGCATGGTCGCCTTGACCTTCCGCCCATCTGGTGCATTGCCGCCTTTGGTGGCGGGATCATAAGTGCAGCGCAGTTCAGTCACCTCCCCGGCTGCGTTCTTGATCGCTTCCCGGCAAGTGATGAAATACGCATAGCGCAGCCGCACCTCGGTGCCGGGCGAGAGCCGGAAAAACTTCTTCGGCGGATTTTCCATGAAATCATCGCGCTCGATGTAAAGCTCGCGGCCGAACGCGAGGCGGCGCGTCCCGGCGGCCGGATCATCCGGATGATTGACGGCGTCGATCTCTTCGGTTTTGCCTTCAGGATAGTTCTCGATCACGACTTTGAGGGGCCGCAGCACCGCCATGCGGCGTTGCGCCGTCCTGTTGAGAATTTCACGGATGCAAAATTCCAGCATTCCGACGTCCACAACGCTGTTGGCCTTTGCCACGCCGATGCGCTTGACGAATTCCCGGATCGCCGCGGGCGGGACGCCGCGCCGCTTCAACCCGGCGATGGTCGGCATCCGTGGATCGTCCCAGCCGGCGACGTGGCCACCGCGAACCAGTTCAGTCAGCACCCGCTTCGAGAGCAGCGTGTAACTCAGATTGAGCCGCGCGAATTCGTACTGATGCGGCCTCGATGGTACCGGCAATTTCTCGAGCAGCCAATCATACAGCGGCCGGTGGTCCTCGAATTCGAGCGTGCAGATCGAATGCGTAATTCCTTCGATCGCGTCCGACTGCCCATGCGCGTAGTCGTAGCTCGGATAGATCGACCATTTGTCGCCGGTGCGCGGGTGGGTGGCGTGCAGGATCCGATACAGCACCGGATCGCGCAGATTGATGTTGCCGGAAGACATATCGATCTTGGCGCGCAGCACGCGGGCGCCGTTAGGAAATTCACCCGCTTTCATGCGGCGAAACAGATCGAGGTTCTCCTCCACCGCGCGGTCGCGAAACGGACTGTTCCGGCCAGGTTCGGTCAGCGTGCCGCGTTTGACCCTGATTTCCTCCTGGGACTGGTCGTCGACGTAAGCGAGGCCGTCGCGGATCAGGCCCTCCGCCCACAAATAGAGCTGCTCGAAATAGTCCGAGGCATAGAACAGATCGTTGCCCCAGTCATAGCCAAGCCACCGGACGTCGGCCTGAATCGAGTCGATGTACTCCTGCTCTTCTTTGGTGGGGTTGGTGTCATCGAACCGCAGATGGCAGCGTCCAGAAAATTCCTGCGCGATGCCGAAATTAAGCGCGATCGACTTGGCGTGGCCGATATGCAGGTAGCCGTTCGGCTCCGGCGGAAACCGGGTCACGACCTGCTTGTATCTCTTTGCATCTAGATCGGCCTGAACGATGTCGCGAATGAAATCGCGCCCCGTCTCCGCCGCCACCGCTTCTGCTGTCATTCCGGTTTCCTGTTCGGGAATCGACGGACTATCTGCCAAATCCGCCCGCTCCAAGGAAGGCTTTAGTTATAGCCGGTTCCTGCTATACACCAGCGCGCCTGCCGCATGCCCTCTTTGTTGGCGACCAGTTGTTGCAATGACCAATACCGTCGTCACGCGTTTTGCTCCATCCCCGACCGGCTTTCTCCATATCGGAGGAGCCCGCACCGCGCTGTTCAACTGGCTCTATGCGCGCGGTCGCGACGGCAAGATGCTGCTGCGGATCGAAGATACCGATCGCGAGCGATCAACCGAACCGGCGATCGCGGCGATCCTGGATGGATTGAAATGGCTCGGCCTCGATTGGGATGGCGAGGTCATTTATCAGTTCAGCCGGGCAGCGCGCCACCGTGAAGTGGCCGAGCAGTTGTTGGCCAGCGGTATGGCATACCGCTGCTACGCCACGCCGGAGCAGCTCACCGCGATGAGGGAAAAAGCGCGGACCGAGGGTCGCACGCGCCTCTACGACGGCATGTGGCGCGATCGCGATCCGTCGGAAGCGCCAGCAGGCATGAAGCCTACGATCAGGCTCAGGGCGCCCCAGACCGGTGAGACGGTGATCGAAGATCAGGTTCAGGGGCGAGTGGTTTGGCAGAACGAGAACCTGGACGACCTCGTGCTGTTGCGTGGCGATGGCAATCCGACCTACATGCTCGCGGTCGTCGTGGACGATCACGACATGGGCGTCACCCACGTCATCCGGGGCGACGACCACCTGATCAACGCCGCGCGCCAGAAACAGATCTACGATGCGCTGGGGTGGGATGTTCCCAACATGTCGCACATTCCCCTGATCCATGGCCCCGATGGCTCAAAGCTGTCGAAACGGCATGGGGCGCTCGGCGTAGATGCCTATCGCGCCATGGGATATCTGCCGGCCGCGTTGCGCAATTACCTTGTCCGGCTCGGATGGAGCCACGGCGATCAGGAGATATTTTCAACCGAGGAGATGATCGCCGCTTTCGACCTGTCCAGCGTCGGCCGGTCGGCCGCGCGTTTCGATTTTGCCAAGCTGGAGAACCTGAACGGCCACTATATCCGCCACTCCGACGATCAATCCCTCGTCAAGATGTTGGAAGGCGAGCTGGACTATCTCCCGGGCGGCGCTGACCTCAAAGCGAAGCTCAACGACAAGACGCGCTCACAACTGCTGAAGGCCATGCCAAGCCTCAAGGAGCGCGCCAAGACGCTCATCGAGTTGATGGACGGTGCTTACTTTATCTTCGCGGACCGGCCGCTGGAGATCGAGCCGAAGGCGGCGGCACTGCTGACGCCGGAAAACCGTGAGCTGATCGGCCGGCTGCGCCTGACGCTGGAGGAAGTCGCGCCGTGGACGGCCGAAACCACCGAAGCAGCGATGCGGGCATTCGCAGAGACCAACAACCTCAAGCTCGGGGCGGTGGCCCAGCCACTCCGCGCCGCCCTGACCGGGCGGGCAACATCGCCGGGCATATTCGAGGTCCTGGACGTGCTCGGTCGACAAGAAAGCCTGGGGCGGTTAGCCGATCAGGCCTCCACATAGGCTGACATTGCAGGTCAGGCATGGCCATCTTGCAGTGCAAACAGCAATAAGATACCCATTTAAAAGGTGCTTCTGGAACGCCCGGCTTCCCGCGCCCCACAGTCGCCATGGCGAATGCGCGCCGCCGGCCTTCGCAACGATCTCATCGGGGAATTCACGATGGACGCAAAATCCCACGCCAAAACGGCCACCTTAACGGTCGGCAACAAAACCTATGATTTCCCGATCTTGAGCGGCACCGTCGGTCCGGATGTGATCGACATCGGCAAGCTCTACGCCCAGTCCGGAATGTTTACCTACGATCCCGGCTTCACCTCCACCGGGAGCTGCGAGTCCAGGATCACCTATATCGACGGGGACGCCGGTGTTCTGGAATATCGCGGCTACCCCATCGAGCAATTGGCGGAAAACGGCGATTTCCTCGAGACCTGCTACTTGCTGCTTTACGGCGAGCTGCCGACCAAGGCGCAAAAGACGGATTTCGACCAGCGCGTGATTCATCACACGATGGTTCACGAGCAGATGGCCCGGTTCTTTCAGGGCTTCCGCCGCGACGCGCACCCCATGGCGATCATGGTCGCAGCGGTCGGCGCGCTCGCCGCGTTTTATCACGACTCCACGGATATTACCGACCCGCAGCAGCGCATGATCGCTTCCATGCGCATGATCGCCAAGATACCGACACTCGCGGCGATGGCGTTCAAATACACGATCGGCCAGCCCTTCATGTATCCGAAGAATTCGCTGACCTTCGCCCAGAACTTTCTGCACATGTGCTTCGCAGTGCCGTGCGAGGACTACAAGATCAATCCGGTGCTGGCAGACGCACTCGACAAGATCTTCATCCTGCACGCCGATCACGAGCAGAACGCCTCGACCTCTACGGTGCGGATAGCCGGATCCTCCGGAGCCAACCCGTTCGCCTGCATCGCCGCGGGAATAGCCTGCCTATGGGGACCGGCCCACGGCGGCGCCAACGAAGCGGCTTTGGCGATGCTGGCCAGCATCGGCTCAGTCGACAAAATTCCAGATTTCATCAAGAGGGTGAAGGACAAGAACAGCGAAGTTCGCCTGATGGGCTTCGGTCATCGCGTGTACAAGAACTACGATCCCCGCGCCAAGATCATGCAGAAGATGTGCCACGCAGTGCTCGGCGAGACAGGCCACCGCGACGATCCGATGCTGAAGGTTGCGATGGAGCTGGAGAAGATCGCGCTCAACGATAGTTATTTCATCGATCGCAAACTGTATCCGAACGTCGATTTCTATTCGGGCATCACGTTAAAGGCGATGGGCTTCCCGACCTCGATGTTCACCGTGCTGTTTGCGGTCGCGCGCACCGTCGGCTGGATCAGCCAGTGGAGCGAAATGATCGAAGATCCGCACCAGAAGATCGGACGTCCGCGCCAGCTCTATACCGGGGTAGCGCGCCGGGACTATGTCGATATCGCCAAGCGCAACTAACAAGCCCGCGCAGCGCGACAGTTTGCGCACTCCTGCGTCATGGGCTTCTTAGATCGGGCGCCGGGATTTCCGCATGGCGGCCAGCACGATTTCAGCCGCGCGTGCGCTGGGCGACTGGCTGCCGGTCGACATGATGGCGCCGATCTTCGCGAACGCCTCTATTTGTCGGGCGCGCAAGGAGCTGTCGGCCAGCACCTCGCGTAACGCGTTCGACAGATTCTCCGGCGTGCAATCCCGCTGCAGAAATTCCGGAACGACATTCTCTCCGACCACCAGGTTCGCAAGAATGACCGAATTCACGTCGATCAGGCGCCGCATGATCCAGGCTTCGGCGGCCCCGGTCCGGTAGGCTGCCACCATCGGCACCCCAGCTACGGCAAGCTCGAGTGTCACCGTGCCCGACTTTGCGAGCGCCGCGCGCGCGATCCGAAACGCCGCCCGCTTTTCCTCCTCGCCCACGAGCATCCGCGGCTGTACCGGCCAGTTCGTCAGGCCTTCGGCGACCGCTTTCTGCAAGTGAGGCATCGTGGGAAGGATTGATTCAAACGGAACGCCCTGCCTGTGCAGCCGGCCCAGCGTCTCGCCGAACACCCTCATGTGATGCTTGATCTCGCTGCGGCGGCTTCCTGGCAGGATCAGGATGACTGGCGGCGTTTGGTCCCGGCGTTTCTGTTCCTCAATCCCGGGCCGAAGTACGCCGATCTGCTCCGTCAGAGGGTGACCAACATAGCTGCATGGTGGACCGCGCAGCTTGCGATATTCCTCGGGTTCGAACGGCAATAATGCCAGCACGTGATCGACATAGGCCCGCATCGCCCGCGCGCGGCCCCGCCGCCATGCCCAAACCGAAGGGGATACGTAGTCGATGATCGGGATCGAGGGGTCCTTGGACCGAACGCGTCTTGCCACTCGATGGGTAAAATCGGGGCTATCGATGATCACAAGGACGTCCGGCGATGCCTCCACGACGGCGATGGCAGTGTTCCGAATGAGCCGCAGAATTTTCGGCAGCTGCTTCACAACAGCCGCCACTCCAATGATCGACAGCTCTTCTATCGGGAACAGCGAGGCCAGCCCTTCCCGCGCCATTGACTGGCCGCCGACTCCTTCGAACTGCACGGCGTCGCCGAGACGCTGGCGCAACACCTTCATCAGGCTCGCGCCAAGCCGATCTCCCGATGTCTCGGTCGCGATCAGGCAGATCTTGCGTGCGACGATGGTCGTGGCGCGCGCCTGCATCACGCGGGTACGCCGGTGATGAACAGGCCGGCCGCGTCCGCTGCCTCGATCATGATCTGCGCTTCGACCACAGTCGTTTCCCCGGCGATGACCGCAATCCCCGCAAGTCCGGCGGCATCGGCTGCTTCGATGGTCCGAGGGCCTATGGTTGGAAGATCGAATCGCAAGTCTTGGCCGCTCTTTGGAGCCTTCACCAGCACGCCCCGCCCACGGTTAGCACGAATGCGGCCCTCTTTGCGCAGCCGCGCAACGCGCGCCAGTAAGCCATCGGTGCCTTCGATGTCTTCCACTCCGACGACATGGCTATCAATTACGGCCGCGGCCTGACCAATATCGAACGGGCTGAGTGCGCGCAGCACATCAAGCCCCCGCGCGATATCGGCAGCCGAATTCTCGTCAGGCGCCTTTAGCGTGAGACATCCTCGTGGCATCAGCAGATTCGGGGCGACATCCTTTATCCCTACCATTCGGAAGCCGTCCTGCTCGAGGATGCGGCCAATCCCAGACAGCAAATGATCGTCACCGCCGCGGAACGCAGCCCAAAGGCGCCCGATGACGCGCAGCGTGCCCCAATCCAATCTGATCTCTGAAAGCGCCGGCCGAACCAACGTACCGATAAAAACCAGATCGCGGCAGTTCTCCGCGCGAAAAAGTCTTACCGCCCGGCCGACCTGACCGAGCGAAATCCAATGGTGCCGAAACCGTTGCACGGCCAAGGGATCGCAGGAGCCTTTCAGCGCAAACAGAACGGGGTTCACGCCGCGCGCGATCAGGGAGTCCGCGACAGCGAATGGCATCACGCCGCCTGCCGCAATCAAGCCGATGGGTGATGAAGCATCCGCAACTCGCTCTGTCATGGCTTGCCCCGAGAATTGCGCCATCGAGACTTTTTTCCGTCTTTCACCGGCTGGCAGAGCTCACGATGTTTTCCGGCGTCGATGAAACCGAGAATCTCCGCGATCGCCGGATCTCTATCCGCCAAATGGCTCAGCTCGCCAAGACGCTCGGCAAAGATGCCAGGACCATGGAACAGCTTCTGATAAAACGACCGGACCTCCGCGACGCGCTCGCGCGTAAATTGTCTTCGCTTCATCCCGACTACGTTGAGGCCGGTGAGCGCCGCGAAAGCACCGCTCGCTAGCGCAAACGGAATAACGTCGCTGCGCACTCCGGTGAGCGCGCCGACCATGACCTGCGCACCCACCCTGCCGAACTGATGCACCGCGGAGAGACCTCCAAGAAAAACAAAATCGCCGATCTCGCTGTGCCCGCCCAGCGTCGCGGAGGTTGCAAAGACGACGTCGTTGCCCACGATGCAGTCATGACCAACATGAGCGCAATTCATGAAGTAACCGCGATCGCCGACACGCGTGATACCGCCGCCGCGCGGCGTGCCAGCGTTCATCGTGACCTGCTCACGGATGATACAGCCTTGGCCGATCTGCAAGCTGGTGAGTTCGCCGCGATAGCTCAGGGATTGCGGGGGTGTGCCCAGCGACACGAACGGGTAAATCG
>Ga0209474_10001194_pt1 | contig 26231 bp, 25 predicted proteins | sample GraSoiAngelo_145_FD_185902 | JGI IMG/M metagenome (GOLD analysis project Ga0209474, IMG submission 185902) | Grasslands soil microbial communities from the Angelo Coastal Reserve, California, USA - 14_1009_05_20cm (SPAdes) (version 2) | ecosystem: Environmental > Terrestrial > Soil > Grasslands...
CGTATCGGACCGCACGCAGGCCGCGATCTACGCGGTCCGGAACGGCCTGGTCGAGCAGCCCGCGACCTGACCCCCTCCACCCTGCTCCGCTCCCTCGAGCGCGCGACGGTGCGCATAGGGAACGCCGCGAGCGCCGACGAGCTCTTCGATCTCGTGCTCGAGGCCGCTCACGAAGCGGTCACATACGAGTCCGCCTCACTCATGACGGTCGACGCGGCGGGTGACGCACTCATCATCCGCGCGGCCCGTCCCGGCCGTTTGGTGGGAACGCGCGTCGGGGTGGGACCGTCGATCTCGTGGCAGGCGCTCGAGCGGCGCGAGCCGCTGATCATCGAAGGCCCCGCCTCGAAGGAGCTCGGGACGCCCTATACAAAGGACGTCCCGTTCGCGATCTGCATCCCTCTCCTCGTCGCCGCCAAGACCCAGGGAGTCCTCAACGTCAACCGGCAGGCTCACCCCGGAAACGACGCGATCGCGTTTCTGCGCATCCTCGGCGACCAGGCGGCCTTCGCGATCGAACGCATGGAGCTCTACGGCGACCTCCAGCATTTCACCGGGCAGCTTCTCTCCCAAGAAGAAGAAAATCGGCGCCGCCTTGCGCGCGATCTGCACGACGGATTGGCGCCGATCCTCGTCTCCGCCCACGCGCAGCTCCAGAGCGCGGGCGTTGAGAACGTCCAGGTCGGCAAGGCGACCGAGCTGCTGCGCCGCGCCATTCGCGAGACGCGCGAGATCTTGGGGACAGTCCGGCCGGCGACGCTTGACGATCTCGGCCTCGTGGCAGCTCTGTCGGCGGCGGCGCGCGAGATGGCGGACGAAGCTGGTTGGACGCTCGAAGAAGCGCTCGACGATCCCGGTCCGCTGTCGCGCGAGGCCGAATCGACGCTCTATCGCGTCGCCGTCGAAGCGCTCAACAACGTGAAGAAGCACGCGGCCGCCCACGAAGTGCGGCTGGCTCTTCTAAAAAATGAAGAGACTCTCGAAATTGACGTCGGCGATGATGGACATGGCTTCGAAACGGAGCAATGGGGAGAAGCTGGGGTACGCCCGGGGCACTTCGGGCTTCTTGGGATGCGAGAGCGAGTGGCCTTTCTGGGCGGACTCTGCAAAGTGCAAAGCAAGCCTGGCGAGGGAACGACGGTCCGCATCGTCGTCCCCAGAGAGCGTCTGCGCTAGCAGTGACGACCACGCGCGGCGGGTGGCACGGGCGAGCGGGGTGTGCGCGAACCGCGGGTGCCCCGGGGACCCGCCACGCGGAGTGAGCGAAGCGAGCGACGCGGAAGGCGGGGAGGGTGCGGTGAGCGCGCGACCCCGAGCCCGGGACAGGACCCGCCGCGCGAGTCGTCTGTGGTTGCGCAGGCGCTCAGTCGGCGGGCGGCAGGGCCTCGTCTAAGAGCATCACTGGAATCCCGTCCCTCACAGGAAAGCGCTTTCGGCATTCTGTGCATACCAGGAAGTCCCCGACCTCACGTAATGGAGCGTGGTGTTCGTCGGGACAGGCCAGGAGCTCGAGCAGCTGGCGATCGATTGGCATATGGTGGATTGTCGGGTCTTGACACGCATGTCAATATGCGATTGACATGCTCGCGGAGAGCGATCGAGGCACTCCGACCGGGACGCGCACTCGTCTCATCGTCGAGGCGGCACGGCCCGTCAGCGTGTCGGTGCTCCCCTCAGAAGATCCCGCCCGCGCGGAAGAGGTGTCACTCGCCTCGGGCATACCCGAGCGCGTCCTTCGGGAACACGAGGCGGTCGTCCGGCAAACGCACCGTCGCGCCGGCGTCATCGTGCTCGACGTACCCGAAGACCGTCAGACCGCGCTCCGGCGCGAGCTCGAGGCCGCGGGATTCGTGGCGCGTCCGCCGAAGCCCGTCTATGCGCTCCTCAACGAAAGCGTGCCTCTTCTGCGGGTGGAACCGGTGTGGACAAGCGGGATCGAGGGTGACGGGGTCCACGTCGGGATCGTCGACACCGGCGCAGATCACCACCCGGATTTCGGCGATCGCATCGTCGCCTCTCGCGACTTCACCGAGAGCGGAACCTCCGACGAGGTCGGTCATGGCACGCATGTCGCCGGCATCGTTGGCGGTGCGGGTACGGTCTATCGCGGCGTCGCCCCGAAGGCATCGCTCGTGATCGCCAAGGCCCTCTCCCTACAGGGCGGGACCGAGGACACCGTTCTGGCCGCGCTCTCGTGGCTCAGCCGGCTCAAGGTCGAAGTGGTGAACCTCTCGCTTGGCGGCCCCGGCGATCCGCGCGATCCCCTGTCGCGCGAGGTCGACGCGCTGAGCGCTGAGGGAATCCTCGTCTGCGTCGCGGCCGGCAACTCCGGCCCGGGGCCGAGCACGATCGGCTCGCCCGGTTGCGCGGCCGGCGCGATCACAGTCGGCGCCATCGACAAGCATCGCCGTATCACCGACTACAGCTCTCGCGGCCCGGTCGCCGGTCTGCGCGCGCATAAGCCCGACGTCGTCGCGGTCGGTGGCGGTACGACTCCACGCGCCGCGTGCCACTACGGTGTCGGCGTCGCGAGCGCACGCGCGCGGGCATTGGATGCCGATCGCTGCACCGTCCCAGACCGCTACGTCCGCATGAGCGGAACGTCGATGGCCACGCCGCACGTGACCGGCGTGTGCGCCCTTCTACTCCAGGCGTCGCGATCGACGAATCGGGCGGACTCTCGGGTCGCGCGCGCACGCGCCGTCCGGCGCGCGCTCATTCAGAGCGCCGACGACCTCGGGCTGGCAGCCGACGTCGCGGGCGCGGGCGTCGTAGATGCGGCGAAGGCGCTCAAGGCGCTGGCCTCGCGGCGTTCGCCGGCCGTGCCCACGATGAGCTCGTCGTCGCCTGCCATGGCGAGGAGCGGGATCGAGCCGAAGTAGTTCTGGAGCGAACGCCAGGCGAGATAGAGCGGAACGAACGGAAAGATGACCGCGCCGATCGGAATGCGGCGCCAGAAGCGCCAGAGCACAACGAGGAGCGCCACGAGCGAAACGGCCGAAAGGGCTCCGTAGACGGCGCGCGGTAGGAGCGGGAACGGGCCGTCGAGCCCTAGCCGCACGAAGCCAACGCCATAGGGCGCGAACGCGCCGAGCATCGGCTGTGCGATGCCGTCGAAGAACGCATCGGGGTTGGCGACGATGAACGGAAGGTTCGGGGCAAGGGCGGCAATAGCGACGATGGCCGCGCGGCGGATCGCTTCGGCGCGCCCGCTCCGCTTCCAGATGGCCAACAGGTAGAACGGAGCCGCGAACCATGCCGGCTGTCGCGAGGCGATCGCGAGCCCGACCGCGATCGGCGAAAGCCATCGCGACTCGACGAAGATCCAGGCGACCGTCAGCAGCGCCCACCACGTGGGATCGACCCCCGCGAGGATGTTCTGGCGCACGATGACGGTGTTGCCGACGACGCCGGCCGAGACCAGCGGACGCCACGGGATGTGCACCTTACGGAGCAGGATGAGGACGAGAGCGACGATCTCCACGAGATAGATCCAGCGGATGTCGGTCACACCAAGGGCAATGAACGGCGTGACCAGGAGAAAATTCAGCGCGGGGTAATTCAGCGAGCGGACGACGGTTCCATCTTCGTAGTGCGTCACCAGGTCGGGGTTCATTCCGAACTGAGCCAAGGCCGCGGGAAGGTCGAAGGTGCTGTAAGGGTCGTGCCCCGCGAGGAGCTGCTGCGCCGCGACGTGCGGCACCGTGACCGCGTCGACGTGGTAGCCCTTGCCGAGGATGAGCGCCATCGCCGCGAGGACAAACGTGGCGAGCGCGAGACCCGTCGCGATCGCGTCGCGCGTCGATGGCCGTAGCCGAACGACTGCGAGGAGCGGAAGCACGCCGACGACCACCAGCGCCATCACATCATCCGGTGCGACAACGAGCGACTCGACGGCGAGATGCCGCTCGACGACCGTCGCCACGGTCGCGACCGCGAGTAGGCCGAGACCGATGCGGCGGAGCCGCTCGTCAGGATCGTGGGCGCTTCGATCGAGAAGCGTGGCCACGAGGTTGATCAGCGAGAGGACGGACGCAAAGGCGAGAAGCGGCGGGAATTGCCCGGCGAGGGGATCGGGCCCGAAGAACCGGATGGCCGGCGTCCAGAGAGCGAAGGCCGCGACAGTCAACGGTCGAAACGTCGCCGGCGTGGCGAGGTACCCGAGAAGGGCGACGAGCAGGTAGAGGCCGACGGCGAGCGCGTTCCCGTTGAGCGTCAGGATCGCTGCGACATAGGTGATCGCCGCGAACGCGAATCCGAGCACGGGTGCCCATCGCGGTGGGTGTCGCGGGGTCGCGATCAGGATCAGTGAGAGATAGAACGCGTACGCAACCGCGAACATGACATCGGCGCCGCTCTCCTCTTGGACGTGCCGGATGCTCGCGGCGGAGACGATCCCCGTCGCCGTCAGCGCGAGCGCGGCTCGGAGGAGAGTGCTCGAAGGAGGCATGCGACCACGGAGGGTAGCGGCGTGGCGTGTCAGCGAGGCGTCAGCGCCACCTTGGTCTGACCGGTTCGCTCGATAAGAAAGGTGACGATCGCGACGGCCTGCGTCGTGAGCGCGACCAGAAGCACGATCCGCGCGACCGATATCGCGTCGGTCGCCGCGCTCACCAGGAGGACGACCTCCGCCACCACCGCGAGCGCAAGGACAAGGCCGACCCGCATCTCGCCGCGTCCGACGAAGTAGCTGATCCAGAGATTGAGGAGGGCGTTCGACAGCGCGGCAACGCCGTAGATCGGAGCGACGGACACGGTCGCGGGGTACTGGCTGCCGACGATGAGACCGACGAAAAACCCGGGGGCAACGAGGTAGGCGAGCGCCGCGACGCCGCTCGTTGCCAGAACGAGGCCGAGGGAAAGGAACAGTGCGCGCTCCGTCGGCTCGCCCCGCGCATGCGCGCGCGCCGTGCGTTCGAGGAGCAGGAAGCCCACGGCGATCGGCGCGAACAGAACGATCTTGCCGAGCGTCACCGCTCCGGCGTAGGTGCCCGCCTCGGCCGGGCTCAGGACGGCGGGCGCAAGGACGGCGTCGATGTTGGTGAGCGCCGCGTATGCGAGCAGCACCACCGCGGCGAGGACAAAGAATCTCGTCTCCGACGCGGCGAGCTCGACGACGGCCGTCGAGCGGCGCGCGGCACGAAGGAGTGGGGCGAGTGGCACCGCGGCAACGAGCACGCTCACGGCGATGGCCGCCGTCGCGCCGGCAAATGCTCCGTTCACGCCGAGACCGAGCAGGACCAGCGCGACGCCCATCACGAGACGCGCGCCGGCCTGCACGATGAGCACGCTCCCCATCCAGCCGAAGCGAGCCAGACCCTGGAGCAGACCGAGGGCGAAGGTCATCATGCCGGCGAAGAAGAGGCCAACGCCGAGGAAGATCACCGCGAGCCCGGGAAGCACGAGAACCTGCGAGATCGGCCCGGAGAGCGCCACGATCGTGAGCGCGAGACCCGCCATCGCGATGGCGACGCGAAGCGACCAGCGCCGAACGAACTGATGCAGAGCGGCCTCGTCACCGCGCGCGCGGTACTGCGCCGTGAGCTTTGCGGTCGCCGATTGGATCACCTGACTGGAGATCGCCTCGAGGATCAGCACGCCGAAGAGCGCGATGAGGATCGCGTACTGCTCGGCGGTGAGAAGCCGCGCCATGACGAGCTGGTACCCGAAACCGAGGACGTTGGCGATGGTCGTGGCCGCGAGCAGCCAGAGCGCGCCGGAATTCGCGCGGGCTCTCGCGATCACCGCCGCGAGTATGACGAAGCGATCCCCTTTGGCCAGGTCACCTCGGTCGCACCCGCGAACGCCGCGAGATCCTCCACTGCGCTCTCGATGGCTCGTCGGGTCGATCGATCCCGCGGCGCGTCGTGTTCGAGCCGGAAGGTGATCACTTCGAGTCGGCCGCGCTCGCGGTCGACCTTCGGGTCGACGGTGCCGATGAGCCGCTCGCCGTGCAGGATGGGCATGGCCCAGAAGCCGCGAACCCGCAGATGCTTCGGCACGTAGATCTCCATCCGGTAACGCAGGCCGAAGAGGAGTTCGGTCCGCTTGCGATCGATGATCACGTTGTCGAAGGGTGAGAGGAGCGTCGTCCGCTCGGACACATGGTTCCGCCTCCCGAGGGCCGAGGTGAGCGCGTAGTGCGGCCCGCGGAGGCCCTCGATCGTCAGACGGGTCGCCACGCCGTCGTGCTCGAGAGCAGTGAGTGCATCGGCGGTCACGTGGTCGCCCAGCGAATAGAAGTACCGCAGCTCCTTGAACGTCGCGACACCGGCCGCCCCGAGCGCGCGCTCGGTCGCGGCGCGCGCCGCGGCCTTCGCGGTCATCGGCCGGACACTCGGGAGCCATCCCTTCGTAAGGGTCCACATCTTCTTCCCGCCCGCGCGTCCGCCGACAGAGACCTCACCGAGCCGCATGAGGAACATCAGCATCTGCGACACGTTGCGCGCGGCGGTCCATCCTGAGCTCGTCCACGAATCGATCGCGCGGTCCTCGAAAGCGGTGAGCGGCAAGGACCCGTGTTTCCGAAGCCGGGCGACCACGTCGCGCCGGAGTGCATCGTTCTTCTTCATCCACTTGTGCATCCGCCCTGATCGCGATGACGGATCAAAGCCCAGGCGGATCGCACGCGTGCGGACCTCATGGAGTGGCCGATCCGAGGTCGGCAGGATGAACGAGATGGTCTCGTACAGCGCCTTGTCGGTCCACATCAAGTGATCGAGATCGGCGCGATCGTATCGGCCCAGCCGCGACCAGAGGATCAGTAGGTGGTTGCGTGCGACTACGTTGGTCGGATCGAGCTGAAGGTAGCCAAGATGCTGGACCGTCTCAAGGATCGTGCGACGGCTCGGACGTGGCGCAGCATCGAGGAGCTGCGCGTGGACCGCGAGGCGGCGCGCTTCCGCGAGCGTGAGCTGGTCTACGCGGCGATCCCGTTCTATGCGACGGGGACCTGTGGGTGCTTCTCCGGCGCGCGCTCGAGGAAGTTCACGATGAGCTCCTCGGACTCGGGCGACTCGTATGACTCGATGAGACCGGCGTCGGCGAGCTTCGCGATCTCGGGATCGATCGGAATCTTCGCGATGAGCGGTGCATTCGAGGCGATGACGAGCTTCAGCCCCTGGGACGGGCCGAATACCTCGATCGTCGAGCCGTCGGGAAGGCGGACGTAGGCCATGTTCTCGACGATCCCGAGGATGTCCCCGCCCAGCTGCTTGACGAGCTTCACCGCTTTCGTCACGACCATCGCCGCGAGCGCCTGCGGCGTGGTGACGAGGACGACGCCATCGACCGGGAGCGCCTGCATCACCGTGAGCGGCGCGTCGCTCGTCCCCGGGGGCAGGTCGACGATCAGGTAGTCCAGCTCGCCCCACTGGACGTCGCTGAAGAACTGGCGGATCGCGCCGGACACCATGGGACCGCGCCAGATCACGGCCTCTCCCTCTTCTGGAAGGAGCAGGTTCATCGACATGATCGGGATACCCCCACGCGACTTTGGCGGGTTGAGCGTCTTGCCGTCGGACGAGACCGGCTTTTCACGGACGCCGAACATGCGCGGGATCGAGGGGCCGGTGATGTCCCCGTCGAGCACGCCGACGCGAAAGCCGCGACGCTTCAGTCCGATAGCCAGGAGCCCGGCGACGAGTGACTTCCCCACCCCGCCCTTCCCCGACATGACCGCGATCACATGCTTTATGCCCTTCTGCTCGGCCATGCCGCGCATCTTCATACCTGCGCCTCCGGCGGTCGCATTCGCGGCTGGGAGATTGTCGGGGAGCTTGCCGCTATCGGCATAGGCGTTGAGATCCCGCATGAGGTCCTCGACGTTCACGCGACCGCCGCCATGCCCGGTGGCGCCCGCCATGATCGTTTCGCTCTTGGAGATCGAGCAGGAGGCGCACGACAGGCCGTAGCGAGCGAAGATCCGCGCGGCGTCGGGCCAACGCTCGACGACGCTGGAGATGGTCATGTCGTGACTGATCTGAGCCAAGTGGGAAGCCTCCAAGCCGCGAGGACTGCGCACATGAATTGTACCGTTCATTCCGTGCATCAAAGAACCGGGCAGCGCGCGCGTCTCCTGATCGCCCTCACGCTCGCCGCGATCCTCTTCGCGGTCGAAGCGACCGCGTCCATTTTCGCGAACAGCCTGGCCTTGCTCGCGGAGGCGTTCCACGTCCTCATCGACGTGGTCGCCCTCGGCATCGCCTTTGTAGCGGTGTGGCTCGGGACCCGGCCGGTCACCGATCGCCGGACGTTCGGGCTTCTGCGCCTCGAGATCCTCGCGACTGTCCTCAACACCGTCCTCCTTCTCGTCGTCGCGGCCGTCGTGCTCGTTGAGGGACTGCGTCGGTTCAGCGAGCCCTCCCAGGTCCAGAGCAGCGTCGTCCTCGTCGTCGCGGCGGTCGGCCTTGTCAGTAACGGCGTCTCGATCTACCTCCTCCGCGATCCGCACGCCTCACTGGCCGTTCGCGCCGCGTACCTCGACGTCCTCGCCGATGTCGCGGCCTCGGTCGCCGTGATCATCTCGGCGCTCGCGAACATTTTCGCCGGCCGCCAGCTCGCGGACACATTCGCGGCGTTCCTGATCGTCGCGCTCATCGTGCCTCGGTCGTTCAGCCTCCTCCGCGAGGCGATCGACGTGCTCCTCGAAGCGACGCCGCGAGACGTCAACGTCGACACGCTGCGCGAGCACGTGCTCGCCTGTAGCGGCGTGCTCGACATCCACGATCTCCATGTGTGGACGATCACGAGCGGAGTGAACGTGATCTCAGCCCACGTGGTCATGCAGCGCGGGGCGGATCCGAGCGCGGTCCTCGACGACCTGGCGACATGCCTTCGCGGCGACTTCGACATCGAGCACTCGACCTTCCAGCTCGAGACCGAGGATCGGAAGCGGATCGAGAGCGGCGCGCACCCGTGACAGCTCGTCGGCGGGCGCTTTCTAGATCGAGATGACCTGCGTCACGCCAAAAATGAAGATCGCACCAAAGAGCGTCGCTGCAAGGACCATCCAGCCGGACTCCTTGCGATGCGCTTCTGGAAGCAGCTCCGCGCCAGCGACATAGAGAAAGAACCCCATGAACAAGCCGAGCAGCGCGCCGAGCGCAGCTCCCTGGATGTTGATCGCGAACGCCGCTAGAGCGCCGACGACCGGAGCGAGCGCATCCACCACGAGCCAGCGGAAGGCCGTTCTCCGCGACGCGTCATTGGCGATGAGCACGCTCACCGTTCCAATGCCGTCGGAGAAGTCATGAAGGATGACGACAAGGGCGACAACAAGGCCAAGCTCGACGCCAGCGTGGAAAGCGGCGCCGATCGCGAGTCCGTCGAGAAAGCTGTGAACGCTCATGCCGCCCGCGCCCAGTGTCCCGACATGCTCGTGACGGTCCACCGGCATTCCGGCTTCGTGGCCTACATGTATCAAAGTGATCCGCTCAAGCAGATAGAAGATAAGAAAACCGATCGCCGCGAACGCGAGCGCGTTTTGCACAGAATCCATTTCTTTAGCGGCCTCAGGTCCGAGATCGAAGAAGGCAGCGCCGACGCGGACGCCGGCTCCCAGCGCGATGACCATACCCACGTGAGCGCTCGTCCGAAGCGCTAAAAGGCCGCCGAGCATCGTCGATACAAAGGTCGCCGCTGCGACTCCGAGAATGATCACGTCCGTGGTTCGCGGCAGTCAGCGCAGATCCCGGCGACTTCGAGCGTGTGACCGAGCGCGGCATAGCCACGCGCCCGCGCGGCGCGAGCGAGCTTCGCATCGAGCCCCGCGAGGTCGATCTCCTCTACGCGCCCGCACGATCGGCAGACAAGATGGTGGTGATGCGCGGGAGCGCAGGGCGTATATCGCACGCAGCGGCCACCGTCCTCGATCCCATGGACTCGCGATAGTGCCCCGATCGAAACCAAGAGATCGAGCGTCCGGAACACCGTCGCGCGGCCCACGCCGCTGCGGGCCACCTCGCGGACGACCTCTTCAGCGCTGAACGGCAAACGTCGTCTGAGAGTCGCCGCGACAACCCGGGAGCGAGCAGGTGTGATTTTGCGGCCCGCTTCGCCAAGCCGAGCCATCACCGCGGCGGTCGACGGGGAAGTCACTGAGACTTAGTATCACTACAACGGCGAGCGCGTCAAATTGATGTGGCAGGCATCGGTTTGACCCGATCGACGAGCGCCACGGCGATCCCGGTCGTGAGCGGGACGCAAAGTACGAGGCCGATGCTCGCGATTAGGACGGCCAGGATCGACTGCGTGATCTCCTCGCTATTTATCGAAACCGAGAGCGGCTGGAACCCGAGCGAGACGAGAACGATCAGCGGCAACGCGCCACCGAAGTACGCGAGGGCGAGGGTGTTCACCAGAGACCCGATGTGGTCGCGGCCCACGTTCAGCGCCGACAGGTAGAGCCGGCGGCCACGAAGCTCGCTCGCGGCCGATAGCTCGAACGCGGTCGATGCCTGGCCCACCGCCATGTCGACGAGCGCTCCGAGCGACGCGACCACGACGCCCGCGAGCACGAGCCTCGGCATGTCCACTTTGCCCTGGGTCCCGACGAACACGAAGATCGCGTCCTCGGTGCCGAGCCCCGTGATCCGCGCGACGGAGATCGCGGCCGCCGCGAGCCCGACCACGAGCACGAGTGTCCCGAGCGTGCCGAGCAGGGCGGCGACGCTCTTCCGGTTGAAGCCATGGACGACGAAGACGGCGACGACAAGCACGCCGATCGAACCGACAAGGGTCGCGAGGAGCGGATCGTCACCGTTCCGCACCGCCGGCAGGACGGCCAGGAGGAACACGGCGATGCTCGCGCCGAGGCCGGCGAGCGAAGCGAGACCCTTCCACCGCCCGACCACGATGAGCGCGGCAGCGAGGACGACCACGAACGGCCAGAGCGATGGAAGGCGGACGATCTCGGAGATCGTGTACGTGCGGGTGCTTCCGGTCCGGCTGAGCGTCAGCAGGACGCGGTCGCCCGGAGAGAGGAAGCCGTTCTCGTTGAGCGCCCGCCGGCCGTCCCACTCGAGCTCGACGACCTCGCCGCGATAGAGCGAGCCGTCGAGCTGCACCGCAAGGCGCTGGTACTTCGCGCCCTCGTGGTCGCCCGTCTCGATCACCCTCACGACGTGCGCGTCGATGACCTCGATGCCCACGCCGGTGTTCGGATCGCCGCACGCCGCGATGGCGGCGACGGCGACCGCGAAGACAAGGCGACGGAGCATCCTCAGCGGACCTGCAGCGTCGCGCCGACGCTCGTCGTGCGCCCGGAGTCGTCGATCACGCTGAAGACCAGGCTGTAGTCGTCGCTGCCGACGGCTTTCCCGCTGTCATCGCGCATGTCCCACTGGACCACAGCTTCGGCGGATCCGGCAGACACGCTGATCGGATCGATCGAAAGGTGTCGCACCGTAGCGGTCCCGTGAAAACCGCTCGCCTGGATGAACGCGTCGAGCGGGCCACGCAGCGATCCGGTCGCGGGTAGGAGCCGGACCGTCGCGCGGACCATCTCGCCGACCGCGTACGTGCCCTTCACGACGACCTCGACCTTCCCGTTCGGGACGGTCGTTGGGATCACGAGGTCGCCGACCGGCGCGCCGGTGTGCAGCGGCGGCCCGCCGCCGCACGATGCGAAGAGGAGCAGCGCGAGAAGCGCGGCGAGGACTCGCACGCCCTGAGGCTATTCGGTGTGGGCGCCGAAGAGCACCTGCTGCAGATCCGGAAGGGCCGTGCCGAGCCCGCTGATGAAAAGAATCCCGATGAGCAGGCTCCCGAGGCCCGCGACAAAGCCGACCACGACGTAGACCGTCCGCAGGCGCTGCGCTCCGATGAATCCTGACGCGCTAACGACCGCGACGAGCGTGTTCGAAGCGAGGAGTCCGACGACGAACGCGAGCAGGATGACGATCCCCGTTACGCCGGTGACGCCCGCGATCCCGGCGAGGAGCAGGGCCTGGGAGCCTGTCTCGGCGCCGACGCCGTGGATCATCCCGACCCCGAACGCGGTCTTCGGCCCGTACTGGGAGGCATGGACAGAGGGCGTGTGCTCGTGGCCGTGGATGCGCGCCTGGAGCGCGCCCCAGCCGTAGCGAATGAAGTCGAAGACGAGCATCCAGCGGCTGCGGAGGCGGAACTCGCCCTTGCCGCGAAGGTACTGATAAACGGAGAAGAGCACCCACACTCCAAGCAGGACGAGGGTCACTCCGACGACCCGCTCGAGGATCGGGTCGACCCACGGCGGAAGCACCGCGCCGAGCAGGAGCGCGGCGATCCCGAGAACGAGCACGACCGAGGCGTGCCCGAGTGCGTAGAGCGTGGCGAGGCCGACGGCGTGGCGCTCCTCGTGTGCGAACCGGGATTCTCCGAAGGCGTGCATCGCACCTGCGCCGGTGGCCGCGTGCTCGTGCTCGTGGCCGCGCAGCTCGGCGGGTTCGTGGCCGTGCGAGGGCATCGGAGCGCCCGCCGGCACCTCTGCCTCGGTATGGCTCGCGCTCGTTGTGCTCGTGATGTCGGTGATGGCGGCGATGTGGTCCCAGTCGAAGCCGTGCCGGAATCCGAGCGCGGCCATTCCTAGGAGGAGCACCGCGGTGCTGAGGTCCACGCCTCGAAGGTTATCGCAAGTTCTCGCAATAGTGGACTCTTGCAAGACACTTGCGATTGCCGCAGTCTCGCGAGATGAGGCGGTTTAACGAGCGACGAGCGATTCACTCGCGAGGAGCGAGACGTTCAGCCTTGAGCGCGTCTCGAGGCGCAGCCAAGAGATTGAGCAGGTAACGAAGTGAGTGTGGCGGACGACATCCGCTCCAAGGGAAGGCGCATGACGGTACAGCGGCGCCTGGTGCTCGACGCGCTCCAACGCGCGCGCCACCACACCACGGCGGAGGAGATCGCGCGCCAGATCCGTGCGCGCCATCCGCAGATCGATCCGTCGACCGTCTATCGCAACCTCGAAGCGCTCGAGGAGCTCGGTTACGTCACCCACACCCATCTCGACGATCGCGTGACGCGATGGCATCGCGCGGATGTCGAGCGGCACGGCCACCTGGTGTGCCGGCGCTGCGGCTCCGAGCAGGAGATCGCGCTCCGCATGCTCGAGCCGCTCGGACGTCGGCTGCGGAACGAGCAGGGCTTTCGCGCCGACCTCGCCCACTCCGCGATCGTGGGGATATGCCGCGAGTGCGCGCCCTAGTCCGGACGCAATCGCGGGCCGTATCCTGTGAAGAGGTGCGCCGCCTTCTCGCGATAGCGGTCTTTTCGCTCGCGGCGACCGGTTCGACCCTCGCGGGTGCCGGCCTGGTCGTCGCGCCGCACATCGATCCGCCAGGCACGCCGGCGTTCCACGATCACGTGCTCGCGGCATACCGCTTCCCCATCTTCCTGATGCACCTTCAGCAGCTCTACGCCCGCGGGCAGAAATTTGAGATGGTCTCGCCTCTCGCGATGAGCCTCGCGGCGGTCGCCCTGGCCCTGCTGGTCTTCGCATGGCCGCGACTTCCGCGACCCACGCGCCGGCCCACGGCCGAGGTCCCGATCCCGCTGATCTCGCGCGCGCTCTGGGGCGCGCCACTTCTTCTCGGACCCCCTCGGACCTAGACCCTCCTTCGCCGCGACCCAAAGAAAGACCTGGGAGGGTCCTATGTCGCGTGTGCTCGCGGCGCTGGCGACGCTCGCCATCGTCGCGTCAAGCTTCGCCGTCACATCGAACGTCGCGCTCGGCCACGAACATCGCAGGGTCGGCCCCTATACGTTCGTGGTCGGGTGGATCAACGAGCCTGCGTATGTGAACGCGGCGAACGGCCTGAGCCTCGACGTCACCGAGACAAGCAGCTCAAAGCCCGTCGAGGGTCTTGCGACCTCGCTTCAGGCGGAGGTCATCGTCGGCGGCGGCGCCAAGAAGCTGGTGCTCGATCTCGCGACCGATGAAGAGAGCCCGGGCCACTACACCGGAGCCTTCGTACCCACGAAGGTCGGCGATTACATTTTTCATGTTTTCGGCGATGTGGGTTCGACGAAGGTCGATGAGCGCTTTGAGTCGGGTCCAAACACGTTCGACGGGGTGGTATCGACCGACCAGCTGCAGTTCCCGGATCGAGTCGCGGCGAACGCGGACCTCTCCGCACGCCTCGACTCGATGCAGACGCTCGTGATTGCGGCGATCGTCATCGCTGGCCTCGCCTTGCTCGCGTCTGTGGGCGGACTGGTCACGCGGCGACGCTGATGCGACACCTCGCGGTCATCGTCGCCTGCGTCCTCGGCGGCGCCGTTCTGCTGAGCGGCGCCGCGGAGGCGCATGCGAACTACGTGCGCTCGAATCCCGCGGCCGACGCGCGTTTGGTGAAGGCTCCGGCCGAGATACGCATCGAGTTCAGCGAGCCGCCGGATCCGAAGGGAAGCGAGATCCAGGTTCTGGACACCGCCACCGGCAAACGCCACGACACCGGGCCGGTGACGCCCTCGGGCGACCCGAATGGACTGCGGGTCGCCGTCGGGCTTATCGGTGACGGCGGCTACGTGGTCGCGTGGACCGCGACGAGCGCGGTCGATGGTCACACGACGAAAGGCAACTTCGCCTTCGTAATCGGGAACGGTCCGCTCCCGCCCGTGCCCCAGGTCGCGGAAGCGGCGCCGCCTCCGTCGCTGCTCGAGATCGCCGGCCGCGCGCTGTCGTACAGCGGCATCGCCCTCGGCCTGGGCACCGCGTTCTTCGTCCTCTTCGTGGCTCCGGCGGGCATCGACCCGCGTCGAGAGTCGTGGCTTCTCTGCATCGCCGGAGTGCTCGTCGTCGCGGGATCGCTGATGCTCATCGTCGATCAGGGCGCGAAGCTTCCGCCCCGGCTCGGCGTCATGCTCGGTGTGCGCGCCTTCGCGGGTCTCGTGCTCGCCGCGGCCTCGGTCACGCCGCGGCTCGCGTTGATGCGACCGGTCGCCGCGATCGCAGGCGGTGGCGTCATGACGATCGGTCCTCTCGCGACCGTCAGGCCGCGACGGATGATCGCCCTCGCCGCGGGCATCGCTGCCGCGATGACGGCGACCCTCGTTTCGCACGCGACCGCGCTCGGGAGCCTGGAGAGCATGGCTCTCGACTTCGTCCACGTTCTCTCCGTCTCGGTATGGACCGGAGGTGTCGTCGCGCTGCTTTGGTGCGTGCTCCTTGCGGGCCACGACGACACGGCTGAAGACGCAAGAGCCCTCGGCGCCACGGTCTGGCGTTTCTCGGTGAGCGCGATGATCGCGACGGCGCTGCTCATTACTGCCGGGGTGCTGCAGGCCTTCAACCGGCTTGTGCTCATCAACGATCTGTACGAGACCCCGTACGGCGTCGCGCTCGCGGTGAAGATCGTCCTCGTCCTGGTGGCGCTCGCGATCGGGGCCCTCAACCTCCTGCGCTGGGGTCCGCGATTGCGCGCAGGGATCCGCGCGCGCACCGCCCTGATCCGCGACACGATGGCCGAGACCGGGATCTTCATCGTCATCATCGTCGCCGCCTCGGTGCTCACCGCTCTCGCGCCGCCGGCGCAACCGTCTGCGTCGGCGTACGACCAGACGCAGCACGTGTCCGGCCTGCGTCTCGAGATGCTCGTCGCGAGCGGCGGCGCCGGCCGCAACACCTACGAGCTGCGCGTGCATCAAGGTCTCGCGCCCGTTACCGGCGCGGAGAAGGTCGCTTTCCGGTTCACCATGGTCGAGCACGACATGGGTCAGCAGGAGCTCGTCGCTACGGAGCGCGCGGCGGGCGAGTATGTCGCCGAAGGCAGCCCCACCGCCATGTACGGGACGTGGAAGATCCAGACGATCGTTCGGCTCGCGGGTCTGGAGGACGTGAGCACGGTCTTCACTGTTCCGGTGAGCGCGCCCGGCGGAGGCGGCTCGACCGCCGCACCGCCTCTGACGATCGGCCCCTATCTGGTCATTGTCTTCACCGACCCGGCCGCACCGCAGTCCGGCGCGCCGCTCACCCTGTTCGCCGTGGTGGTGGGGGCGGACGGCAACCCGGTCGTCGGCAAGAAGCTGCACGCGACATTCTCCGGCCCGTCGTCGCAGGCGCCGCTCGACGCGGTCGAAGACCCAGCGACGTTCGGTCCGGGCCGATACAAGTTCGATGTCGCCGGGCTCGATCCGGGCACCTGGAAGGTCACGCTCGCGATCGGGAACGAAGGGACGGGTGCGTATAGCCTCGTTGTATCCCGATGATCTTCGCGTCCGTATCCGCGCACGGCGCGACCGGCACCTGGCTCGACGAAATACTCGAGCTCGGCGTGCCGCTCGTCCTTTTTATCGGGCTCTGGTGGTGGTCGACGCGGAAGGAAAAGAAGAAAGCCAAATCCACGGGTAGGGCCCCGGCCCCATCAGGCGCCCCGACCCCTGAGGCCGACGCGAAGAAGTGACCTTTCCTGTTTCAAGACAGGGTCTCGAGCAGATCGCGATCGTTCTCGCTGTCGGTGCCGCGGTTTTCGGCCTGTTCGCGCTGATCCGGTGGCGCCGCAGCGGCGAGTGGCAGCGCTTCGCGCAGAGCGCGGGATTTCTCGGTGTGCTGATCGTCGTCTCGCTCGGGCTCGCGTACACGATCGCCCCGGATATCCCGACGCCGCCGGTGCCGCTCACGGCCCGTTTCGCGCAGAACCCCACGCCGGATAACCCCGCCACTGTCGCGGCTGGTCGAGCGCTCTATCAGGCGAACTGCGCGGTGTGCCACGGTCCCAAGGGCCTCGGCGACGGCCCGGCGGCGCTGACCCTGAATCCTCGACCATTCAACCTCCAGGTGCACGTGCCGCAGCACGCGCCGGGCGAGCTCGAGTACTGGATCGCGAATGGCATCCCGTTCACGGCAATGCCCGCGTGGGGCGCCGTCGACCCCGACACCGGCAAGCCGAAGCTGACCGACACAGAGCGTTGGGAGATCGTCCGCTACCTTCAGGCGCTCGCGGCTGGAACGGCAGGCTAAGCCGGTTCACCTAGAGCGGGCTGGAGCCCGTGATGGTCGCGCGACGCACCTTGATCGGCGGCACGAGGCACAGGATCGAACCCATGCCGTTCGAGCTCCACCAATCGCGCGCGAGGCGTTGCGGCCCGAGCAGATCGATACCGGCAAATAGATCGAGCGCGCTCATCGTGTAGCGCACGTTCGCGAGTGCCCTCGTGATCTTGCCGTCCACGATGAGAAAGGTGCCGTCGCGAGTCGTGCCGGTCATCGTCGCCGCACGCGGGTCGGGCGTGTTCGTGTAATGGAAGCGGGTGATGAGGACGCCGCGCCGGACCGAGCCGATCAGCTGCTCGCGCGTGGCGGGGCCGCCGGCTAGCGCGAGGTGCCCAGCGTGCCCGCCCGCGGCGTAGCGCGAAGGATCCGCCGCATGGCCGGTGGATCGCGCGCCCATGGCCTTCGCTGAGGTGCGGTCGTAGACCGGACCGCGCGCAAGGCCACGCTCCACCAGCATGACCTTCTGCCTTGGCGTCCCCTCGACGTCGAACGGTACGGCGATGGTGCGCGCGTCCATAGCATGGTCAACGAGCGTGAAGCTCTCGCCGGTCACCCGTTCGCCGATGCGCCCGGTCATGAACGAGCGGCCCTCTCGCACCGACTGCCCGCCCAGACCGGTGAGCGACATGACCCGAAGGACTTCGGCGACAGCCAGCTCCTCGAAGACCGCCTCGTAGTCGCCCGGCGCGAGCTGGATCCGATCGCGATCGAGCGCGCACTTCTCGGCGGCGCGCGCCGCGATCGTTTCCGGATGGAGGCCGTCGACGCGCATGGAGAGGTCCTCGGCGTAGCCCGAGCCGACGTACGTGTCGCTCTGAACGAGAGCGCGGAGATAGGCCATGGTCGCGGGTGCGTACGCCGCCACACCGCGGGTGTTGGCCACCGCATCCTCGGTCACCTCGATCTGCGCCGTGCCGGCGGCCCGCATGCTCTTGGGGACCGCCGCGCACACGGCGCCGATCGAATTCGCCTGGGCTTCTGGCGTCGTCGCGGCGGTCTCCTCGTGGAACGACGACGGCGCGGCGATGGGCTCGGGATCGGCAACGCCGGGCCACTCGTCGTCGGGACGGCTCGCCCGCGCGAGGGACGCTGCCTCGGTGAGCGCGCGGCGCAGGTCCGAGGGCTCGAGCGAGTTCATCGTCACGATCCCAACGGCTTTGGCGACGATCGCGCGGACCGTCGCGTGGGTCTCGTCGGAGACCGCGTTCTGGTGGATCGAGCTGTGCGAGTAGCGCGTGATGGCGGCGCGGCGCCGGTGCACGTGGATGTCCGCCTCGTCCGCCGGCACATCGCGCAGTGCTTGGCGCAGTGGCGCCAGCAAGCGATCCGCGCCGAGAAGCGTCACTCGCGGACCTCGATGGGTACGTCGCGGAAGCGCGCGTGAGCCGCGCCGTGGCCGACGCGCATCAGCTGGAGAGGCTCGCCCTTCGCGCAGGAGAGGAAGCCGTGAAGCTCCCAGTCGTCGGCGACCAGATCGCACCGGCCCCAGAAATCCGGTGTGAGCGATTGGAACGAGACGCCGCGGACGTAGCCGTCGAGCTGGCCGTCGCGGATGACGCGGGCCGACTGGGTCGAGAAGTGGAAGTTCTGGCGCTTGTCGTCGAGGGAGTAGGACGCCGGCGCGTCCATGAGCAGGCCCGAGTCGATTCCGCGCAGGAGATCGGCATACGGCGTCGTGCCGGGATCGAGGCTCACGTTCACCATGCGAACGATCGGGAAGTGCTGCCACCCTTCGGCTCGCGCGGAGCCGATCGTGACGGGCACTCCAAGCGCCCCCGCGGTCTCGCGCGATGTGAGGTACCCGACGAAGATGCCTTTGTCCACGAGCTTCGTTTTCATCGCGGGGACGCCGTCGTCGTCCCACCCGAACGTGCCCATGCCGCCCGGGACCGTCGCGTCGGCGGTCATCGAGACGTGCGGCGATCCGTAGCGCAGCTTTCCACGGTCTTCCGGCCACATGAACGTCGTCCCCGCGAACGCGACCTCATGCTCAAGAAGGCGATCGGCTTCGGTCGGATGGCCGCACGACTCGTGGACGAGAAGCGCGAGGAATTCCGGCGCGAACACGAGCGTGGTCGGCCGCTCGTCCGCGAGTGGCGCGTCGAGGGTCGCCTCGGCGTCGTCGCGGTAGCGCTTCGCGCGCGCGACCAGGTCGAGGTGCTCCACGTACTCCCACCCCGCCTGCCGCACGAGGCGCGAGTCGTATCGGGACGCGGGCTTTCGACCCGCTTTCACGGCGAGGACGGAGAGCCCCGCGCCAGCTTCGACGATCTCCTGCGACACATCGGTGCCCTCACTGGTGACGAGATGCTTCCTGGTCCGATACGCGGCCATTGATGACCGGCGGGTCTTGATGTTCGGACCGACCGAGGCGGCGTCGACGGCACGAAGGTGATCGATCCGCTCGGCGAGCGGCACCGCGAACGGGTCGCGCGCGAGCTTCGTCCGGTATTCACCGCGCTGCGACGCGACCGGCGCGAGCGTCACGGTACGCCGTTGAACGGAGGCGGACGCCTCGGCCCGGCGGAAGGCCTCGTCGACGAGGCCGCGGATCGCGGCCTCATCGGTCCGATCTGTCGCCGCGAAGCCCCACGCACCCTTGTGAACGACCCGAAAGCCGAGGCCGCGGTCGGAAGTGCGCGTGACCGATTCGACCGCGCCGTCTTTGACGCTCACGGCCTCGTGCTCGCGTTCGACTGTGCGAGCGTCGGCGTACGTCGCGCCGCGTGACGCGGCGGTGTGCACGAGATCGGTCAGCCGGCGATCGGTTGCGGGCATGTCCGAAGGCTACGTGACACTGATGAAACCGGTCGGCGACCACCGGTCACGTTCACGACGCCAGACTCGGGCGGATGGATCGTTCGCCCGGCGAAGACCGCCGCCGGACCTTTGCTTTGAAGTTCGTCGATTCGGTCCGGACGTCGCTTTCGCCCAACAGGCTCTTCGATCTCATGGCAGATCCGCACGGTTGCTTGACCTGGCATGCGCATCCGAACGGGACCGTCGTGAGCTCCGTCGACGCGCCGCGGGGTCTCGCGCTCGCCGGAACGGAAGTTCGCGTCCGAGGTCAGATCGGCAAGTTCCCGCTGACCACGCGGACGGTCGTCACTCGGGCGGATCGGTCGGTCTGTTTTGAGACCGCCTCCGAGGTGACCTTCGACCATCCGAGGCTCCCGACCGTCTTCACGACGGAGAGATATCTCATCGAGCCGGACGGAGGAGGCAGCATCGTTCGATACGAGACGGAAATGTCGCGCGATTGGAGCAAGGGCACCCCGCTGTACCGGCTGATGTGCAAGATCACCGACCGGTTCTTCGCGCCGTCCCAGACGCAGCGGTGCTTCCGAGACCTCATCGCTTCGGCGGAGCGGCACGCCGCGTCGTATACGAACTGACGTCGAGCGGCTACACTTGCTCAAAACGGCGCGCGCGACGACTGAAGCGTTCGTGATGGACGCGCTCACGGCCGAGCCTCGAGTTTCGGGGTAGCGGACGAGGGAGAGCAAGAAGCGCGAGACCGCGGTGGAACTCCGCGATCCGCGGACGAGTCAGGCGGCGTGCGAAGCCCATACGGAGAAAGCTATTGCCTGACGTTGCCCTCCTAATCGACTGGGAGAACGTCTACTACACACTTCGCCAGCACACGACGGGCCCGCTGCCGTCAACACTCTCGATCCTGCAGGCGATCCTGCAAAAAGCCGCCGAGTTCGGACCTGTCCGCGTAAAGCTCGCGATCTTCGGTCAGGAGGTCGCGGCACAGGACGAAACGCTCCTCATGGCGCTCGAGTTCACAGGCATGGAGCCCATCGCCGTCGCGCAGCGCATGAGCGGCCGGCTCCTCAAAGGCCGTTCCGACGCGGTCCTCATCACGCGAGCGCTCAAGCTCCTCTACAAAGAGCGTCAGGACATCGACTACTGGTTCATCGTCTCGGGCGACCGCGATCTGAACGCGCTCTGCAAAGCGATCAAGGACGAGGACAAACACGTCTACCTGATCGCGGGCGACAAATCGCTAGCGAACGAGCTGCGCGACTCGCCGTACCTGCGCGACGACGTCTTCCTGCTCGAGGACCTCATCCCCCAGGCGCGCTGGACACGTACCGCGCTGCGGGCCGACGACACGCAGGTGGACAAGCCACAACCGCCCGCGGAGCTCGCGCGGCGGACGCCGCAACGGCCCGGTCGTGTACCCGCGCGGGTGCGAACCGAGCCACATGTTCCAGCCGTCGTTCCGACCGCCTCTCCAGAATCCGACAAGGAGCAGCGGCGTCTCGCGGTGCTGCTGCTCGATCAGCTCGTGGCCCTCCATGCCCGCGCCATGCCGCGCGGCGATTTCGTCACGAGCGTGGTCCCGCTCTCGCAGAAGGAAGCGTCGAGCGTCCTGGAGCAGCGCATCGACGCCGGCATCGACCAGGGGACGGTCCTCGCCAAGCTCGAGGGTCGCGCCCGCGCGAAGGCCAAGCAGATGCTCGCCCCGAATATGTCTTCGGCTCTCGTCGCCGAGACGATCTTTCACTTGGTGAGGGTGTTACGCCGCATCGACACCGTGACGAGCAAGGACACCCGCCGTATCCCGGCGGTCGAGGCCGTTCTCGACCCGCTCTCGCGGGCGGATCAGCCGGGCGGTCTGACACGCGGTCGCTCGCAGCGCCGGCTCCTGCTCGAGACCCTCTTCAACATCGCCGAGGAGCGTGGCGCGATCCAGACGGAGCAGGTCGAACGCGAGGGCCGGCAGATCACGATGTGCTGGCTCGCCGAAGGCCACCCCCTTGTCGTATACGCGCGTCAGCCCGCGGCGTCGATCGTCCACCTCTTCAACTTCGTGGCTTCGACACGCGCCAAGGGCGAGCGAATCGACTGGGTGAATCAGGCTCTCTTCGCCGAGCTCTTGTCACGGGTCGAGGGCGACGCGCTCGAATCGACCATGCGTCGGGCCGTCGAGCGAGGTGTGATGCGTCCTGAGGAGCACGGGAAGAAGGCCGGGTTCGTGATCGACCAGACGCATCAAGAAGTGCGCACGGTCCTCGGAGAATTCGACCGGCTGAACGGCGAAGTCCGACCGGCGATGGCAGCTTTGCCGGCTGGCGAGCTCGAAGCGCTTCCGGCTCCGACGATCACGACTCCAGTAGTCGCGGCGTCAAGCGATCCGGCCGCAGGGGTCCCACGCAAGCGCACTCGCCGAGGACGTCGCGGAGGGCGCGGCCGACGTGGCGGCCAAGGACCGAAGAAGGCCGCGACAGGAGATGCTGCCGACTGAACCGCGACTTCTGGAAGTACTGGACCGGGGAGACGGTCTCGAACTTCGGCAATTCCGTCACGCAGTTCGCGCTGCCTCTGATCGTCTTCAAGCTCACCGGATCGGCGCTCGCACTCGGCGCGACGCTCGCGATCTATACGGCGCCGCAGCTTCTCTTCGGACTGGCGATCGGCGCCTGGACGGATCGCACAGACCGCAAGCGACTCATGATCGTGGTCGATCTCTTGTCCGCCGCGACGATCGCATCCATCCCAATCGCGTACGGCGCCGGGCTCCTCTCGCTGTGGTGGATCTACGCCGTCGCGTTCCTTTCGTCGACGCTCTCGATCTTTTTCGTGGCCGCAGAGTTCGGCGCGATCCCTAGCCTCGTCGACACCCGAGAGCTCGTCAGCGCCAACGGCCGGATCCAAGCGAGCTTTGCCGCGGCATCCGTGCTCGGTCCGCTCGCCGCCGGAGCCCTGCTCATTTTCGCTTCTGTCGAGACAATCCTGCTCCTGGACGCCGCCTCCTTCGTGGTCTCGGCCGTGATGCTGTCGATCATCGCGCGCCCGTTCAACGCGCCCATCACCAAGCGCGCCACGAGCATCCGCCAGGACATCGTCGAAGGCTTGCGCTATGTCCTTGCGCACCCCGTCTTGCGCAACATCTCGCTGATGATGGCAATGATCAACATGGTCGACGCCACGGTATTCGCGCAGCTCGTGCTCTTCGCGAAGGAGGGGCTCCGCGCGTCGGACAGCGAGGTCGCGGTCTTGTTTGCGGCGGGCGGCGCCGGTGTGGTGGCGCTGTCGCTGGCGGCCGGTCCGCTCCGGAAGCGCTGGTCTTTTGGCAACGTCGCCCTCGGCGCGCTGATGCTCTCTGCTCTGCTGGTGATCGCCCTCGCATACACGACGTCGCTGTGGCTCGGCGTGGTGCTATGGGCTCTCTCCTCAGGCTTCGGAATTCTGTTCAACATCAACACCGCGTCGCTTCGCCAGGCCGTCGTGCCGAACCAGATGCTCGGCCGGATCATCAGCATCGCGATGGTCCTGGCATGGTCGGCGAACCCCATCGGCGCGCTCGTCGGAGGGGTGCTCATCGAGCGTACCGGCGACGTGCGCCTCATCTACGCGGTCATCGGCGCGCTCACGTTCCTGATCGCGTTTGTGTTTCGCGTCGCTAGTCCGCTCGGACATGCCGAGCGGTACCTCACGTCGAGTGCGGGCGCCGCTGCGAAGTGACCGAGACCTAGGCCAAGCTTTCACCGGGCGACGCGCTCGTCGGAACTAGCGGACTCAACCCAAGTGACTCCGCGTAATTCAAATAGGTGTGGATAGAGGCCACGACGACCCAGCCATCGATGCCTATGAGGTCGATGCCGGCGACCGCAACGCGGCCCCAGCCTTCGATGACGATGCCTTTATCAAGCACCCGGTCGAGCACATCGACAAAGGTCGCGCGCCCAGGTTCGACGTCCCGTCGCATGTAATAGAGCCTGCGCGGCTCAGAAGCGGATGGCGATAGCGCGTGCGGTCTGAACCCGGCAAAGCCGCATCGGGCGGACAACGGAATGATGACGATTCGTAATAAGGGCATCGGTGCTGCTGCCGCAGAGCGTGGAGGCGACGCGTGACGAACGCTGCGGGGCACTCACAGCCTGGGGCTCGTAAGGTCGTGATCGTCGTCGAAGACGAGCCATCGATCGGCACGCTCATCGCCGATGCGATCTCCGACGAGCCCGGCTACTGCGCGATCCATGTGGGCGGCCCGGCGGCCGCGCTCGAGGCGACGAAGCATGTGACTCCGGACGTGATGGTGGTCGACGTGCGGCTCCCCGGGATGTCAGGCTTCGAGTTGTACGACCGACTGAAGAAAGATCCGCGAACCAGCAAGATCCCGGTACTGTTCGAGACCGCCAGCGGCGAAGACGATGTGAGCGAGTTTCGTCGGCGCGGGATCGCGACCTACGTGAAGAAGCCGTTCGACCTCAACGTGATCGTCGAGTACGTCAAGCGGTTAGCGGCACCTAACGCGGGCTCGCCGCGCGCGTCCGTCCAGCCGCGACGCGTCTGACCTCGTCCTCGGTCGCCTGCGAGCTCTTCATCAAGCCGGCAAAGGTTTCTCGATCGAGCGCCATCACCTCGAGCGACGTCTTCGCTCGAACTGTGGCCAGTCGCGGCGCGTCGTTCAGGAGCCCGACCTCTCCGAAGTAATCGCCGGGTCCGAACCGATTGATCACGACCTGTGATCCATCGGGGCCCCGCTGCGTCGCCTCGGCTTCGCCCTTGATGATCATGTAGAAACGGTCCGCCACCTCGCCCTCTTTGAGCACAAGGTCGCCAGGCGCGAAGACCTGGAGTTCGGCCTTGCTCACCGTCTGCGCGACGACGTCCTTGGGCTCTGAGGGGAACGCGCGCTCCAGATCCTTCAGCTCTTCGATGTATCGCTCCGCATGAAGCACCGCGGTGGTGGCGTCACCCACCGCGGTCGTGATCTGTTTCGCCAGCTGCGCGCGAGTGTCGCCAGCCGCGTACACCCCGGGAATGCTCGTGCGCATGTACTGGTCGGTGATGAGGTAGCCGTTCTTGTCGTGCTCGATGTGCTCCTTGAAGAGATGCCGGCCGACCGGCTTGAAACCGATGAAGACGAACACGCCCTCGACCTTGACCCGCTCGGTCTTCCCATCGCGGTCGATGTCGATCCACTTCACGTCGCCGTTGCCGCCGATCTCGGTGACCTCAGCGGGCGTGATCGGCTCGACTTTGTCCATTTTCAGAAGGCGGTCCTGAAGGATCGCCTGCGCACGGAACTCGTTCCGGCGATGCACCACGTAGAGCTTCTTGGCGAAACGAGTAAGGAAGAGGCCCTCCTGGAAGGCCGAGTCGCCGCCACCGATGACCGCGAGATCCGCCCCCTTGAAGAACGCGCCGTCGCACACCGCGCAATATGAGACGCCGCGCCCGTGATATTCCTTCTCACCGACGACGCCGAGCTTCGTCGGCTCGCCGCCGACGGTCACAAGCACCGCATAGGCCGAAAGCTCAGTCCCGTCGACGAGCGTCACGATCTTGTGATCGCCCTCGGAGCGGACCTCCTGGACGGACTTGTAGGTCTCGATCTTGAGACCGAATTTGATGGCGTGATCGGCCATCTTTCGGGCGAGCTCCGCTCCGGTGACCGACTCGAAGCCGGGATAGTCCTCGATGAGCTCGGTGTTGAGGATCTCGCCACCGACGTCCTTGGAATCGAGGAGGACCACTTTCATGTTGGCGCGCGCGGCGTACAGCCCCGCCGTGAGACCGGCGGGCCCGCCGCCGATGATGATGAGATCGAGGTCGGTCAGCTCAGGGATCCTTTCTGGGAGAAACTCTCCCAGACTAGAACAATTGATCATTCCCGAAAGATTCCTAGCGCTCGGAGACTCGTTCACCATCGGCACGGGGACGACACCGGATCGCTCGTTCCCCGCGGTCCTGACGCGGCTGTGGACCGACCGTGGCCGCGCGGTCGTTCTCTCGAACCCAGCCGTGAACGGGTACACGACGGACGATCTGATCAGCGACGAATTGCCGCTGGTCTCATCCTTTCATCCGACTCTCATCACGGTGCTCGTGGGCGCCAATGACATCGTTCGTGGAGACAGTGAGGGCCGGTATCGCCGTCAGCTCCGCTCGATCTACGAGCGCATCCGCGTCGACGCAGCCGACGCGCGTGTGATCGCCCTCCCACAGCCCGACTGGTCGCTGTCCCCGGCGGGATCCAGCTTCGGCGATGGGGGTGCCATCGCCCGCGCGATCGAGCGGTTCAATGCGATCGCCCGCGACGAGGCTGAACGCGCCGGGGCGTCGTGGGTCGATCTCTTCCCGCTCATGCGGGAGCAGGGACGGAAGAAGATGTTCGCCGCGGACGGGCTGCACCCCTCCGCCGAGGCGTACGCGGGATGGGCGAGCGAACTCGGACGTGCGCTGTGATCATCCACATCCAATTTGCCGCGACAGAGGACCGCTTCTCGATCAGGGTCCGCGA
>Ga0209474_10001195_pt1 | contig 26229 bp, 16 predicted proteins | sample GraSoiAngelo_145_FD_185902 | JGI IMG/M metagenome (GOLD analysis project Ga0209474, IMG submission 185902) | Grasslands soil microbial communities from the Angelo Coastal Reserve, California, USA - 14_1009_05_20cm (SPAdes) (version 2) | ecosystem: Environmental > Terrestrial > Soil > Grasslands...
CGAGCTTTCCGTTTTCTCTCCACGATCAAGGTTCTGATCAAGATCGAGTTTTTCGAGCAGCTCGTATTCAGTTTTCAGACGCGCGTAATCCTGATTCAATTTCACCAGGTACTGCGCGGCGCTATTTCCTTCTTCCTGAATAAATCCGATGTTGTTTTGCTTTTGAAAATCAAGCATTTCATCCTCGGCCGCGCGTAAATCTTTCTCGACTTGGATTAACTGCTCGGTAATGCCTGTAGTAAAGGTGTTGGTCTGGCCCTCCCGCATTCCTCTTTTGAAGTCGAGATACTTCTGCATTACCGCGTTGAGGTAAGCCTGAGTGTAGTCGGGCGAGCTACCAATCGCCTGAAGTTCGAAAATGGAAGTGCGCGGACGTTGTGCTACGCTTAGCTCGACTGGCACGGGCTGAAGTTCGGGATTAGTGGAACGGACCAGGCCGACGGCGCCGCGGCGGACTTCCGCGCTTTGCATCAGCTGGATTTGGGTGCCGTAAAAGTTGACGTTATCTTCGCTGTAGACCGGGCCCTGGTTGATGTTGAGCTTCCCGGCCATCATCATTTTGCTGGTGGATTGGAACGAGGGTGGGGTTTGAAAAATAAGCCAGGCCTCCACGAAGAGACCGCAGCAAATGGTAAGTAGGAGAATCCACCAACGCCGAAGTAGGAGTGATTTATAACGATACATCCGCGTGAAAAACGCGGTGGACCACGGCGCCGCGGCAGGTCGCTCGGGAGGCGGGTTCATACTACATGTTGAGCAACCGTTGCGGCACGTAGATCTGATCGTCCGGCTGTAAGACCATATCTTCGTCGGTGCGCCCTTCTTCGATTACCCGTTTCAAATCGATGGTAAAATCCTGACCGTTCTTCCGTGTGACTTTCACCTTCCGTTTGTTGGCGAAATCGCCGAAGCCGCCAGCCCGAATAATTGCCTTGCTCACGGTATAACTTTCATCAGCCGGGATTTCCTGCGGGCCCTGGCCTTTGACCGAGCCATAGACGTAAATCCGGCCGCGAGATTTCTCGCTCACTCGCTCGATCGCGAGGATGACGGTGGCGTGATAATAATACTCCTTCTCGAGCGCGGCTTTGATGGCGTAGGCCAGCTCGCGGCAGGTCCGTCCCTTTGCCGGCACCAAGCCAACATAAGGAACCTCCAACTCACCATTGTCGTTCACGCGTAGGTGCTGTGACTCCTCATCGCGATCTTCGACTACGCGAAAGCTAACGTAATCATTCGACCCCAGCCGTTTCTTATCGTCAAGGACACTCATTGAATTGGTCCGCATGACGGTACTGGTCACTGGCAGATCAGGTGTGAGCGCTTTCGCTGCCGTCGGGGATGGACTGGTTTCCTGGGCTACTAACGAAAAGTTGGATAGCGCGAGGGTAATGATTATGAACGCAGTGACCTTCATCCTCTACCCTCTATTCTTAAAAGCTGTAAGTGCCGTCGAAGGAGATACGGTTCTGGGTGTAATCGCGGAACGGAACATTGGAATCCTTTTCCGTAAATTGATAGCGCAACCCGAGGGTAACGTGCGGCGTCAATTGATAGCCGATGGTAATGGCGCCGCCGTAACGATGCAGGTGTTCGTCGATAAACCCGCCGGAGTCATCGGCATTCTCATAGAATACTTCGGTCGCAAGGAGGGTATTACGAATGATATTCCACGTCGCGGTATACCGGACGTAATTCAGGGTGATATAGTTCGAGTTCACCCCGAGTTGGCTTTCATGCCCGGCAGCGAGCGTTTGCGTGATATAGGCGTTGAGGCGGTGAGAAATGAGGATGTTGGCATAGTAATCGTCCAGATCATTCGAATCAAAGACAGAGCCGGTGTTATCGAAGTTGATCATCTGATAACCACCGGCGACGCGTATTCTCATGTAATTGGTCAGCTGCGTTTCGAGAAATGCGCCGGCGGTGACGGCATTTGAATTATTGAGCACGTTCTGGTCGTAGTAGGTATGGACAAAACTCGATTCCAGACCAACCCCGGTAGTATTGGTTAAAGTAAATGCGAGCGACCCGACTAGAACCTCCGCGTTACGATCGAGGTAATCGAGGTCGGAGTTGGTTGAAACGTAGAGGTAGTGATCGTAGCCAAGAGTCGCCACTGCCTTGTTCAAGTCCCACAAGACGGAAACACCGGCGCTATTTTCGAAACGGCCATAGTCAATCACGTTACTGAGCTGCAACTCGCTGATCGGATCCTGTTGCAGCGAAAAGCGATCGTGAAAGTTGATCCGGAAATCGCCGACGAAAACGTCCAGGGCGAGTTGCGAGCCGGGGGAGAGAAGAAGGCCGTTGGTGTCCTGGCTGGAGTGATCAAGATAAAAGGCATAACCGAGGCCGATATCCAATCGCAAGGTATTGAGCTGGGTGACCGGCCAGAGAGCATTGATTGTTACTTGCGGGTGAATGATGAAGTCGCCCTCGGGGCTGTTTTCAGAAAGATTGATGTTGTCGTTATACTCGAAGCCGAGGGTTGCGCTGATGCGATATTTGATGGCGCCGGTCACCAAATTATACGGAATGTGCTCGATGTCCTGACGGCGAGCCTCGGCCGCTTCTTCGCCGGCAAGAGAAGGTCGAACTGCGTCCTGGGCCAAGGCCGACAATGCTCCGAATAATGCGGAAACAACCAAAATGAAACCTAATCGTTTGCCGCGAGGGGAGACAGAACGGACTATCCGGCTCATTAAGACTAGTTGCCCGAGTCTAAAAGATCGACCAGCAAAAGGCGGCGCGACCGCCTTGCCGTCTCGCCCTCAAATCGACGCAAATCTCGCACTTGGTTAAGGTTCCGAATTCGCAGCCACTGACATTCCAGCTTCAACGTGGCCGCCTTGCCGATGGTTACTCAGAGAAGCGATATAATTCAAGGGAAAAGAAGGATTTCGCTGGGGAGTTCTTTGCCAGAAAGGCTGCCAAAAAAATAAGAAGCGTGGCGCAGTCTAAGCTTTGGAACAATAACGTATGTTGAGGCTTTGGCGTGTAATCGTTCTGCTTCTGGCCACGACAAGTTCCGCAGTGTGGTGGACATCGACAGTCAGCGCCACGTCCGACGACACGCGAAACGCCGCTCAAATGAGCCAAACGGAGAAGAACATTCTGACCCTGGACAACGACACCATTAGCTGCTCGCTGCCTGAAGGCGACACTACCTTTATTATCTCGCTCGTGCGGAGTTCACCGCTCGATCGCTTCACTTTTATCAACGAAAATACCACGGCTCGGGGCGAACTGAGAATTGCGGTGTCGAACGAGAAACTTTCGGCCGACAGCGACAAATGGACGCCGGTGGACGGCGCAACTTCATTCAAACGCAAACGTCTCTTCAGTGTCTCGGTGCTCGGGGTCGAAGCGAAATATGTTCGACTAACATTTCATGTTGAGCACGAGAACGACATGGCCACTCTTGGATGGCAAGGCATCCGCACAGTTAGTCGTTGATCAGAAAGTCACAATCGCGCGATTCAGTTCATGGGTGGCAAATAACGGACGCCGCGAGGATTCTGGCATTGCTCTCGCTGAAGATTTCGCGTTGATAAAAAGCGCATTCTGATTTGAGAGGAAGAATGAGTCGGCCGCCATGTTTTCCATAAATTTCAGTGACGACCGCATTTTCCATTTTCAATCGAATGCCTCCCTCCCCAAATCCCCTCCAATTGAATTAGCGGCACAGAATTAGCTTTTTCTAGATACGGGCGTCACCGGCGCGGCGAATGCGAGCAACCACGGCAACTCACATCCAAACGCGGCGGCAACAAGAGGCGGCCGGAAAAAATTCGTCTCAGCGTAAAAGCAATGAGAACCAACGGCAGACTTCGCGGAAAACCGCTGCGACGAAAGGTGCGGATCATCATCAGCTGGTTGCCCGGGCTACAAAGGATGCAATTCGGGATTGGGATTTAACCAGCGGCGCACTCACCTGGCCACAAGGTCTCGATTCCCTCCTCGGTTATTCCGCGAGCGGATCAGGTCAGACAATCGCTTTCTGGCAACAGCAGATTCATCGCGACGATCGATCCACAATCGCAGCCTCTATTCGCGAGGCCATCAAATCCAAAACAGAGCATTGGTCGGGCGAATATCGTTTTCGACACGCCAAAGGCCACTACCTTCACTTGTTGGAGCGCGCACTGCTTGTGCGCGACAAAAATGGCCGCGCCGTGCGGTTCGTTGGCACGCTCATGGATGTGACGGCCCGCAAACAACTGCGACATCAGCTCTCACATTTCCAGAAAATGGAAGCGTTTGGTCAACTGGCCGGCGGCGTCGCCCACGACTTCAACAATTTCTTGACCGCAATTCTCGGCTACAGCGATCTGCTGGTGGCGGAAGTTCAGGGCCGCGGCACCGGCGCAAAATATCTCAGCGAAATTCGCAGTGCCGCCGGGCGGGCCGCCTCACTGACCAGGCAGCTTCTTACTTTCAGCCGTCGCGAACCGCTGGAACCGCGCATTCTGGAGGTAAACATGCTCATTCATAATCTCGAGCGCTCCATCCTGCGACTGCTCGGCGAAAACATCTCCGTTCTCTGCGAGCTGATGCCGGAAAAAAAACACATCAAAGTCGATCCAGATCAATTCACCCAGATCATCATCAATCTCGCAGTCAACGCGCGCGACGCGATGCCGGCTGGAGGCACACTGGTATTGAAAACGGAGACGATTTCGACAAATGGGAAATCACTGCCGGAACTGCCGTCGGGCAAATATGTCCGCATTAGCGTGATTGATAACGGCATGGGGATGAGCGAGGAAGTGAAGGAGCATCTTTTCGAACCGTTCTTTTCCACGAAAGGTGATCGTCACGGCAGCGGGCTCGGCCTCGCTACCTGCTACGGAATTGTTCGCCAGAGCGGCGGGCACATCACTGTCGAGAGTGAGCACGCAAAAGGCACCGCCGTGTATATCTATCTCCCTGAGGTTGCCGCGCCTCCTGCGGCCGCCTATCGAAAGCGGCCGAAATTGCCAAGCGGCACCGAAACCATCTTGGTGGTGGAAGACGACATTAGCGTGCGGCACGTCGCGGTGAGGACGTTGCGCATGCTCGGCTACAACGTCCTCGAGGCGTTCCGTGCCGACGAAGCCAAGCGTCTGATTGAGAATACCGCCATCAATCTCGTCGTCAGTGACATAGTGCTGCCTGATATGAGCGGGTGCGACTTTGCTGATTGGATGCGGATCAACAGCCCTTCGACGCAAATTCTGCTGACCTCCGGTTATTTGCCCGAAATGACGACCATCGGCACTCCATCTAGCGAACTGCCTTTTCTATCGAAGCCCTTCGATCCTCAACAATTGGCTGAAACAGTACGAGCGTCACTTGACGCGGTTGTTTTGACCTGATCGAACGGAACACGGGGCCTGTGGCCTGTGCCTCCAGCGGGGATTCTCCCCCCTGTTCGTTCAACCAAACGTCAGCGGAGTAGAACTTTGCCGAGCGCACAGACTTGGCTTCTGGCTCGTAGAGCCATACAGCTCGGAGAGAAGTCTGTGTTCCTTCAATAGCTCGTAGCGAAATCGTTGGCGCATCTTTCGTCGCGGTGTATGCAAAACGCGTGGTCAGTTTCGCTGACATCGAAGCAGCACGCGAACGTAGCAAAGATGCGGTTTATTACTCCCCCTGTCTGCCTTCGATTCCGTTGAGCGGGCTCACCGGGATGGAAATTTTCTGCAAGTTCGACAACTTGCAGCGCACAGGAAGTTTCAAGGAACGCGGGGCGCGCAACGTTCTTTCACAATTGCCCGCCGACCAGAAAAAGCGCGGCGTCATTGCAGCTTCTGCTGGAAATCACGGCCAAGCCCTCGCTTACCAGGGCAAATTGCTGGGTGTGCCTGCGACCGTCGTTATGCCAAAGCATGCGCCGCTGATCAAAGTGAGCAATTGCCAGAAACTCGGCGCCCGAGTCGTCCTGCACGGCAAAGATTTTGCGGAAGCAAAAACCCGCGCACACGAAATCGCGGCGAAAGATAAACTGGCCTACATTGATGGCTACGATGATCCGGCGATCATTGCTGGTCAGGGCACAATGGGCTTGGAAATTCTCGAGCAAGTTCCAAACGTCGATGCGGTGATCGTGCCGGTTGGGGGAGCCGGGTTAATCGCAGGCGTTTCGCTGGCAGTGAAAACCAAGCGACCGAAAGTGAAAATCATCGCGGTCGAAGCGGAAAACGTCGCAAGTTTCTCAGCGGCGTTGAAAGCGGGCAAACCGACGCGGATCGAAATACAACCGACGCTGGCCGACGGTTTGGCCATTCCGCAAGTCGGCAAAAATGCATTCGAGATCGCAAAGTCGCGCGTTGATCGATCTGTCATCGTTACCGAGGAACAAATCGCGCTTTCTATTTTGCGCATCGTCGAGCTGCAAAAAGGCGTGGTTGAAGGGGCTGCTGCCGCTCCTTTGGCCGCATGCTTGTCCGGCGAACTCCGGAATCTTGCCCGCAAACGTGTCGTGCTTCTGCTTTGTGGCGGAAATATTGATCCCAACGTCTTGAGCCGGGTGATCGAACGCGGCCTTGTCGCCGACGGAAGGCTGTCGCGCTTCGTCGCCGTCATCAGCGATCGGCCTGGCGGATTGGCGGATTTGACTACGCAAATTGCCGCGAGCGGCGCCAGCATCAAACAAGTGATGCACGATCGGGCCTTTGCCGGCTCGGACGTTTCAGCGGTGCATGTTCTGTGCACGGTGGAAACACGAAACCGCGAGCAGTTGGCCATGCTGCGGAAAAAATTGCGTGAGCACGGAGTAGAGACGTACGACTCGCTCTAATTCGTGGCACAATCCGCACTGTGCGTCCAAACTCGCCCGAGTTAATATCTGAGTGTTGCAGGTGCAACAGAGAAATATTCACTCGTATTTTTCAGGTGCTCTGATCCATCTCGCCTGTGGGACAACCCCGAACGCTTTCGGGCTTGATCCCAGGGGGAAAAGCTGCTGGAACTTATCTGTCGGTTCGGCGTCGCACAGCTCCGCCCTCCATCAATCATCTTCCTGCTCATGCTCATGCTCGAGATCCCGAAGCTACAAATAGAGGGATACGATGTCGCGCGGCAGGGCGAGCTCCGCGAACCCGCGCTTTTAGCACAGGATCTCGCCCGTTGACATGGGCGCGCTTCACTTGAAGCACCCATCGCGCTCCGTAATCTTTTGCAATGCATTCGGGCGAAACGGAGACGATCGAAAAACCGGTGGCGAAAACGACGAAAAAATCGGCCTCGGATAACTTCGTCGCGACGCCAAATGCCATCGCCACTTTCGCCGATCGTCATATCGCCCCAAATGCGGACGAGGTCGCGCAAATGCTGCGCGAGCTGGGCTTCGAAAATCTGGACGCCCTGCTTGATGCCACCGTTCCGAAAAACATCCGGCTGAATCGGCCGCTCGAATTGCCGAAGGCGAAAAGTGAGAACGAAGCGCTCGCGGAATTGCGTGCCCTGTCGTTGAAAAATAAGGTTGCGCGAAATTTCATCGGCGCGGGGTATTCCGACACCGTCACGCCGCCGGTGATTCAGCGGAACATTCTCGAGAACCCCGGCTGGTATACCGCCTACACACCTTATCAGGCCGAGCTTGCCCAAGGCCGGCTCGAAGCGCTCGTGAATTTCCAAACCATGGTGACCGACCTCACCGCGCTCGATATCGCCAACGCCTCATTGCTCGATGAAGCAACCGCCGCCGCTGAAGCAATGGCACTCTGTCATCATGCTGTTGTAGGCGCGGTTGCCGGCCGCGGCCCAAGAAATAAATTTTTCGTCGCCGACAATTGTCATCCGCAAACCACCGCCGTTATGCGGACCCACGCGAAACCGCTTGGGATCGATATCGTCACCGGTAATTTCTCGAATTTCAAATTTGATGACACGATTTTTGGCGCGCTGGTGCAGTATCCGGCAACAGACGGCGCGATTTATGACTACGAAGAATTCGCGAAGGCCGCGCACGAGGCCGGTGCTTTGCTCGTCGTGGCTGCCGACATCCTGGCACTCACTTTACTGAAACCGCCCGGAGAATTCGGGGCCGATGTTGCGGTCGGTTCTACCCAGCGCTTCGGCGTTTCGCTTGGCTTTGGCGGCCCGCACGCGGCTTACATCGCGACACGCGATCAATTTAAACGTCACCTTCCCGGCCGCCTCGTCGGCGTTTCTCACGACGCAGAAGGACGCCCGGCCTATCGATTGGCGCTGCAAACACGCGAGCAACACATCCGGCGCGACAAAGCCACCAGTAACATCTGCACTGCCCAGGTCTTGTTAGCTGTGATCGCCTCGATGTATGCGGTTTATCATGGACCAGAAGGATTGCGCGCTATTGCGCAACGCGTTCACAATTTTACCGCTAAACTCGCGGAAGGTCTACGCCAGCTTGGTTTTGAAATCACGCACCAGGATTTCTTTGATACCATCCGGATCGAGCTGGGCCAGACATCAAGTCGTGACTTTATCGAGCGCGCCGCTCGGGCCGCGTGCAACCTACGCGCCCTGGACGAACACACGATCACGATCGCACTCGACGAAACAATCACCGATTTCGACATCGAGACCCTCATGTCGATCTTTCGCGGCACGTCTGTTCGCGATTTTGCCGACGCGAATATTGAGTCCTCCTCATTCCGCATTTCGAAATCCGCAATCCGAACTTCCAAATTTCTCACTCATCCAGTTTTCAACACCTATCACAGCGAAACTGAGATGCTGCGTTATCTCCGACGACTTGAATCGCGCGATCTCTCGCTCTGTCACTCCATGATTCCGCTCGGTTCCTGCACGATGAAATTAAACGCCACCGCGGAAATGTTTCCGATTTCGTGGCCGGAATTCGCGAAACTGCATCCCTTTGCGCCAGTTTCGCAAACTTCTGGCTATCGCGAAATGTGCGATCAACTCGAGCGCTGGCTCGCGGAAATCACCGGCTTCGCTGCCGTCTCTTTGCAACCTAATGCCGGCTCCCAAGGCGAATTTGCGGGCCTGCTCGCGATTCGCGAATACCACGCCTCGCGCGGGGAAGCGCATCGGAATGTCTGTCTCATTCCGCAATCAGCCCACGGCACCAACCCTGCCAGCGCGGTCATGGCCGGCTTCAAGGTTGTGGCCATCGCAACGTTAAAAGATGGTGATATTGATCTGGCCGATTTGCGGGCAAAGGCTGACGTGCATGCACGCGATCTGGCAGCGCTGATGGTCACCTATCCGAGCACCCATGGCGTATTCGAGACAACGATTCGAGAAATCTGCGACATCGTGCACGGCCACGGCGGCCAGGTCTACATGGACGGCGCGAATATGAACGCGCAGGTCGGTCTCTGCCGGCCAGGCGACATCGGGACTGACGTCTGCCATCTAAATTTGCACAAAACGTTCTGCATCCCACATGGCGGTGGCGGCCCCGGCGTCGGTCCCATCGGGGTGGCAAAACATCTCGCTCCGTTCCTGCCTTCGACTGCCGACATTAAACCTCAAACCTCGAACAAAAAACATCGCGTTGGTCCCGTCGCCGCTGCTCCCTTCGGCAGCGCGAGTATTCTCACCATCTCGTGGATGTACATTCGCATGATGGGTCCCGAGGGACTGAAACGCGCCACGGAAGTGGCGATCCTGAACGCAAATTACATCGCAAAACGACTCGATCGTTATTTCCCAGTCCTGTTCAAAGGCAATCGCGGCCTCGTCGCCCACGAATGCATTCTCGATCTGCGCGATTGGAAACGAGCCGGCATCGAAGTAGAAGACGTAGCCAAGCGATTGATGGACTACGGATTCCATGCGCCGACGATCTCCTGGCCGGTCGCAGGAACGATGATGGTCGAGCCGACTGAGAGCGAACCGAAAGACGAGCTGGATCGCTTTTGTGACGCGATGATTTCGATTCATGCGGAAATGACCGCAATCGCGAACGGTAGCGTGGATAAACAAAATAATGTTTTGAAAAATGCGCCGCACACGACCGGGCAGATCGCCGCCGATAAATGGGACCGGCCCTATTCACGCGAGCAAGCCGCCTTCCCCGCGCCGTGGCTGCGCGATTACAAATTCTGGCCGAGCGTCGCGCGAATCGACAACGTTTATGGCGATCGCAATTTGTTCTGCTCGTGCGTCCCGTTCGAGGAAGTTACAGATTCCAAAGACTAGAGCGGCGGCGCGTCTGTCGGAACACAGGACTTGGCCCTGTGCGTCCAGCGGAGATGTTCTCCGCTGCATTCGGTTCAGCGGGTTACAAACCCCCTGGGCGCACAGGCTGGAAACCTGTGTTCCACGTAGAGTTCGAACGGGAAAGTGATATTTTGCAGCAGAGGCGACGCATGAAAATGCCGAAACGGCTGATTGATTGTTTGGATGAGAACAAGATCAGTTACGAAATTCTCCGCCATCCCGAAGCGGTTACCGCGCAAAGGATCGCCGAGGCCGAGCATGTGAAAGGGCGGCATCATGCCAAGGTCGTAATGTTAAAATCGGGAGGGCAGCACCTGATGGCTGTACTTCCGGCGGAACATCTGATCGATCTTGGGAAGCTAGCGAAGATTGTCGGCCAGGACGTCTTCTTCGAGAGCGAAGGGGAATTCGAGTCCCTCTTCCCGGACTGCGCGGTCGGAGCGATGCCACCCTTTGGCAATCTTTACGGTGTGCCCACATATGTGGACAAGAGTTTGGCTGAAGAAGATCACATTGTCTTTGAAGCAGGCACTCACACCGAGGCGATCAAAGTTAGCTATCGCGATTATGAAAAAATCGTGAAGCCGCGCGTAGAAGATTTGGCGATCAAGATACAACCGATGAAAGGAGTGTAAGATTGCGCGCAGCGCTAATAGGTTTGGCGCTTTGGCTGATGTCCGCGGCAGCGGTCGTCGCGAAGGAGACGGTTTCGCTTATCAAGATCGATGGCGCGATTGGTCCGGCGACAGCGAGTTACATTTCGCGAAGCATCGATGAAGCGCGAGCGCAGAACACGCAATGTCTCATCATTCAACTGAACACCCCGGGCGGCCTGCTCGATTCGACGCAGACGATCGTGCAAAGCTTTCTGGGCTCGACGGAGCCGGTGGTGGTTTACGTGGCGCCGACCGGCTCGACCGCGACCAGCGCCGGTTGTTTCATTACCATCGCTGCAAGCGTCGCGGCCATGGCACCGGCTACGACGATTGGGGCGGCGCATCCGGTGACAATTGGCGGCAATCCCACCGGCAGCGAAGAAAAGATCGACGAGACGATGAAAAAGAAACTCGAGAATTTTTCCGTGAGCTACATCGAAGCGATCGCGGCCAGGCGTCACCGCAATGTCGAGTGGGCGAAATCGGCCGTGCGCGAGAGCGCCTCGATCAGCGCGGACAAAGCGCTCGAATTGAAGGTTGTCGATCTTATCGCTACCGATCTGCCGGATTTGCTAAAGCAGTTGAACGGCCGCGCGATCGACGGCAAGACCCTCAAGACCGCGGGGGCGGAGATTTCCGAAATCAAGATGTCGCCCTCGGAACGCGTTTTTCAAAAACTCTGGCGACCTGAAGTCATGTTCATTCTCATGCTCATCGCCATGTATGGCATTATTGGTGAGCTAACGACGCCCGGCGCAATCCTGCCCGGGGTGGTCGGCGCGATTGCGCTGATCCTTGCCCTTTATCTGGCAGCGATCCTGCCGGTAAATGCAACTGGACTGGCGTTGATCGCGCTTGCGCTCATGCTTTTTGTTTTCGATATCTATGCGCCGACCCACGGCGTGCTCACCATCGGCGGAATCATTTCGTTTTTGATCGGTTCGCTCATGCTCTTCAACCGTGCCGATCCGCTTTTTCGTTTATCGCTCGGCTACATCATCCCGGCCACGTTCATCACAGCGCTGTTTTTTATTTTCGTCGTCGGAAAAGGTTTGCGCGCCCAGCTCTTGCCGGTGAAAGCCGGAGCAGAAACGATGGTTGGCAAAAAGGTGATCGCGTTAACGCCGATCGATTCGCGCGGCGGCAGGACTTTTGTCGAAGGTGAGTATTGGAACGCGGTCAGTGATATGCCAATTGGAAAAGGCGACGCAGCAGAGATTGCAGCTGTGCAAGGATTAACTTTGAAAGTCCAGCCGCCGAAAGAAACCTGAAATGCGCGCGCCTCAAGCAGCAGTCGAACTTGTTTTGGATTGCAAAGTTCGAGCTTCGGATTTTGGCGAACTTCGATTAGAAACTGGGTATGCCATTACTTGAAGGCCTCGTGAAGTTAGTCAGCTGGGTCATTCCGCTTGTCGTCCTGGCCATCATCATTCTGCCGCAGGCGATCCGCATTCTGCGCGAATACGAGCGCGGGGTGATTTTTCGCCTGGGAAAATTGCTTGGCGCGAAAGGGCCGGGATTGATTTTTCTCATCCCGATCGTGGATCGAATGGTGCGCATGGATTTACGGGTCGTGACTATCAGCGTCGAGAAGCAGGAAGTGATGACGCGCGACAACGTGCCGGTGACGGTCGATGCGGTGGTTTATTTCCGCGTGGTCGATCCGCAAGCGGCAGTGGTGAAAGTGGAGAACTTTCTCAAAGCTACCTCGCTGATGTCGCAGACGACGCTGCGAAGCGTCCTCGGCCAGGCGCCGCTCGATGACCTGCTTTCGCAGCGCGAAACCATCAACCAGACTCTTCAGGATATCATCGACAAACAAACTGAGCCATGGGGCGTTAAAGTCACCGCAGTCGAGGTCAAAGACGTGGTCCTGCCCGACACAATGAAACGTGCCATGGCCAAGCAGGCCGAAGCCGAGCGCGAGCGCCGCGCCAAAGTCGTTAACGCCGAGGGTGAATTCCAGGCCGCGGAAAAAATGGTGCAGGCCGCTGCGATGATGAGCAAAGAACCGATTGCGCTGCAGCTGCGCTTCCTCCAAACCATGCGCGAGATTTCGAGCGAGCATAACACAACCACATTTCTTCCTGTACCGATCGATTTGTTCACGCCTTTCATAAACAAAGGCGGGCCGCCCAAGGCTTGAGGAAATCGGGCGTTCGCAATGATAGCCCGGCCCTGCGCTGCAATTCGTTGTCCGGGGAGCACAGGCTACCCGATTGTCCCAATCCGGCTGCTGTCCGAGTACGTGTTTAGCGGCAAAGGCGCGTCTTTCATCCTAAGCCTGGGGCAGCGCCCCCAGGAATTCGTACAATATCAAATCCTAGCGCTGAAAGCGCGATTCATTCCGGCGCCTTTTCGGTGCATCATTGGCGTCCATGCCGCAATCCCTCAGCAAAGTCATCGTTCACAACATTTTTAGTACGAAGAATCGCGAGCCCTGGCTCGATTCCGCCATATGGCTCCGCATGCATGCCTATCTGTCAACGATCTGCCGCGATTTGGGTGGTGAAGCCTTACGTGTTGCCGATCACGTTCACATTGTCACGACACTGCCGCGAACTCTTTCCCAGGCCGAGTTAATCGAGGAGATAAAGAAACCAGCCTCCAAATGGATTAAGGCTCTTGAGGCTCGCTATCGGCTTTTTCTGGCAGCGCGGGTATGCTGTCTTTTCGGTCGCCCGGGCCAACTGGAAACTTTGCTGCAATACGTACAGGGGCAAGAAGAGCGCCATCGTACCCACACTTTTCAGGATGAATTTCATGGTCCAATCACAGTCCTGGGGCGATGCTCCAGGCTGCCATGAGACCGCGCCTTTGGCGCTAAGCCGATACCTAGCCGAATTGCGAATGCTTATCCCACTCCCTGCGGCACGACTTCTCTGACCGATTTCACGCTCTCAGGTGCGGTGTCGGCGTGAACAATGGCGGCGCCGTCGCGCGGAATTTTTCTGGCAGCAAATGAGCGGCCCTTGAAAACACCGTCCAGAATTTCTTTGACCCGAAAAGTCAGACCGTCGGTTTTGGTAAAGCTTTCAATCTTCGCTTCGCAGTAGCGCGCCCGCAAAATGATCGCGAGCTGGCCGAAGCCATAAACTCCCTGGTCATTCATTTCGACAACAACGATCCGTTTGAACTTCGCGAAGATTTTTTCAATGCCGTTCGGTAGCGGATGAATGTGGCGCAAATGAATCGCACCGACTTTTTCTCCATGATCGCGCGCCTGTTTCGCCGCGTCGTGGATCGGGCCATAAGTCGACCCCCAGCCGACCAGGAGAACGTCGCCTTCTTTGTCGCCATAAATTTCCGGCACCGGAATTTCCTCAGCGAGTTTGCGCAATTTATTGCGACGCTTTGCCGTCATCACCATGTGCAATTTCGGACTGCCCGTGGGGTGCCCCATCTCATCGTGTTCGAGTCCGGACAAAAGCGGATATTTGCCGTCGAGAATCCGCGTGCCCGGGGGAATATGCTGAGTAATCGCGTCAACCGGGTACGGCTTAAAACTTTGGCGTGGCGAGAGGTCCGGTTTCGGATCGACCATCAATTTCGAAAGATCCGGTTCATCGAACGCTTCGATTCGCGTCGCCAGTGATGTGTCGCTCAAGATAAAGACGGGTGTGCTGTACTTGCGCGCAATCCGGGCCGCTTCGATCGCGATATAAAAACAATCTTCCACTGTCTTAGCCGCGAGAACGACACGAGGACTGTCACCGTGTCCACCATAAATGGCCTGATGTAGGTCGCTCTGCTCGACGTTGGTGGGAAGGCCGGTGCTCGGTCCCCCCCGTTGAATGTTACAAATAATCAGCGGGATCTCGGCCATCGACGCCCAGCCGATTGCTTCCGTCTTGAGCGAAATTCCCGGCCCCGCGCTGCCAGTGACAGCGAGATAACCCGAATACGAAAACCCGAGCGCTAACGAGACTGCGCCAAGCTCGTCCTCGGCCTGGACGAATATGCCGCCGTATTTCGGAAGTTCGCGGCGCAACGTTTCCATGACCGACGACCATGGCGTGATTGGGTAACCAGCGCCGTATCGCACGCCGGCAGCGATCAATCCGTACGCGAGCGCCTGGTTTCCGTCCATCGTGATCTGGGCGCGGGCGCCGGCTTTTTTGGGAATATGTTCGAATTGATACTGATGCGTGAGCACTCTTCCGACTGGATAAGCGTATCCCGCCTGAAACGCCATCAAGGCAGTGTTGACGATGCTCTCATCTTTCCCGGCAAATTTTTCGGTAATGATTTTCTTTAGCTTCTCGACATCGAGACTGAAGATTTTCGTGATCAGACCTAGAACGAAAATGTTTTTGCCTTTGTCCTTTGCCGTTCCGCCAAGAGCCTCAACCGTCAATCCAGTAATGGGTACGCCCACGTAAACGAAACGTTTGTCATCGAGATTCGGCTCAACGTTATCCGAATCGTAAAGCACGACGCCGCCCTCGCGCACGAAATCGATGTGATCCTGGTAACTGTGCTGATAGAACGCGACGAGAAAATCTGCTTCGTCGCCCGCCGACAACACTTCTCCGGACCCGATCCGCACTTGAAAGATCGATGGCCCGCCGGAAATTGTCGCGGGGATCGTCATGTAAGTCATCACATCCTGGTCACTTCGCCCGGCTAGTCGTGCCAGAAACGCACCGGCCGTTTGGATCCCGTCCTGCGAATTCCCAGCCAGGCGAATAACGGCGTCTTGAATATTTTCCGGTCGAAGATCCGCGCGATCCGGCGCCGGCGTGTTGGGGGCAGGGCCCGCTTCGGGGGCAACAGGAGATGGACTGATAGGTTCGGCCATGGCTAAAACTCGATCGTCAATTTCAGGCAAGATTCCCGTTTTGCCAGAGCAAATTCCTGGAGCCGTCATCCCCTGCGCGCACTAGTGCCGCTCCCATTGCTCCGTCATCCCGAGCCACGCAGGTGGCGAGGGACCTCACGAGCACGGTATTGTTCACGCAATATAGCTTGTGTGATCCACCAGTGTAGGTGAGGTCCCACGCTTGCGCTCGGGATGACGGTTAGTCCAGCGCTTCACAAACTTCGCGATCTTGCGCAGGTCGCGTCGCCTGTTCAGCTAGGGCTTCGTCGCCTCAGCGGCCGACTTGGAATCATCCGCCGCTGGCTTCCCTTCCAGTCCACGCCGCTTCAGCAACGGCTCGATGTAGGGGTCGCGCCCCACAAAATTCTTGAACAAACTCAGTGCATCAGCCGAACCACCGCGACTGAGTAGCGTTTGCCGGAAACGATTGCCATTCTCGTGCTTTAATCCGCCATGTTCCTTGATCCATTCCACCGTGTCGGCATCAAGTACTTCGCTCCAGATGTACGAGTAATATCCCGCGGAATATCCTCCGGAAAAGGCGTGCGAGAAATATGGGCTGCGATACCGCGGTGGGACCGGCGGCAAATCAACCCCGGCTTTGCGCAGTGCCGCCGCTTCAAAAGCCATCGCATCCTTGGGTATTTCCGATGGATTGATCTGATGCCAGGCTTGATCAAGCAGCGATGCAGCAAGGTATTCAGTCGTCTTATACCCTTGGTTGAATTTTTCTGCCGCAACTACCTTGTCGAAGAGTGACTGTGGTATAGGCTCTCCCGTCTTGTAATGTTTGGCGAAGTTCTTCAGCACCTCCGGCCAACTTGCCCACATCTCGTTAACTTGTGATGGATACTCGACAAAATCGCGCGGCACACTGGTTCCACTAAATCGTGGATACTTCACCTTGGAAAACATTCCATGTAAAGCATGGCCGAACTCATGAAACGCCGTCCGTACTTCATCGTGAGTAAGCAGGGTCGGCTCGCCTGGCGGCGGTTTCGGAATGTTCAGATGATTGGCCACCACCGGTTTGGTCCCGAATAGTCCGCTTTGTTGCACGTAAGCGTTCATCCACGCGCCGCCGCGCTTAGAGGGACGCGCGTAGTAATCGCCCAGAAAAAGCGCGAGTGGTTGACCATCCGCGTCATACACTTCCCAAACGCGCACGTCGGGTTGATATACAGGAAGATCGTGCCGCTCCTTGAAAGACATTCCGTAGAGCTTCCCCGCGGCAAAGAATACGCCGTCGGTCAGGACATGATTTAACTCGTAGTATGGTCGCACGTCCGACTCGTCGAATTGATAGCGCGCTTTGCGTACTTTCTCGGAATACAAATCCCAGTCCCAGGAAGCGATCTGGAAGCCCCCTTTTTCCTGATCGACAATCTTCTGCATGTCGGCTGCCTCGCGGCGGGCGTTGGCCACCGCCGGCACCGTCAGGTCGGCTAGAAGCTTGTTTACGGTTGAAATATCTTTGGCTGTCTGGTCTTCCAGCTGATAAGCGGCATGGTTTTCGTAACCGAGTAGCTTGGCCCGTTCCGCTCGTAGTTGCGCGGTGCGAATAATAATTTCACGAGTATCAAACGGGCCCCCCTTACTATTACGGGAGAGCGAGGCCTGCATGATGCGCTCGCGCAAGGCACGGTTTTGCAACGAACCGAGCACAGGCTGGCCTGTCGTATTTTGTAACCGCAAAACAAACTTACCTTCCTGATGCTCGTCTTTGGCAGCAGCACTCGCCGCCGCGATTTGGTTATCGGATAGACCAGCCAGATCTTCCCGGCGATCAACCACGATCGACGAGGCGTTCTTTTCCTTGAGAACGTTCTGGTCAAACTGGGTTTGCAGAGTCGCGAGTTCGGCGTTGATCTTCTTTAGCTTCTCCTTGTCAGAATCCGATAGCTTCGCCCCTGCTCGCACGAAATCCTTATAGTAACGCTCCAGCAGATAACTCGATTCCGGATCGAGCCCAAGCTTTTCCCGATTGGAATAAAGCTCCTGAATGCGCGCGAAAAGTTTGCTATTCAAAAGAATGGCGTCGTGATGCGCCGATAATTTCGGAGCTAGTTCAGTCTCGATTTTCTGACGGGTCGGATTGGTGTCGGCCGCATTAAGGTTCGAAAAAGTTCGCTGCGCCCGATCGAGCAATCGTCCCGTTCGCTCCAGCGCAACAACGGTGTTATCGAAAGTCGGTTTCTCCGCGTTTGCGGCGATAGTATCGACTTCTTTGAGCTGTTCCTGCATCCCGGCTTCGGTCGCAGGCACAAAGTGTTCGTCCTTGATTCTATCAAAGGGCGGAAGGTGATAAGGCAGGGCGCTTTCGACTAGGAATGGATTGTCAGCGGGCATTGGTGAGGAATTCTGCGCGGATGAATTTTGGGCAAGGAGAGAGAAAGCCGTGATGTGCGCGCTAAGAAACACAGCGCAAGCGCTAAAGCAGTAGGAGTGTCGCATAATAGGGTGTGTAACTTAGGGAGTGGGCGCTGCTAGGGAAACGAGTTTTACGCAATTCCTGCAGTTTTTCTGAAGGGACGACCTCCGGGTCGTCCCAGGAATAAATGGGACGCGACGGAGCGCATCCCCAGGTAAAATAAACGGCACGTGAAAATTCCCTTATCTGTTCTGCTGCTTGTCCCGTTCGCCGCAGTTGCGGCTGAAAATTCTACGCCACCACCGGTCGATGGTTTTGATGCGGCCGCGGCGGAACGATTTGCCAAACTCGCCCTCGCCTGCGTCCACAAAGAATATCCGAACAAGATCAGTCACGTCCTGAACAGCGATGCCGATGTCGCGCCGCCGCGCAAACTCACGCCCGCCTTCTGTGGTTGCTACGATTGGCATTCATCCGTGCACGGACATTGGCTGCTTGTCCGGTTGGTCCGTACCTTTCCAGATGCGCCGTTTGCCGCCGCCGCGCGTGATGCATTAAAGAAAAGCCTCACCACTGAGAAGCTGAAAGAGGAAGCTAATTACCTTCGTGGAAAGGGTCGGGCCAGCTTCGAGCGTCCCTACGGCTTGTCATGGTTGCTGCAATTGTGCGCGGAATTGCGGGAATGGGACGATCCACAAGCTCGCGAGATGTCGGCGAACTTGCGCCCGCTCGAAGAAGTGGCGGTGGAACGATTGAAAACCTGGTTGCCGAAATTATCCCATCCGGTCCGGATTGGTGAACATGATCAAACCGCTTTTGGTCTCGGCCTGATGCTGGACTATGCGCGTACCGCTGGAAATGAGGAATTCGCCAAACTAGTTAGCGATTCGGCCAAGAAGTTCTTTCTGGCGGATAAAAATTGTCCGCTTGCATACGAACCTTCCGGTGAAGATTTTCTCTCGCCCTCTCTAGGCGAAGCGGATGTGATGCGCCGTGTCCTTCCACAAAGCGAATTTGCGAAGTGGCTCAAGGAATTCATGCCGCAGATTCCGACGACGGCGGATGCCGATTGGTTGCCGGTCGCGATCTCCCCCGATCCGAGCGATCCGAAGCTTGCGCACCTTGATGGTTTGAATTTAAGCCGTGCCTGGATGCTGGAAGGAATTCTTTCCGCGCTACCCTCAGACGATCCACACCGTCCCGCCCTGCAAGCCACGGCGGACGCTCATCGTCGCGCCGGACTGGCAGCGGTCACGGGCGAGCACTATGAAGGTGGCCACTGGCTAGGAAGTTTTGCCGTTTATCTCACCACCAGGCGCGGGATCGAACGCGCCGAGTCACGCAACTAAGTTTTTTGCATTCGCATATTGCCGACGTCGGTAGGGATGGCTCTCCGAGCCGTCCTAAAAATGAAGCGAAATTTGGGGCCGCCTTGGAAATGCGTCCCTACCACGTTGAAATGGGTCGCAGCAGTTGTCCAAGCCATCGCGAGAAATTACGGCGTGTAGTTAATCCCTTTTCGTTCAGCTTGCTGGTGGATCGTCTCCGCCACTTTCTCGTCGAATCCATCGCCCTTCCCAGCTTCCGCCAGCCGCTTGTTTTCCGCCTGAATAAAGGCGTCGCGCTTCCTGGAGAGGTCTTGAACTTCTTTTTGCAGACTATCTCGCTCGGCACGCGTTTTGGCGATGCGAGCTTCCATCTCCTGTTTCGTTAGTTTCTGAAATTCCTTTGGCAGATCTTTCTTATCGATGGTATCTAGTTTGACTTGGTTCTTAGCCAACGCATCGAGAAGTTCGCCCCGACCTTGAACTGCTTTACCGGTCCTGGCGTTATAGCTCAGGCGATCGGCGGCGGCACTGGCCGGCGCGCTTTCGGCGAACGCTTGTTTTGCAGCTACTTCGCGCTGCAAGGCGGCATCGCCATATGGAATCAGGGTAGCGCCGATCTTCTTGTTTAACCGCGCCAGCTCGTCGTCCATCGGCGTCGCGATTATCGCCACGCCGCCAGATTGAGCAATAGCGGCATAGCTGCCTTCAGACAACTCCGCGATCTCTTTCCAGATCGGCGTGGTCTCAGCAATGTTCCCGCATTGCACGGTGTTGATGATTAGATCCTTTTTTGCCGCGATCCGGCAAAGCTCGGGATATTTAGGACTATCAGCGTAATCCATGTGCGGCGGCGCATCGCCCACCAAAAAAATAATCTTCAGAACTTTGCGGTCCTGACTCCATGGCATCTTCTCGATTGCTTCGGCAAGGGCTTCGTTCGCGCTTTCCGGTTCGTCTCCGCCGCCTTCTGCTTTGAAATCGCGTAGATGGCCATAAATCGAATCGATGTCGTCCGTGAGCTGAAATGATTTAACAACATATTCATCGCCGCGGTCGCGGTAGCCAATCAGCCCGAGTTTTAATTCCGGCGTTGGTTTTGAGCTGATCATTTCATTGGCGATCGACCAGATCTTCTGCTTCGCGCCCTCGATCAAGCCACCCATCGAGCCGGTGGTATCAAGGACAAAACAGACTTCGATGCGTGGCTTGGTTTTGTTAGCCGCTGCGGTTTTCGCCAGACACGAATGTGAACTTGCAGCAACGAATGCTACAGAGGCGACCAAGTTCAGACCGATCCGCATTATCTTGTAGCCGCGGCGCTCTGCCGCCGCGTCGAGATTGCCGGCGCCTCGACAGAGCGAGGCGGCTACAGCGGGTGCGATGCGCGCAATGTTTGTCGAGATAACTGAATGAGTGGTTGAGTTCATAATTTGGCTAGTCGGTGATTTCATAGACGGTGTCGTCGAGCGAGAGCAGGACGTTTTGGCCAAGCGCCATCCATGGCGCGGCCTCGGGATGTTTTTTGAGAAGATCGAAATAGGCCTCGGAGTTGAACTGAATGCGTTCCCGCCTGGTCGCGTTTTGCGCCTTCGCATCAACCCATTGCTTGCCGTTTTGGAAAAAGGCGCGGCCATTCACGAATTTTGATTGCTGAGTGTATTGGGTGAGGCGATCCGACTCCGCTCGCGCGGCCGGAGCAGTGAGCGCAAATCCGCGCAGCGATTCCGCCGCCCCGGCATAAATCGAGGCGGCCGATTGATCGGCGAACTTAAATGCATTCTGACTGCGCGCGTTTGCCACCGCGTCTTCGCCATCCTTTTTCTCCTTGAATCCGCCCCAGGCTTTCGAAACTTCAGCCCGCGCCGCACTATCCGCGCTCATGCTTTGCATTGAACGCTCAGTCATCGGCACTCGCCGCCGATCTTCGTCTTCGACGATTAAGTAGGCCGTGTAAGGGGTCACTATCCCAAAGCGCCGCGCCAAATCGGTGGCTTCATCCCGCAGCTCGTTGGTTTCTCCGTGAATTCGAATTTCATCGAGCAAAAATCCAACACGTCGCGTCGCCCAGAGCCGCGCCACATAATCGTTGGAAGAATCATTGAATTTTACCTTGTAGTTGAATGTTTGTTCGCGGCCGTTGGCCATGCCGGTAAGTTTTGCTTCTACTTCGCCGGAGCCGGTGTAGCGGCCGGTTACGACAAGTTGATCGCCTTTGAACAAGTCCGGTAATTGCGCCGGATACAATTTACTAGTGCGAACGCCGCCACCGAATTCCAAACGCACATTCGTCAGGACCGGTTCTTTGATCCGGGTATAGAAACTCGAAACTTTTACTTCGAGATCTTCGTTCGCCAGCACGTATTGGCTGAAGGCACGCGTTCCCTCGGCGATTTGATCGAGTAGCTGCGTGTTTACGTCCGATCCAATGCCAAACGAAAAGATGCGCGCGTCACCGGCTTTTTTGACCTCAGCCACGATCTCGTCCGAATTCCGCGTTCCCACGGTCGGCAATCCATCCGTTAGAAAAATAATGACGAATGGCCGGTCGGTTTTTTCCGTGCGCGCTTTGAGTGCGCTTTGCAATGCATCGGCAATGGCCGTGCCACCGATTGGCTTCAAATCGGCGATGAAATTCGAAGCACGCTTGCGATGTTCCGAATCAGCATCAACCAGTTTCCCGAATAGCGGCTCCGCTTCGGTGGAAAACCGCACGATCTCGAAACGATCTTCGCCGTTTAAATTCTCGACGCAGAATTCGAGCGCCTTCTTCGCTTGTTGCAATTTCGCCCCCGCCATCGAGCCCGAGGTATCGACCACAAAGACCACATCCTTTGGAGCGGGCTTGGTTTCTTTCGCCACCGTCGGCGCCGCCAGGATCAGGAAATAACCATCTTCCCCAACAGGCTTATGCGTGATCAAACTCAGCCCGACATCACGTGCTTCCGAGTTATAAACGAGCTGGAAATCCGTCTCGGGTTTTTCATCCTTCGATTCATAACCAATCACGGCGCGATTAGCGCCGTCCCGTTTGATTTCGACCTTGTGACTGGGCGAATAAATCGAAGCGAGTGGTTGCTCCGATTTCACTTCTACTTTTACGCTCAAGCTCTTGATCGGCTGCGCGGAAAATTTCTCCGTGCTCAACGGGTAACTGTAGGTCACGGTGCCGGCGTCCGAACGCAGTAATTCGCTGTAGGAAATTTTGATCGGCTTGCGGCTCCGCGGTTCGATCGGGAAAATGCGAACCTTGAAGAGATCACGTCCGGCATATTCCAGCAACGCGGGATCGCGCATTTTGCGCACGATCTCCTCGTAAATTTGGCGCGCCTTTTCCGCGGGTAACAATTCGGCGTCCACCATTTTTCCCCCAATCTCCATGCTGAACTTGTCGATATGCGCGCCTTTCGGCACCGGAAACATGTATGTTCCTTCCAGTCGCTGGTCGTTCGGGTTGTAGAACTCCTGATCGATCGAAGTAACTGCTACCTGGCTATCGATTTTGACCTCGACGTGGTGGCTGGTCACCTCGAGCGGTGCAAAGGGGAAATGCCCGGGCCGCACCAGAAACGGCCGTTCCACCACGATGAAGCCATCCCCGCGCGCATTGGAAAGCACGCCGAACAAACCGGCTGCGAGAATCAGGAGCGATCTTTTCATTGCCCTGTTAGTCGGCATCCCCGCGAAAATGCTCCCGCTTTTTTTCTGAACCGGAGAGAAGCTGGACAGGTCAGAGGTGCGTTGAGATGATCAACGTGATCTAATGAGCAAGCCTCGAGTTGTGGTCTCTGATTCCGGAAAGGCCGATTCGGAGTTGATCGAACGCTGCCGCGGCGGTGACGCGGACGCGTGGGATGCGTTGTTCGACAAGTATTATCCGGTGGCGGCGCGCTTCGTTTTCCAGTTGTCCGCCGACTTCAATCACGAAGACACGGAAGAAATCTGCCAGGAGACCTTCCTCGCCGTCGTGCGAAACCTGGCATCATTTCAAGGCAAGAGTTCTTTTCAAACGTGGTTATTGCGCGTGGCCGCGAACAAGGCGCTGGATTTTCGCGGAAAAAGTCGCGCCGAGAAACGCGGTGGCAGCATGGTTCACTTCTCGCTCGATGGCGCGCATGAACAGGGCAAAATCGATCCGCGATCGCAATGTCCCGGACCGGATACCGTCCTGGTCAACGCCGAAACTTCTCGTCTTATTCGGCAAAGCCTCGATCAGCTGGAGGATCCTTGCCGGGAAATCATCGAGCTGCGTTACTATGGTGAGCTGAGTTACGGCGAAATCGCGGCCGAGTTGCGATTGAATCCGAAAACGGTCAGCTCGCGCTTAAGCAAGTGTCTCGATCGCCTCTGCGTGATCGCGAAAAAAATCTTTCCATCAGAACATTTATTTACCGTCTAACTTGAGAAGTCATGCCGCCGGGACCGAAAAAGCCAATTGAAGAGCTGCTGGAAGCCTCCGCCAGAGCCCGCCGCACCGCGTTCGGGGCCGATCCGAAAATGCCGAATCCGATGCGGACGCAGCTGCATCATGAGATTTCACGTTTGGCCCGAAAGGACGAATCCGAGTCGCGCTGGCGCGCATTTGGGCTTTCTTGGCCGCGGCTCATGACCGCCACAGCTTTGGCTCTGATTCTCGTTAGCGCTTCAGCCATATGGTGGTGGCGGGAACACCAGTCAGCCGGAGGCGAAACTATGAAGCTGGCGATGCAACAGCCGATGGCTCCGGCAAACGAAGCCGCCGCACCGGAAAAAGTATTCGAACAAGGTGCGGCGGCCCCTACTGTGCCGGCCTTCGCGGATGGCAACGCTACCGCCTCGCGACCCGCCGAAGAGGCCAAGGATGCTGACGCACTGACGAAGTCAGCCGGGACAACGACCGCCCCTTCTCCGACAGGGCCGGTGACTGAAGACCTGATGGCTGCCGGCGCCAAAGCTGACCAACCATTGGTGGCCGGCAGATCGTTAGCCGCTAAGGAAACTAACCAGTCGGCGCCAGCAGCGGCGTCACTGGCACAAAACCGGCAGACGACCAACTTCCGCCAGCAATTTTCGAAGAACGCTTCCGATCAAGCCTTTCGCAGTAAACCCAAACAGACACTCAACATTTTGAACGAGTTTCAGGTGGAGCAAACCGATCACGAAATTCGGGTGGTTGATGGAGATGGCTCCACTTATTCGGGCAGGCTCGAACCGTTGGCCAAGAACGATGCCCGCAGCATCTTCAACCAGAAGCGAAACTATGCCGCGCCGTCATCGCGCGCACCCGCCGGCTTTGATGACAAAGCGCAGGCGGCCAATGCCGAGTTCTATTTCCGTGCCACTGGGTATAACAGCAGTTTGAAGAAGCGCGTTGTCTTCGAAGGCAACTACATCGCTTCGTCAGCGGCCGTGCAAAAGAAAGCGGCCAAAGCCGAAGCCGAGGAACGAGACGAACAAACTCGAGCTCGAATTACGGGCACCGCGAAAATTCCCGGCGAGTCGCCCCTTCAAATCGATGCTATCGCAGTGGGGAAGTAACTTTGCGGGATTCCATGAGCTTTCCACTTCTTCTTCCTCTTCGTCTCCCTTCCTCTTGTGGGGCAAGCGCGCGCCTGCCAACCTAATGTATAGGTGGGCGACTTGGAAGTCGCCCCTTCCAGTTAGAGGTCGGCCTGCGGGACGGCGGGTGTAAGGAAAACGGGTCTAGAGACCTGTGCGGAACACAGGCTTTCAAGCCTGTGTTCCATTGCGGTCAAAGCCCGAGCGCGGCGGCAGGGTCACGCGCGAAATGGAATCCGCTTAGCATTTCGCGAAAATCTTTGCCGAGGGCAAGCGCTTGAAAATTTCGGCCGAGCATTTCCGGATGCAGCAAAGTTTGCAGGGCGCGTTTTTCACAAGCGTCAAAGTCGGCCTCTGGAAAAGATTTAGAAATGATTCCGGTAAGAAAATGGTGCTGGTCGGTAAAACCGATTGGAGTGGCACCCGACGATTGGGCTACTTCGGCAAGAGTAGTCCACTCGACGTGCGCGGAAATATCGGCCAGCCCAATCTGCTGGAAAGGCGACGACAGCTTTTTCTGGTTCGCGCGGACCTGGAGTGAACCCTGGCTGCGATGAAGCGAGTAGAACTCGGTGCGCGAAAAGCCGTAATCGATTGTAAGAATGACCCCGCGCGAAAGTTTGGCGGCGATCTCGCTCATTAGTTTAGGCGCAGTCAAATTCACTTCCGTTTCGAAGCCAGCCGGGAAAAATCCGAGACGATCAAGCTGCAAGTTGGAACGGCTAACGTTCGCGCTGGTAAATATGAAACGAGCGCCGGGACCGCGGAGTTCAACTCCGCTGGGCGCACCGGCTGAAAGCCCGTGTTCCAGGGTAACGAATTTTTCGTTCCAAACCGTGGCACCGTTCGCGACTCCGCCCGAAACGATGAGATGCACCGGCAGTGAATCGAATAGTTCGTTGGAAAAATGAATTCCGACGAAGGGCGCGATTTCGTCAACCGAGGCAACCCAGGAAGTTTTTTCGGCGAACTCGCGCAGATTTTTTTGCTGTCGCTCCCGCCAAATCGGAAACGGCTCGATCATGCAATAGGAAGTTGCGGCAAAACAATCGCCGGCCGATCGCCGCAGCGCACTCAGGGCATCTGCTGCAAAAACGCCATCATGCGCACCTTGCTCCACGATCTTGAAATCGCGCGGCCGCCCGAGCTTCTCCCAGATTTCGGCAAACTGGGACGCGAGCAATCTTCCGAAGAGCGATCCAACACTGACGTTGGTAAAAAAATCGCCCCGCCGGCCAATGTTGGCCCGCCCACTCGCGTAATACCCTCGGTCGGGGTGATAAAGCGCCAGCTCCATGAAGCGAGCGAAGGAGATCGGGCCATTCGCGCCAATCTCATTACGGATAATCTCGACTA
>Ga0209474_10001196_pt1 | contig 26228 bp, 27 predicted proteins | sample GraSoiAngelo_145_FD_185902 | JGI IMG/M metagenome (GOLD analysis project Ga0209474, IMG submission 185902) | Grasslands soil microbial communities from the Angelo Coastal Reserve, California, USA - 14_1009_05_20cm (SPAdes) (version 2) | ecosystem: Environmental > Terrestrial > Soil > Grasslands...
CGCATCGGATAGGATGACGTTTCGGCTCTGCTGCGCGTCCGGGATCGTAGCGAGGCCGGTTTCCCAAGCGCGCTGGTTCGCGATGCGCTGATCATGTTCGGCCACCAGATTGAGCGCCGCCTTGAGTGCCGTAGCCGTCCGGTTCACCGTTGCAGGTGCGAGAGACTTAGCCAGGCCGTCACGCCACCGGCGCAATTCCCGAGATGTCAGAAGCGCCACAACCCTTTCGAGCAGGGCTTGTGATAAATGGCCGCGAACTCGTGCGACATTGCTGGGATCGCCACCGCGTGTCCTGAGATCGGCTTCGTAGGTGTCAAGCGCCTCTTTCACGGCCAGCGGCTTGGCAGAGCCGGCACCGCGCTCGCCTCGACCGAGGGTGCGCGTTTTCTCCTGCGCCTGCCAATAATCAAGAATGGCCGTGCCATCGGCATCGTCGAAATCATCAGCGTTGCCGATCGCCTTCGTCCAATTCGCGCCCTTGCCATCGGCGACGCGCGCCACCCACGTTCCGGCTGTGCCGTTGCGGCGATAGCCTAGCCCAACACCGGGCGCGATCTTGACGAAGACCGGCTTTTTGGCGATCGGCAGCCGCAGCCGAGCCGCGCGAGTTTCCAGCGTCGATGACCGAGTGCTGCGTGCCATGCTGTTTCCGCCTTCATGCCCTGAGTGTCCCGCCAAGTGTCCCGGAGACGGGCGGAGACAACCATATACGAACAGAAACAGAATTATAAGCTATTTCAGCACTATGGAACCGACGTTGACACAGCTGGATACGGCCGGAAACGCTTGCCTTTGCCCAGCCACGGCGGAAACAGGCTTGGCGGCAGGGCCGCGTTACCGTCGGTCCACCGGAACATCCTGTCGCTGGTTGCAGGTTGTTCGACATGTTGGAACCCGTCGATGAATGCGGACGAGTCAACCGGGGTATCGATCGTCGCTCCGCCCCGTTCCCAGGAAACACCCAGCAAGGCGACCCCCAATCGCCGCCGGTCCACGGGGTGGCCGAAATCGACGGGCCGGCCGAAGCCGGAGAGGATACGGATTTCCCGCGCCGGCAATGCGACGTGAAATAGCAGCCTGCCGTCCTGCAAGGTTTCCGGCAAACTCGGCAGACCGTCGACCAGCAGCGACACGGGCATGCGCCGAGATTAGCGCGCCTTGGGTACAGCCTCCACCAAATCTACATCCCGGTTGAGTGATGCCGCCTTCGCCTACCGCTTGCCTAGAACTTATAGGCGAGGCCGACGCTCAGGATGTGGGTCTGCGCCGACAGCCGATACCGGTAGGTGTTGTTGAGCCCGGTCGTTGACGGTAGAAACGCCAAGGTGTCGGACGCCTCCGGAAAATAGGAAAAGCGGTATTCGCCGCGCAACAGCCAGTTCGGGGCGAGCTGCGTCTCCACCCCGCTGCCGACGGTAACGCCGAGGAATGTCAAGCCGTGCCTGATCGGCGGCTGCGGTCCCGGCCCGAAGCAGTATTGCGAATTGAGCGACGGGCTGATGCAGGCGCCGGTGGTCTCGATCTGCTGCAGGCCGAAGCCGGCGGTGCCGTAAAGCAGCCATTGCGGCGTCAGCAGATAGCCGGCGCGCGCGCCGATATTGGCGTCCCATTGCAGGCTGACCGAGGCGGTATCGTTCGGGCCGGGTTCGGGGAAAAAGCCGCTGCAGCCCAGCGTGCAACCCGGCAGAAAAGCGCGCGTCTTTTTCTCGTCTGCCCACGCAAAGCCGGCCTCGGGACCGACCACCCAGCGGCCGATTGCCAGTTGATCCCGGCATATCCGCCGAGGCGCGCCGCGGTAAAGCCTGTAGGTCCGTGGCGAGGAGGCGTCGACCGCGGTGAATGGCGTCCCACCGACCCCGCCGCCATTCAGCTGCGTCGCCGTCCAGATCGCGTCGCCCAGCTTGACGCCCGGAGTGAGGCCGACATACGGCCCGCCCCAGCCGCCATCCGTGCCCAGCAGTTGCGCCGATGCCGGAGCCGCCACGCTCAAAGCAAGCGCGGCGGCCGCGGCGATCAGCGCCGATCGCATCAGTTCAGAGATCGGCGTAGACGTGTGTCTCGGCGCGCGCGCCGGGATGCGTCACGGCGCCCTTCTCGGCATCGCCGACGGTCTGCGCGTATTTCCACAACGTGCCCGACTGGTAGCCGTTCTGGCGCGCCGTCCAGGCGCGTTTGCGTTGGGCCAGTTCGGTATCGCTGAGCGCCACATCGATCGTGCCGGTGCCGGCATCGATCGTGATCTTGTCGCCGTCGCGCAATAGCGCGATCGGACCGCCGACCGCTGCCTCTGGGCCGACATGGCCGATGCAGAAACCGTGCGTCGCGCCCGAAAACCGGCCGTCGGTGATCAGCGCCACCTTCTCGCCGACCCCCTGGCCGTAAAGCGCCGCGGTCGTCGACAGCATTTCGCGCATGCCGGGCCCGCCGCGCGGCCCCTCGTAGCGGATGACGATGATGTCGCCCTCCTTGTAGCGGCGCTGCTCGACCGCGGCGAAGGCGTCCTCCTCGCAATCGAAGCAGAGAGCCGTGCCGGCGAATGTCACCGTCTTCATGCCGGCGACCTTCACCAGCGCCCCCTGCGGCGCCAGATTGCCCCTTAGCACGACGAGCCCGCCGGTCGGCGCCAGCGGCTTCGAGGTCGGGCGCACGACGTCCTGCCCGGTCGGGAATTTCACGTCGCGCAGATTCTCGGCGATGGTGTTGCCGGTGACGGTCATGCAATCGCCGTGCAGATAGCCGCCCTCGAGCAATGCCTTCATCAGCACCGGCACGCCGCCGATGTCGTGCAGATCCTTCATCACGTAGCGCCCGCCCGGCTTCAAATCGGCGATATACGGGGTGCGCTTGGCGATCTCGCCGAAATCGTGCAGGTCGAACTCGATGCCGGCCTCGTTGGCGATCGCCGGGATGTGCAGCCCGCCATTGGTCGAGCCGCCGGCCGCGGCGATGACCGTCACGGCGTTCTCGATCGCCTTCCGGGTGACGATGTCGCGCGGCCGAATGTTGCGGCGGATCAGCTCCATGACCGCCTGCCCAGAGGCTTCGGCGTAAGCGTCGCGGGAATCATAGGGCGCCGGCGCGCCGGCCGAGCCGGGCAATGCCAGGCCGATCGCCTCGGAGACGCAGGCCATCGTGTTGGCGGTGAACAGCCCGCCGCAGGAGCCGGCCGAGGGACAGGCGGCGCATTCCAGCTCGTGCAGTTCCTCGTCGGAGAGATTGCCGACATTGTGGGCGCCGACCCCCTCGAACACGTCGCCGATCGTCACGTCCTTGCCCTTGAAGCGGCCGGGCAGGATCGAGCCGCCATACATGAAGACCGACGGCACGTTGAGCCGCACCATCGCCATCATCAGCCCCGGCAATGACTTGTCGCAGCCGGCGAGGCCGACCATCGCGTCATAGCAATGGCCGCGCATCGTCAGTTCCACCGAGTCGGCGATGACCTCGCGGCTGACCAGCGAGGATTTCATGCCCTCATGGCCCATCGCGATGCCGTCGGTGACGGTGATCGTCGTGAATTCGCGCGGCGTGCCGCCGGCCGCGGCGACGCCTTTCTTCGCCGCCTGCGCCTGGCGGGACAGCGCGATATTGCACGGCGCCGCCTCGTTCCAGGTCGTCGCGACGCCGATGATCGGTTGATTGATCTGCTCCTCGGTCAAGCCCATCGAATAGAGAAAGGCGCGGTGCGGCGCGCGCTCCGGCCCGACAGTGACGTGCCGGCTCGGCAGGCGCGATTTGTCGATGGCGGGACGCCGGGCATCGTCGGGCATGGCCGAAACTCCTGTGCGGGGGGATTCCAAGGGTTTTGCGGCACCGTAGCGATGCCGCCGCAACGGATCAATGCCGGCATCGCCGCGTCGGTGCCTGGGATTCGGCGCCGCGGAAATTTTTTTGAGGGGCGGCCCTTGAACGATCCGGACTGAGAACAAAATAGCGACATATATACTTTACAAAGGGCGCGCTAGATATAGTCTGCCCGGCTGACAGGCCGGCGCGTGGGGCGGGTGCGCTATGAGCGCCCCGCTTCCGCAAGAGAACGAAGAAATCGAGATCACCCCTGAGATGATCCGCGCCGGGACTGACGTGCTTTTGTGGTACGGCGAGGAGCTATCGGCTTGGGCTTTGGCTGAGGCGGTTTATCGAGCCATGGAGCTGGTAAAAAGAGATCGGCGAAAGAACGACCACCAGTAACGCCCTCCCGATCTAATGCGGCTCGGCGTCTACGAAGCGTCTTCTCGCTGATTGTATGAGCCGCTAGGCGCGTTTTTAGCCATTGCGCGTCGTTGTAAATGGCTTCGATGTCTGCCGGTTTGAGGTCTGTGTGAAGCGCGCCTTTCCGCCCCTTATAGACGGGCCGACTTGCTCGATAGTTTACCGGCCCAGATTGCGGCTGATTAATCGTTACGGTGTCTGGCTTCTCTGTGGCTAAAATCATCCAAATCCAATGAACGCATTGGTTCCGCTTGGTATTTATGTTCTCTGCCTCACGAAAGAGGATTTCCAGATCTTCGAGAATATGTGCTCTATTCGGATTGTTTGCCAAAAACTTAAGCGTGTCCTCCATTAGCCGCTTTGTGCTGATGAATTCGGTCACTATCGGACGGTTCTTAGTACTCAACCCGGCGTGTCTCCAATATATCTGGTGAATGTACTCTTCGATATGCGCAGAGATAACGGCCAGCTTGCCGATTGCCTGTAATAGCTCCCCCGGGAGGCCTATCTCCCAATACAGGATGAACGGTGGACGATCAGAGAGGGTCATCCTATGGTGTCCCGCGTGAACGAGCGAGACGATCAATATACCGGCGAAGAGACTGAGCGTCGCGCGCGCGACGCAATCAGGCGCTCATTCGAGCTGCCCTACAAACCGCACAAGGAATTGGTGGGCAAGACGCCGCGCGCCCGCATTCGCAAACGCGCTTCGTCAAAGACAGCCAAGAAGCCGAAGTAACCGCCGCAGATTGCGAATCGCTCGCTCGTGCCGGTTACGCTCTACTAAGAGGTCGATAGGTCAACCGCTTGCCTTCGCCGCCTTTGACGGCGCGGCGAGTGCGTTCTGTGTCGTCAATCCCGAGCGCAGCGCGGTTTGAAAATCGGAAATCGAACTCGTCTAAGTATCGCTGCAAATGCTGCTCGCCGCAGTGCTGATAAACGCCCGTCATTCCGCGCTTGAAGATCGAGAAGAAGCCTTCAACCGTGTTCGTCGTCACGTCATCCCGCGCATATTCTTTAGCCGAGTGATTGACGCGCTCGTGCGCCGCAAAATCTGCGCCCGGCGGGCGGTAATGGTGCGCTTCATCGGTATGAATGCGGCTTTGCCGAGAGACGTTATCCCGCAAGATTTGGCCAATGGTTGCGGCGTCGAGTTTGTCCACCTTGATTGAACGCGACGAGCCGCCACGCTCTACCAGCGTAACGACAATCCGCTTGCCAGCCGGGCCGCGTTGTTTCTGCCAACCGCGATCGTTCACAAACACGTCGCGAGACGGGCCGATGAATGCTTCATCAACCTCAACGACCTTGCCCGCCCCGCCCATCGGCGGCATCACGTCCTCGCGCATCGCTTCGCGGATGCGGTGCCACATGAACCAAGCCGTCTTGTAGGTGACGCCGATTGAGCGGTGGAGCTGGTGCGCGCTCATGCCCTTTTTGCTGGACGCCATGAACCGATACGCCAGCGCCCATTTGGTCAACGGAACGTGGCTGCTTTCCATGACGCCGCCAGTGCGTACCGTGAATTGACCGTGGCAGTCCTGGCATTCCCACAAGCCAGCGCGGATCTTCTTCGCCGGGTTGGCGGCGATTGAGTAAATCCGGGCGCTGTTGGCGTTACCGCAGTGCGTGCAGGTCACGCCGTTCGGCCAACGGATTTCCTCGAAATAGGCGCGGGCCTTGTCTTCGTCGTTGAAAATCGGATCAGTCAGGTTGACGGTCATAACGGGCGTCCTCTCTGCCCGCTATTCTACCTATCGTATTCCCTTTGTCAAAGGGATAATCGGCACAAAATAAGAACTATATCGAGGAAAGTGGGTCGGGCGCGGTCTGTAGGGCGGAAAAGCGGCAGCGAATTCCGCCTACCCGTTTTCGCGATCGAGGATTAGCGGAATGCGCTTCTCTTTTCCGCCCTACGGCAAACGAGAGGGTCGTCAGAAGGTCGTCCGGGTCGGGGCGACGACGAGGTCGCGGATACAGATCGATGGCGGCTGCTTCCAGCAGAACAGCACGATCTCGGCCAGCTCCTCGGCGGTCATGAAATCCGGGTTGCCGAGCCGGGCGCGGTATTCCTCGAAGCTGATATGCATGCCGCTGTGGATGTTGGTGCGCACATAGCCCGGCGCGATGTTGATGACGCGGATGCCGTGCTTCGCTTCCGCCTCGCGCAGCGACTCGCCGAATGCCCGCACCGCGTGCTTGCCGGCGGTATAGGCGAGCGCGACCGGCGAGGTCTTGCGGTCGCTGATCGAGCTGATATTGATGATCGTGCCGGATTGGCGCGCTTGCATCCCCGCCAGCACCGCTTTCGTGGCGTTCAAGACGCCCTTCAGATTGGTGTCGAGCTCGCGCGTATAGTCGGGTTCGTCTACCTCGTCGAACGCCCGAGCGTCGGCCATGCCGGCATTGTTGATTAGGCATCCGGCGGGCCCATGCACGGCCTCCGCCGCCGCGACCGCGCCAACAATCGCCGCATAATCGGCGACATCGGCGTGCCGATAGATGGTGCTGCCCGGCAACCCGGCAATCGGCTCGATATGACGCGAGATCAACAATAGCGGGTTGCCCTCGCGCGCAAAGGCGAAAGCCAGGGCCTTGCCGATCCCCGAGCTCGCGCCGGTGATCATGACGAGAGGCATTGTCCGGGTTGTTGCGCGGCTCATCGATTGGGGCATTAATCCGATCTCCCGCTGGGTTTGCGTATCGTGCCGTGACGCGGCATTTTAGACCGGTGGCGACGCGCTGAAGGAGAGGCGGCAATGGCGGCGGTCATCGAACGCGAACAGGTCGTGGCGCGGTCCACCGGTGCGGCGCTCGGCGCCGATATCGAAGGCGTCGATCTGGCCGGCCTGCTGTCGCCGGAAGCAATCGCGGCCATCAAGCAGGCCTGGAGCGAGCACCTGGTGCTGCGGTTTCGCGGCCAGCGCCTGTCCGACGACGATCTGATGCGGTTCAGCCGCCAATTCGGCGAATTGGACTGGGCGCCGATTGCCGCGACAAAGGATGCGCCCGAGGGCCGCGAATACATCATGGTCGTGTCCAACGTCGTCGAGGACGGCAAGGCGATTGGTCAGCTCGGCGCTTACGAAGCGATCTGGCACACCGACATGTCCTACATCCAGGAGCCGCCGAGCGCCTCGGCCTTCTACGCTCTCGAAGTCCCGCCCGCGGGCGGCGACACCGGCTTTTGCAACATGTATCGCGCGTACGAAAACCTCCCGGACCAGTTGCGCCGGCAAGTCGCCCGCCTGCTGTGCCGGCACGATGCCAGCCGCAACGCCGCCGGCGAGCTGCGCCGCGGTTTTGTCGACGCCTCGGATCCGTCGCAGACGATCGGCGCCGAGCACCCGCTCGTGCGCACCCATCCGGTCACCGGCCGCAAGGCGCTGTATTTGGGGCGTCGCCGCAACGCCTACATCCCGGGCCTGCCGCTCGCCGACAGCGAGGCCTTGCTCGATGCGCTGTGGGAATACGCCACCAAGCCCGAATTCACCTGGTATCAGCAATGGCAGGCCGGCGATCTGATCCTGTGGGACAATCGCTGCGTGATGCACCGGCGCGACGCCTTCGACCCGGCGACAAGGCGCGTCATGCACCGCACCCAGATCAAAGGCGACCGGCCGTTCTAACGCACTAACCCGGCATCCCGGCGAAAGCCGGGACCCATTCGTCAGTAGCTCGATCGGTCGAAAGGTGGATCCCGGCTTGCGCCGGGACACCGGTTTGGGAGGGATGAGAGAAGAGATGCGCTGTTTTTGGGTGATCGCGCCATTGGTGCTCACCGGCTGCTCGATATTCGGTTCGCCGTCGAGCGGCGGTTCGCGGCTGACCCTGAACGATCCCTATTGGGACCGGGTCAACGTCGAGATCGTGATCACCAAGAGTTCCGATTGCGACAACCGCACCGAGGGCTACATCTCGAGCCGGGAAATCCTCATGCGCAAGAACAAGACCGAGACGATCGACGTACCGGCCGGAGCCAATGTCTGCTGGCGGCACGACCGCAACCCGAACAATCCGGTCGCGGGCGCCTGGTCGGGCTGGACCCGCGCCACGATGTTTCCCGGCGCCAGCAGCGACTCGGATATTTAGCTAATAGCCCCCACCCCAACCCTCCCCCGCTTGCGGGGGAGGGAAGCGCACCGCGCCAGCGGCGGGCGGGTGGGGCTTGCCGCGTCCGAAAGGCCGACGACCCGGTATACGCCGGACCGGCCGATGCCGTAAGCTGGCCGCCAACCGCAGCCCATACCGCACAGCCGAGGAGCCCCCGATGAAAGTCACCAATGCGATCGCCCAGATCCTCAAGAAGGAGGGGGTCGAGTTCCTGATCGGCTACCCGGTCAACCCGATCATCGAGGGCGCCGCGGAGGCCGATATCCGCACGATCATGGTCCGCCAGGAGCGGATCGGGCTGCACATGTGCGACGCCGTCGCCAAGGTGACCTCCGCCGATAAGATCGGCGTTTTCGTGATGCAGCATGGCCCCGGCACCGAGAACGCCTTTGGCGGCGTCGCGCAATCCTACGGCGATTCCTGTCCGGTGGTGGTGATGCCGGCCGGCTACGCGCGCAACATCAATCAGGTGCACCCCAATTTCAATGCCGCGCTGAATTTCCGCCACGTCACCAAATTATGCGAGCAGGTGACGGTCGCCGATGCCACGGTCGAGGTGCTGCGCCGCGCCTTCACGACGGTGAAGAACGGCCGCCCGGGACCGGTACTGGTCGAATTTCCGACCGATATCTTGCGCGAGGAAGTGCCGGACGCGCTGGTCGCCGAATACGTCAAGACCCCGCGGCTCAAGAGCGGCCCGGATCCGCGCTCGGTATCGCAGATCGCCGAGGCGCTCGTCGCAGCGAAGCGTCCGGTTATCGTCGCCGGTCAGGGGGTGCATTACGCCAAGGCATGGCCGCAGCTGAAAGCGCTCGCCGAGCTCGTCGAAGCGCCCGTCATGACCACGCTTCCCGGCAAGAGCGCCTTCCCCGAAAACCATCCGCTGGCGCTCGGCTCCGGCGGCATTGGCATCGGGGCGCATCTCTGGCTTTTCCTGCAGAACGCCGATTTCATTTTCGGCATCGGCTGCAGCTTCACCCGCACCAGCTTCGGCACCGCGATGCCGAAGGGCAAGAAGATCGCGCATGCGACGCTCGATCCCTACGCGATCAACAAGGACGTGCCGGTCGAGCTGGCCGCGGTCGGCGATGCCGGCCTGACCCTCGACGCGCTGCTCGAAGAGGTCAAGGACCGGCTGAAGGGAAAGCCGCGCGATCGCGCCGCGGCGGTGGCGCGCGAGATCGCCGGCCACAAGGAAGAGTGGATGGGCAAGTGGATGCATCGGCTGACCGCCGATACCGCGCCGATCTCACCCTACCGCGTAGTGTGGGACCTCTTACACACGGTCGATGTCAAGAACACGATCATCACCCATGACGCCGGCAGCCCGCGCGATCAGATCAGCCCGTTCTGGGTCAGCGAGACGCCGCTTTCCTATCTCGGCTGGGGCAAGACGACCCAGCTCGGCTACGGCCTCGGCATCGCGATGGGGGCGAAGCTCGCCCAGCCCGACAAGCTCTGCATCAACTTCTGGGGCGACGCGGCGATCGGTTTTACCGGCATGGATTTCGAAACCGCCGTGCGCGAGCGGCTGCCGATCCTGTCGATCCTGTCGAACAATTTCTCGATGGCGATCGAGCTGAAGGTGATGCCGGTCTCGACCGAGAAGTACCGTTCGACCGATATCAGCGGCAATTACGCCGATTTCGCCAAGGCGCTCGGCGGCTACGGCGAGCGGGTCACCGAGCCCGGGCAGATCAAGGAAGCAATCAAGCGCGGCATCCAGAAGACCAAGGAAGGCACCCCGGCACTCCTCGAATTCATCACCGAGAAGGCCACCGACGTCTCCCGCTACCCCTGATGGGATTGCCCTTACCCTCCCAGCGCTTCGCGCTGGGCTCCTCCCTCTCCCGCTATGCGGGAGAGGGGCTTCAACCTCGACTTCTTACCTTCTCCCGCACCGCGGGAGAGGGGGGACCGGCCGCGGAAGCGGCCGGTGGGTGAGGGTCAGGTGAACATCGCCGATGTGATCGCCGTGGCTGGCCGCGCCGGCTTCTTCAACCGCGACCTTGCCGCGGTCAAATCCGGCGCCAAGGCCGACGGCTTCGCCTATCCCGGCCCGCCGCTCAGCCCGGGGTTCACCCATATCGTCCAGCCGGGCAGGGCGATTTCGGTGATGCTGGTGCTCGATGACGGCCAGGTCGCGTTCGGCGATTGCATGGATGTGATCCTGTCGGGTGTCGCCGGCCGCGATCCGCTATTCCGCGCCGAGGACCATCTTGCCTTCGTGCAAACCACGCTTCGCGACCGGCTGCGTGGGCGGCCGATCGACCATTTCCGCCCGCTCGCCGAGGAGATCGATCGAGGCGAGCACCAAGGAAAACCGCTGCACACCGCGTTGCGCTACGGCATCACGCAGGCGCTGTTGCACGCTGCCGCGCTCGCCAATCGCTGTACGATGGCCGAGATCGTCGCCCGCGAATACGGCAGCGACATCGCGGCCGCGCCTCTGCCGATCCTTGCCTCCTGTCACAAGGAGGATGTGCAGATGATCGACCGCATGATCCTGAAGCGGGTCGAGCTTCTGCCGCACGCCTCGTTCCAGCAGGTCGAGCGCGACATCGGCCTCAAGGGCGAGAAGCTGATCGCCTATGCCGAGGGGATCGTCCGCCGCATCCGGGCCATCGGCGACCCGGATTACCGGCCGGTCATCCATCTCGATGTCTACGGCACGATCGGCGAATTGTTCGGCAACGACACCGCCGCGATCACGCGCTATCTCGGCGAGCTGAAAACCGCGGTCGAACCGCACGAATTGCTCGTCGAAAGCTTTGTGATCGCGCCGAGCCGCGCCGCGCAAATCGAGCGCTTCGGCGCCTTGCGCACGGCGCTGCGCCAGGCGGGTCACCGCGTCGGCATCATCGTCGATGAATGGTGCAACACCTTGCACGACATCAAGGCCTTCGCCGATGCCGGCGCGGCCGATTACGCCCAGATCAAGACCCCCGATCTCGGCGGCATCAACAACACGATCGAGGCCGTGCTCTACGCACGCGAGAAGGGCATGGGCTGCTGCCTCGGCGGCAGCGGCAACGAGACCGACCAGTCAGCCCGCATCACCGCCCAGATCGGCCTCGCCACTCGGCCGAGCTTCCTGCTCTCGAAGCCCGGTTTCGGCGGCGACGAAGCCCTGATGATCCAGATGAATGAAATGCTGCGCACCCTCGCCTTGATCGAGGCACGCGGCCGCGCCTGAACTTACGTCCGCATACGAAAGGAGAAGCCGACATGGCATTGCCGCAAGACATCCGTCCGGTGTTCCAGGACATCCAGGACACGCTGATCCGCTCCGACGCGCCGTGGATCGAGCGCTCGCCGCAGGACAAGCTGAAAGTGCTGTGGATCGGCCGCGAGACCGGCACCTGGGCCTCGCTGCACCATTGGAAGAAGGGCTACGCCGCGCCACCGCACAAGCATCTCGCCGGCGCGCATGTCTACATCCTGTCCGGCAAGTTGCAGGTGCGCGACGGCCTGTTGAACGCCGGCGATTATGTCTATGAGCCGTCAGGCGTATTGCACGACGAGACCAAGGCGGTCGAGGACACGACCTATCTGTTCATCTCGAACGGGCCGGTGCTGTTCTTCGACGAGAACGGCTTCACCCGCTACACCAACTGGGAAGTCATGGAGCGGCTGCGCGCCCAAGCCGAGGCGCCGCAGGCCCAGGCCGCAGAGTAGCCATCGCCGCCGCGAACTCCCTCCCCCGCAAGCGGGGGAGGGTTGGGGTGGGGGCTTACAGCACTTCCAGCACCTTCTCGGGCGGGCGGCCGAGCGCCGCCTTGTTGCCCGACACGACGATCGGCCGCTCGACGATGATCGGGTGCTTGACCATCGCCCCGATCAGCTGGTCCTCGGACAGCCGCGCCGGGTCGATGCCCGCCTCGGCCGCCTCTTTTTTCCGGATGAGCGCCTTCGCCGGCATCTTCATTTGCCCCAGCAGTGTCTTCAGCTGCGCCGCGGTGTAGGGCGTCTTCAGATATTCGATGATTTCGGGCTCGACGCCATTGTCGCGCAGCAGCGCCAGCGTCTTGCGCGAGGTGTTGCAGCGCGGGTTGTGATAGATGCGGACCGGCATCCCTGTTCCCCTTCCGGTAATGAACAGCTACCGGGTAAGCCCGCCTCCATCGGAAAGCAAGATCCTGCGCCGGTTTCCCTACCGCTCGCCATGCGCATCGCTTTGGTCCGCTCAAGACCGATTCGGCGGCAAATCTATCGCGCTGCCAAGATACAGGGCTGATGGCCAAAGCCTTGCAATCGCAACGTGACGCCAAGGCTGCCGCATTGCTATTATTGCGCGAGCGGAACGGGGGATCGGTGGATGCGGCTTTGCATGACCGGGCTGGCGGCGGCAGTCGCGCTCGGCACGATGTTGCCCGGCTGTGCCGAACCCACCGCGCTCACGCTTTACGGTGTCGGCCCGAACGGCGCCTATCCCTATACGCTTCCCCCGGTCGACAGAGAACAGGCGGCGGAACGGACAATCGAAGGCGCCGCGATCGGCGCCGCGCTCGGCGCCAGCCTCGGTGCGATTTTTGCCATCAATCCGGCGGCCGGTGCGCTGATCGGTACCGAGATCGGCGCTCCGGTCGGTGCGGCGGTGGGGTATGCAACGACGCCGCCGATTCCGAATTACAAGCCGATCGCGGTGCCGGCCAGCGCGGCGATCCCCGGTTTTTATGACCGCTGGCCGCCCGGTGCTCACGCGCCGCCGCTTGGTTCCGGTGTGCCGCCGCCACCACCGGGTTGACCCGAGCGTGCGGCATTTTTTGCCGCCAACCTGCGCTTGGCGGCGACACGAGGGCTGCCTATAAAAGCTGTCCATCGCAATGCGAGTGCGCCGCACCGGCTCGCCCGCATGCAACAAAGCAGCGCTGATGCCGCTCTTCGCGATCCCGTTTCCAGCCATTGACCCGGTTGCCATCGCGGTCGGCCCGTTTGTCGTCCGCTGGTATGCCCTCGCCTATATTGCCGGGTTACTGATCGGCTGGCGCTATTGCCTGATCCTGGCGGACCGGCCGCCGCGCCTCATCGAGCGCCGCGATATCGATGATTTTCTGGTTTGGGCGACCCTCGGCGTCGTGCTCGGCGGCCGCATCGGTTATGTGCTGTTTTATCAGCCCGGCTATTATCTGCAGCACCCGGTCGAAGCGTTGTACCTGTGGCATGGCGGGATGTCGTTTCATGGTGGCGCGCTCGGGGTCACGATCGCGATCCTGCTGTTCACCCGCGCCCGCCGCGGGGCGATCTTCGCGTTTTCCGACATCATCGCCGAGGCGATCCCGATCGGGCTGTTCTTTGGACGCATCGCCAATTTCATCAATGGCGAGCTGTTCGGGCGCGAGACCGATGTCCCCTGGGCCATGATCTTCCCGAATGGCGGGTCGGTAGCGCGCCATCCGAGCCAGCTTTACGAAGCGGTGTGCGAAGGGCTGCTGCTGTTCCTGCTGCTGCTGTTCGCCGAGCATCGCGGCGCCCGGCAGCGGCCAGGCATCGTGACCGGCATCTTCCTGATCGGCTATGCGGTGGCGCGGATGTCGGGTGAGCTGTTCCGCCAGCCCGACGCTCAGCTGGGGTTCCTGGTGTTTGGCACGACGATGGGGCAGCTCTTATCGATCCCGGTGCTGATCGCCGGCATCGCCTTGATCCTCTGGGCGCTGCGCCGGCCGGCGCTGCCCATTGCGACGCCGGGTCGTGCCGCCGCGCGGTGAGCCCCGGTCCGAACCCACGCAGGTGAGCGCGACGGAGCTAGGGCCCCGCATTGCCCGGCACATCCGCAGGCATGGGCCGATTTCCGTCGCCGCCTTCATCGCGATCGCATTGCACGACCCGCAGGCCGGCTACTACGCCCGCCACGATCCGCTCGGGCGCACCGGCGATTTCATCACCGCGCCCGAGATCAGCCAGATCTTCGGCGAGCTGATCGGGTTGTGGTGCGCCGATCTGTGGCAGCGTATCGGCCGGCCCGATCCGGTCATTTTGGCCGAGCTGGGTCCGGGGCATGGCACGCTGATGACCGATCTGCTGCGCGCCGCCGCCGGCGTGCCGGCGTTCCGCCGCGCGCTGCGTCTCTATTTCGTCGAAGCAAGCCCGGTGCTGCGCGCCGAGCAACAGCGGCGGCTCGCCGCGGCCGAGCCGCAATTTGTCGACAGCGTCGAGGCGCTGCCGCCGGGGCCGCTGTTGGTGGTCGCCAATGAGTTCCTCGACGCGCTGCCGATCCGGCAATTGATGCGCGGACACGCGGAATGGGCCGAGCGGCTCGTCGCGCTCGACCCCGACGGTCGCCTCGCTTTTGCCGAGGGACCGGAAAGCCGGGCGCTGACCCTGCTGGTCCCGGCCTTCTTGCGCGCCTCGCCGCGCGGCACGATCGTCGAGATCTGCCCTGCCGCGGCGGCGTTGGCCGCGGCTCTCGGTGAGCGGTTTGCTCGCTCGCCCGGCGCAGCATTGTTTATCGACTACGGCTATTTCCCGAGCAGGGCGGGCTCGACCCTGAGCGCCATACGGCATCACGAGCCGTCCGGTGTGCTCGACAATCCGGGCGATGCGGATCTGAGCGCGCATGTCGATTTTTCCGCCGTCGCCGCGGCGGCAGAAGCCGCCGGCGCTGCCGTTTGGGGGCCGGTGCCGCAGGGCCGATTCCTCGCCGAGCTCGGCGCCGAGGCGCGGCTTGCGGCGTTATCGGCGCGCGCCAGCCCGGAACAGCGGGGCTTATTGCAGAGCGGGCTCGAGCGCTTGATCGATCCGGCGGAAATGGGCACGTTGTTCAAGACGATGGCGGTGACGTCGCCCGGCTTGCCGGTGCTGGCGGGCTTTGCAGAGGCAACGGTTTCAGGCGGCGAGTGACAACCAAGTCTTCGATCACGCTCAACGCGCTTAATGGCGATCGGTCAATCCGCCACGCTTTCTTCACCCGCCAGGGTGGGGTCAGCGGCGGGCCGTTTGCCTCACTGAATTGTGGTTTCGGCTCCGGCGATAAATTGGCTGACGTCGCCCGCAACCGCGCCATCGCGGCCGCGCAGCTCGATCTCGCCCCCGAACGGCTGGTCAGTTGTCACCAGATCCATGGCACTGATGTCATTACCGTCGAGCAGCCGTGGCGGCGCGAGGACAATCCGCGCGCCGACGGGACGGTGACGAAAGTGCCGGGGATCGCGCTCGGCGTGCTCGCCGCCGATTGCGCGCCGGTGCTGCTCGCCGATTCCGAGGCCGGTATCATCGGCGCCGCGCATGGCGGTTGGCGCGGCACGCTGGCCGGTATCATGGAGGCGACCGTCACCGCGATGGTGGCGCTCGGCGCCCGGACCGAGCGGATCCGCGCCGGCATCGGCCCGTGCATCGGCCAACCCTCCTACGAGGTGGGGCCGGAATTTTCGGCCAACTTCACCGCTGTCGATCCCGCGAGCGCCGCGTTTTTCGTACCGGCGCCGCGTGCCGGCCGTTTCCTGTTCGATCTGCCCGGCTATATCGCGCTGCGGCTGCAGCGGCTCGGGCTCGCCGCGGTCGAGCGCGCCGCCCACGACACGGCCGCCGAGGAGGATTTGTTCTTCAGCTATCGCCGGGCCTGTCTGCGCGGTGAGCGCGACTACGGGCGCGGCCTCGCGGCCATCACGCTGGTAGGATAGCGGCGCCGTGCCCTACCTGGTGCTGTTTGCCGCGTGCTGCTTATTCGGTCTTTTGGCGACCTGCGCGCTGCTATGACAACGCGCGGCCCTGTCGCGCTGTTGCTCGGCGCTTTGCTTGCCGCGTGCCAGCCGCTGCCGCATCCCTTTGCCGACGATCGCCCGCCTGCATCGTTGTTGACCGTGCGCGACAGCGCCGGGATATCGATCGCGCCGATCGAGGGTGGCCCACCGGCCACGGCGCAAAAGCTCGGCGCCGCGGTCGCAAGCGCGTTGGGCAAGCGCGACATCCCGGCTAGCGACCGGACCACCAGCCTGACGAATTATCTGTTGTATGGCCGGCTCGAAGCACAGCGCTCGGGCGCCGCTAAGGGAGCGCTGACCGTCCATTGGAAACTGCAAGATGCTGGCGGCCATCCGATCGGTGAGCGCACCGCCCGGCTTGAGGCTCCGGCGCGCGCCTGGGATTCCGGCGACGAAAAGCTGATCGCCAGCCTGGCTGAGGCGAGCGCGGCGGAGATTGCGCCCTTGCTCGCCGACGAGGGGCCGGCGGTGGTTGCCGAAGCCGCTGGGGATGGCCGCACCCGCGTCGCGATCCGCCCGGTCAGCGGCGCTCCGGGGGACGGTGCAAAGTCGCTGGCCAGCGCCATCGCAACCGTGCTGAAGCGGCAGGATCTGGCGGTGCTCGAGGATCCAGTCGCCAAGGCCGATATCATCCTCGACGGCGAAGTCAGCATTGTGTCGGTCAAGCCTGATAAGCAGCACGTCAAGATTGTCTGGCATGTGCGCCGTGCCGACGGCGCGGAAATCGGCACGGTCGGCCAGGAGAACGATGTGCCGAAGGGGCTGCTCGACGGCGCTTGGGGCGATGTCGCCTACACCGTGGCGATCGCCGGCGCCGACGGGCTGATGCAGGTGATTGCCCGCGCCACGCCTGAGGGCAAGTCATAATCGCTCGCCGGGCCGCCGCGTTGCGCCGACCGAGGCGGTTCGCTAGTGTCCGCCTCCGCCGCGGCAAAAGAACGCGCACGGAGGGGTGGCCGAGTGGTTGAAGGCGCACGCCTGGAGAGCGTGTATACGGGCAACCGTATCGCGGGTTCGAATCCCGCTCCCTCCGCCACCCTCTAATTTCTCGTAGTCTTTGCCTGAGTTGAAAACGCATCGATTTTCGCTGGCACGGGCTCTTCCGCCGTTTCCGGTTGCATCGTATCACCGGAGGATCAGAGCCTCGCCGCCTACCGCTTGCGCGGCATCAGTGTCTCATCCGGAACGGATGAGGGCGAGCCGCGTGCGCGGAGTATTACGCGGCCAATGGTGCAACTTGTTTCAGGAGGTCGATCTCGTGTTGTGCCTGCCGATGCCGAGGGCGGGCATCCCGCACGATACGTGCGACAGGGCGCCGTCAACTCGATATCGACGGCAGCAAGATCCCGTACTTCGACCAGGCTGCATGGGCAGGCATCGCTACGCTGAACGGCTTGCCGGCGACCACCATGCCGATCGGCCACACCGATATTGGCTTGCTGCTCGGGGTGCAAATCATCGGCGGCTATCTGCAGACCGCACGACGATCGCGTTTGCCGAGCGGATCGAACGTGAATTTGGCGGCTTCACCCCTCCGCCGATGCTGCAGCGTAGCAACTACAGTGCCGCACAATAGGTCGGAAGCGCGCTTCCGGCGGCGAGCCGAGCGGACGCTGTTTATGGCAGGTCTTATCCAAGTTGATGCAGAAATTTAGCGCACTGCTTGCTTTTGACAGGGTTGCAATTCGGATGCTTTGTCGTCTCGGGCGGCTTGTTGCTCAGGCATGACAACATGAACTTTGACGGGCGTCGCTGGTCCTGCCAGCCGCCGTCGCATTGCAGCCCATTATGCAGCAGCGCGTCAGCGGTTCCTTTGGCGGCTTCCTTCGTGCCGGTCGGAATGGCTTCAATGAGCATGACCGGGATATATACCCAGCACGCCCGGCGCGTGTCGGTTCTGCCGGGCTGCGACAGGCGAGGGAGGCGGTTGAAACAGCGTGATGGCGCAATTGGCCGATCGGGTCGCGGGCGTCGGCATTCCGGGCTGGTTTCTCCTGCTGCTGTCGGTCTTTATCGGCAGCTTTCTCGGTACCGTGATTCGCCGGCTGCCTGAGGGCCGGCCAATCATGATGTCGGCCAGATCTGCCTGCGAGGCGTGCGGAGCGAGGTTGGCGCCGCGCGATCTCGTGCCGCTGGTGAGCTGGCTGGCGGCGCGCGGACGGTGTCGCTATTGCGGCGTCGCGCTCGGCTGGTTCTATCCGGGGGTCGAGCTTGGCGCGCTGGCCGTCGCGACGATTGCGATCACGATCGATGGGCCGGAACAGGCATGGCTCGATTGCCTGCTCGGCTGGTGGTTGCTGGCGCTTGGCTGGATCGACCTGCGTGTGTGGCTCCTGCCCGATGCGCTGACCTTGCCGCTGCTCGTCCTAGGCCTTCTCGTCACCTTGGCCTTCGACCCCGAGGACCTTGCGGACCGGGCCGCAGCCGCGGCGATCGGCTATCTCGCGCTGCGGGCAATCGGCTGGATCTACGAGCGCCTGCGCGGTCGGGAGGGCCTCGGCCAAGGCGACGCTAAGCTCTTTGCGGCGGCCGGTGCCTGGCTCGGCACCGCGGCCTTGTCACAGGTGGTTTTGCTCGCCGCCGCCGCGGCGCTGCTGGCCGCGGCCGCGGTCGGCCTTAGCGGGACCCGTATACGCGCCCACACCGCGCTCCCCTTCGGCCCGTTCCTTGCGCTTGCCATTTGGCCCCTTTGGCTGTTTGGGCCTATCCACTTGTAAGCGCTGATAAGGTCACCAGCGATGAGTAAGCGCCCACAACCGCGCCGTTAGGCGGCCCGCTAACCTGAATTTGGGCAGCTCCCTCAACCGCGCCGCGCGGCCGGCGGCACCCGTCGATTCGCGACGGCGATCCTGGCAAAGTGCGGTAGGGCTGGCTTGGCAATTTTGCAAAGCACGGGTCGACGGCTAAAATCGTTAGGCAGCCGGCTCCGGCAAGGGCAGGCCAGATAAGCCGGTAGGCAATCGCTCACTGATGAGATTCCATTATCAAGCCTTACAGCGCGACGGAAAGCTGATAAGCGGTCTGATCGAGGCCGTTTCCGAACGCGGCGCGCATCGCGACCTGTTGCGGCGCGGTATCCAGCCTACCGTAATCAACCCCGCCGCCGGGTCGTCCGAGGCAGCCGGCCGCGGCCGGCGGCTCACCCGGCGAGACTACGCAACCGCCCTGAAACAGCTGCACACTCTGGTGGCGGGCGGCGTCCCGATTGCCGAAACGGTCACCGCGTTGGCGGAAGCAGCCGATCACCCGATGCTGGCGAGGGCCTATGGCGAGCTGACCGCCAGGCTGCGCCGCGGCGAAGCCTTTCCAGCCGCTTTCGTGCAGTGTTTTCCTGCGATCCCGCAGCATATTCACCGGCTAATTGAAGCGGGCGATCTCTCAAGCCGGCTTGGCGAAGCTTTGGCTGACGCCGCCGAGGAACTCGAACACGAAGCGAAGGTCCGGACCGAGCTGCGGCAAACCCTCGTGTATCCCGCCTTTCTCGTGGTGTTCGGGTTGAGCGCGGTGCTGTTCATCTTTCTCGTGGTGGTGCCGCGCTTTGCGGTCATGTTCGAGGGGAAGTTCGAAAAACTGCCGCTGCTTTCGTATCTCGTCATCGGAGCCGGGATGTGGTTTCACGACAATCTCATCCTGGTCCTGGCTCTTCTCGCCGGGATCGCCGCCGCCGCGGCTTATGGCCTTACCCGGCCGCAGGTTCGCGAAATCCTCATCGATTACGTCACGCGCCTGCCGCTCGTGCGGCACTGGGCGGCGGATGTGGATGTCGCGCGCTGGGCTGGCGTGCTGGCCCGCCTGCTCGAAAATCGCGTCCCGCTGATCCAGAGCCTAGAGCTGGCGCGCACCGTGCTGCACCGGCGCGACATTCAGCTCCGGCTCGGGCGCATCGAGCGCGATGTTAGGGCAGGGGCGGCACTGGCTACCGCGCTAGGCGACAGCGCCTTTCTCGCGCCCACCGCGCTGACTTTGATCAAAGTCGGCGAGCGTTCGGGCAATCTCCCCGAGATGGTGCGCAGCCTGGCCTCGCTTTACGACGAGGCGGTGCGCAATCGGACCCGGACAATGCTGGCGATCATCGAGCCGATCGCGATCCTCCTGATCGGCGGGATTATCGGGATCGTCGCGATCGCGATTTTCCTTGCGATCACCAGCATCAACAAAGTGCCGGGTCTCTAGAAACGCTTCGGCCCGAAGAGGCTTCCCTCACGATGACGTCGCTGATCGACCAATGCGATCGCGGCGCACTCCGCTTCGAGTTTTGTGGTCAGCACGGTGACGATCTCTCTGAGTCCGGTCACACTCGGCAGGCCAGCGGAGCGTGAGCCACGCAAATCGGCGAATTGCTCATATCCGCGACGCATCGCGACGAGACGGATCGTCGTTCTGATAGGACCGGGGTCGACACCTTCGCCCGCCTTCGTCGCCTCGAGGAAGCCGCGCAATTGCTCGATCGCCGCGCGATTGGCGAGATAGGATTTACGAAGGCTCGGATCCCTGATTTCCGCTATCGGCGGCTCGGCCGGCGCCGGACGGGGCGGCGCCGCCCCGGCAGCTGCAACGGCGAGAAACTCGCGCATTACCCGATTGAGATAGGCCTGCAACTGTAGAGATATCGCGCTCGGCGGGCGCCCGGCGGCGACCCAGCGGTCGAAGTTGCCTGGTCCCCAATTATAGGCCGTGACGGCATCCTCCCAATTGCCGTAGCGGCCGAACAACAGTGCCAAATAAGCCCGACCCAGCCGCCGGTTTTCTTCCGGGTCGAACCGGTCGCCGTCGCCGACATCCGCTGCCGCCGCGGCCGAGACCTGCATCGGACCTTGCGGTCCTGCCGGTTTTGGTCGCCACATCGAGCGATCGGTGCCACGGCTCGATTCAGCCCCCTCGACCGCGACCGCGATCCGCTCCAGATCAGGGGTGTGTGACGGAGCCGTCCCTGTTGCACCCGGTTCGCGTTCCGCCCCGCCGAACGCGAATACCAGCAGGAGAGCGAACATCCACTCCAACATGCCGTCATCCTCGTGCCGCGGCAGGCCGCGCCGCCTGCACCACGCTACCAACGCAGGTTCGTACTCGGGACAGGCCAGGCTCGCATCTGGCCGCGAAATTGCTCGGTGATCGCCACGGAGTCGATATCGTTCGAGATCACATAGGGGGTAATGAACACGAGCAGTTCGGTCCTTTCCCGGGTCAGGGATTGATTGCGGAAAAGGAGACCCAACCCGGGTACGTCCTTCAGATACGGGACGCCGGTGTCGTCGGCGGTACGGCTCTCGGAAATCATGCCGCCGATCATGACCGTCTGTCCGTCGCTCAAGGTCAGATCGGTCGAGATGTTGCGGTTCTGTATCAGCGGGGACGAGATCCCGGGGGTCGAATTGGGCAACGCCGCGCTGACTTCCTGGCTGACCGTGAGCTCTATGCGGTTGCCGGAATGGATAACAGGACGCACTGTGAGCAGCACGCCGGTCTTGCGGTAATCGATCGATTGCAGAATACCCGTGGTGCCGGCGTTTTGGATCGTGTTGGTACTGCCCTGGCTGGTGATGACCGGGACCTCGGTACCGACCTCGATGCGAGCCTCGCTGCCGCTCTTGGCCAACACGCGCGGCGTCGACAACACGCTCAAATGATTGTTCTGGGCGAAGGCGTTGAGGATCACCCGCACGTCGCCGACGCCGTTGAGCAGCACGTAATTGAACCCCGTGGCGCCGATCGGGATACCACCGCCGGCGGGTGACACATTGGGGCCCGTCCCGACGCGTTGGACCTTGCCGCTGAACTTGTTCACCAAGGTCCAATCGAGGCCCAAATTATTGGAATCGTTCAAGGTCAGCTCGGCGACGGTGACCTCGATCAGGGCTTCACGCGGCGCCCGGTCGAGCGCCGCCAGCAACGGCCGGATGCGTTGGTAATCCTGCGCCGTGCCGACGAACACCAATGCGTTGCGCGCCTGGTCGATGACGAGACGCGAACCCGGCGCGGTGCCCGAGGCGCCGAGATCAAGGCTTTGGCCACCCGCCGGCAGGCCCGCTTCGCCCGCGCCCGTGACCGTCGCCGAAGCGCCAGGCGGAGGCCCGGGAGGCGGCGCAGCGGCAGCGGCCGGGCCCGGCGGCGCTGTGCTTACGGCTGCCACTCCTCCGCCCCCCGGCGCCGAGATCGCGGTGGCGCGCGTTCGTCCGGCCCGTTCAAGCGGCACCTCGGTGGTTACGCCGCCGGCGCGTTGGCCGGTCAGCGTGGCCTGGACGATCTGCCCGAGGCTCGCCGCGGTCGTGTTTTGCACCATGTACACAAAGATGCTGCGCAGCGGATCGGCCTGTCCGGCTTGGTCAAGATCGGCGGTCCAGCGCTGGACATGGGCGAGAATTTTCGGGTCCGCGGCGAAGGCGATCAGCGTGTTGGTCGTCTCGACCGGGATCAGCATCACGGTCGAGACCTGGTTCGGCCCAGTCGCGGCCGAGATGCTGGCGTCGTAACCCTCGGCCCGCAGAACGTCGGCGAGCTTGTTGGCGAGCGCGGTAGCGGTCCAGTAGACGAGACCCACCCGCAGACTCTGCCGGCCGGCGAGGCGCGCTTGGTCGAGCACGCCGATCGCCTCGACTGCCGCGCGAACATTCTCGGGCAGCCCGAACAGCATTACCGCGGCCATTTTTGTGGCGGGAAACACCTTTACCTTCGCGCCGTAGGCATTGGTCAGCCACGACGCCATATCGGCCGCCGACACCTGATGCAGATCGACAACCTGGAAGACCGGCCGCAACGTGACCGGCATTTCCGGCAGTGCGCGGCTGCGGATCAGGTCCGGCATCTGCGCCATCAGCGCTTCCTCAGGCGCGACGTGCAACACGCTGCCGTCCCAGCTGACGCCGATTCCGTAACCGGCGAGGACATGTTTGGCCATCCGGAACAGCTCTTCGGAGGGCAACGGCCGGCCGGTCCGCAAGGTCACCACGTCGTTGCGGGTCGCCACCCGCTGGTCGATTTCCAAGGTCAGCCGGAGGGCGTTGGAAAACACTTCGGTGATGAAGTTCGGCAGAGTGACCTGCTCAAGGCTCAAGGCCTCCACGGTCGAGCGCATCGGTATGGGCGTCGCGGCTGCAGGCACCGGAGCGGCGGCGCCGGGCGAGACGGGCGGCGCGGGTCCCGCCGCAATCACTTCGTGGCCGCGCGCCGGGCCGACGACGGTTGCGCCGCTGGCGGGCTCGAAGCGAATTGCCTTCGGTTGGAAGGTGGGAATCGTCTGGAGCGGCGCGCTGGGTAGCTGCTCACATCCGGTTGCCAAGACCGCTAAGGTCAGCACAACCGGGACCCATAACTCCGAACGCGGCTGCGTCATCAACTCACGATTTTTTCTGAAACAGGCGACGAACAACCGAACCGGCGGGCAGCCCGGGGCCGTTCTGTGCGGTGACGCTGTCAGTGTCGATCTGCACGAGCGTGCTGCCGTCTGGCAAGGCCTCGCCGATGGTGCGGTATTCCAGCTTTGTCGCACCCGGCGGACCGAACAGTATCAGCGCAAACGGGCTGTTGTCGCGCAAGACGATACCGACCAATCGCCACGAAATCACGACCGGCGCCGGCGGCGGTGTTTCGGGATCGCGAAACGCGACCGCGCCACCCCAAGGCCGACGGGCGCGCAGGATCGCTGCGTCCTGCTCGGCATCCGAGGATTTGCCCTGTGGCAGCGCCCAGGCAGCAACAGGAGCCGCGGCGGCCCGCGTGACGGTCGCTCGTCCCGAACGCCAGCCGAGCACGACCGCGACTACCACGACAAGCACCGCCACCGCGCCGAACTGCCACACACGCCGACGGGGTATCGGGCGGCCACTCATTTCGCACCACCCGCATTGGAACCGCCGATCCGCGCGTAGCCGACAAGCACCAGCTCCAGCATCGGCCCGGGCTGCTGGCGCAGGTGCAGCCGCGAGACGACGGTTAGGTTGGGCGCCTGCTCAAGCCGCTCGAGAAAGGCAACTACCGCCATCTCGGACGGCTGTGCGGTGATCGTCGCGGTGATCTGACGCAGTTCGTCGGGCAGGTTCTTCGGCTTGGCCGTTTCGATCCGAATGTCGAACACGGGCATTCCGATCTCGCGCCCGACATTGCTGATCCAGGCTTGCAGATTGGCCTGCGCGATGCCCTCGCTCTCCGCCATCCACAGACGGTTTTCGAGGCCGGCGCGCAATGCCGTACTCGCTTCGGCGCGCTGCGGCCAATCCGGTTCCTTGGCGACAGCGGCGATGCGCTCCAGCCGCTGTACCTCCCGCGCGTAGGCCGCCTCGACGCGAGCCGTCGCTCCCCGCATGACGACAATCCCATAGACGGCGATCAGCACGAGGATTGCGATGAGGCCCAGCCCGGCCCGCCGGTTGTTGCGCAACTCGGCCCAAAGACTACGGACCGACTCGGCGAGCCCGGATTGTTTCGACAGCATCGCCGGGATTGTCATTGCGTCACGACGCCCGCACGAAGCCGCAGAGTGTTGTTATTGGCGGTTCGCTCGGCCGCAACCGTGTTGAAATACCCGCTGGCCTCCAGCGAACGCACGAGCCGGACGACATCGAGCGGCTGATCGCCCGCGATCGACAATTCGAGCTGGCCGCGATCGTAGAGCCAATCGTCGAGCCGCGCTCCGGTGGCGGGTAGTACCTCGGCGACCCGCGCCATCAGCGCAAGCTGGCCCGGAAAGCGCTTGAGTTCGTTCAGAGATTGGATCGCCGTCAGATTGTCGAGGGCTTGGCTGCGAGCGCGGAGGATCGGTTCGATCGCGGCGGAGCGGGTATCTATCTCAGCGCTCAAGGAGGCGAGACTCCACTTGGTATGCAGGTATTGCGCCGCGTAATAGCCATAACCGGCCACGACCAGCAGCGCCACCACCGCGGCCATGGCACGCGTGTCGAGGCGCGCCAGGTCGAAGGCGCCGGAACTGCGGGTTTTTGTCCATGGCCGTTCAAGCCAGTCCAGGCGCAGCGGCACCGGTACGCCGGGGCTGATTTGCTCGGGCGCTACCGAGGCGCCGCGCTGGAAAAAAAGCCAGGCTCGCTCGTCGGGAAGGCGCAGCCACCAACGGCTCGCGATCAGCTCGCCATCGGACCAGTATTGACCTTCGACGCCCTCCAGCCCCTCTATCAAGCGCAGCCCCGCTTGGCTGGAAGGAAGCAGCGCAGGCTCGGGCAAGACGCGCAAACGCGCGATGTCGACGCCGACCGAGGCAGCCGCGGCGTGCGTTGCCCGCTCATCCCACAGCCATATGCCGGCAAAACCGGATGCGAAGTGGAAATGCGACCCGGTTTTTTCGAACGGGGAAAGCCGCCGGATCTCCAGCGCGATCGCATCCAGTTGGCTGGCGCGTGCCGCCCCGGCGAGAAGCGGAACCCGAAAAAACCGGCACAGCCCGCGCGAGACGATCCAATAGCCGCCGCGGCCCGGACCCGGCAGCTGCACCCCATCGGCGGTTTCAAGATACAGCCGGCGCGGTCGCGGCAGGCGTGCCGCCAGGGACTGGAGGCGCAGTACAACGCTTTGGTTTTGATAGGATTCGAACAATTTACAGGTTACCTGAAGGTTCGGCAGGCCTCGTTTCACGATGATAGCCGAGTTTCGTCAGTTCCACCGGGGCAAATTCGTGGTCATCAGGGAAATCGATGACCACCCGAAAAAGTGCGACGGTGAACGCTCCTTCGCTGCCGGACGGGTATTCGGTACTGCGTTGCGGCGTGCTGATGCGTTCGGCGCGCCAATGCAGGCGGTAGGAGCCGAGATCGAGCGTCCCTTCAGGCGTTGCCATCGGGTTCAACTTAGTGGCCAGCGCCAGGGCGTTCTGACGGCGGTCATAGGCCTCCGCCGCATGACGGACGCGATCGGCCGCATGAAGCGAACTCGCCAGGAACTCATAGAAAGCCAGCAACGCCGCGGCCAAGATCACCAGCGCGACAATTGTTTCGATCAGCGTGAACCCCGCCTCACCAGGCGGATTATCCAGCTGGGGTTTCATCGCTGCGGATTGGCCGGCAGAGCGGCGCGGTGAGAACATAGTGCAACGACACCGGGGGCAGCACGAACTCGACCTCGCCGCCCTCGCAGGAGCCCGAAAAGTGATAGAAAATCGGCCGCGCGACGCGCAGGCGCCAAGGCTTTGGCAGCTCGAGCCGAAGGACCTGCCATTGCTCTAGGGCATTTCCGGTCTCCGCCACCCCCTCCACATCGACA
>Ga0209474_10001197_pt1 | contig 26228 bp, 23 predicted proteins | sample GraSoiAngelo_145_FD_185902 | JGI IMG/M metagenome (GOLD analysis project Ga0209474, IMG submission 185902) | Grasslands soil microbial communities from the Angelo Coastal Reserve, California, USA - 14_1009_05_20cm (SPAdes) (version 2) | ecosystem: Environmental > Terrestrial > Soil > Grasslands...
GCTTCGGCTTTCGCGACGTGGCGATCGGCGAGCGCGCTCACGCGAACGCGCTGCTTGCGCCCGAACGGACGGCTGATCTCGAGCTCGTCGCCGACGCGGAGCCGCCGGTTCGGCTTCGCAGTCTGACCGTTCGCGGCGACTTTGCCGCCGCGGCATGCCTTCTGCGCTTCCGATCGCGTCTTGAAGAGACATGCGACGTCGAGCCAGACGTCGAGGCGAATGCCGTCGGCCGGCCCGTCGCGATCATCGTCGTTGACCATGTCCCACGCGTCATTCTACAGTTCGCGCAGACATCAGCTGATGCAGAGGCTTCCATGAAAATGCGTACGCTCGCTCTCACTGCTGCGGTCGCGCTCGCCGCGTTCGCCCTGCCGCGCGCCGCCGACGCGCCGTACCGTTTCATCAAGGACGTCCAGATCGGCGGCGACGGCGGGTGGGATTATCTGAACCTCGACGGCGCGGGCAGGCGCCTTCTGATCAGCCACGGCACGAAAGTCGTCGTCTTCGATCTGAAAAGCGACGCGGTCGTCGGCGAGATCGCCGATACGCCGGGCGTGCACGGGGCAGTGATGGCGTCAGAGGGCCACATCTTCACGAGCAACGGCCGCGAGAACAAGGCGAGCATGGTCGACGCGAAGACGCTGCAGACGATCCAGAAGATCGAGACGCAGGGAAACCCCGACTTCATCATGTACGAGCCGAAGATGAAGGAGGTCTACACGTTCAACGGCACGGGCCGATCGGCGAGCGTGATCGACGCGAGCGGCAAGGTGGTCGCCACCATTCCGCTGGGCGGCAAACCGGAAGCGGGCGTCTCCGACCCTTCAGTCGGCCGCGTGTACGTGAACAACGAGACGGGCAACGAGATCGTCGTGATCGACGTCGCGAAGAACAAGCGGCTGTTCATCGGCGCGCACAACAACAAGATGCTGATGATGGATTCGACCAGCGGGAAGATGCTCGCCGAGGTCCCGATCGGCGGCGGGGTCGACTCGACGTGGTTCGATCCCGGCACCGGCTACGCGTTCTCGTCGTGCAGCACGGGAACGGTCACCATCGCGCACGAGGACACGCCCGAGACGCTCACCGTTGTCCAGACGCTCGAGACGGCGACCGGCGCGCGCACGATGGCGCTCGATCCCTCGACGCACCGGATCTATCTCGCGGCCGCGAAGTACGCGCCGCCGCAGGAGGGATCGCCGGCCAACGCGCGCCCGACGATCGTTCCCGGGTCGATGCACCTGAAGATTTACGGCATAGACGGGCAGTGACGACGATGCCGTGATCACTTCGGGGGCACGACGGGCACCGCGCCGGGCCACGCGTAGGCGAAGAGCAGCGCGATGATGCCCATCGCCGTCATCAGCACCACGCTGTGGCGGATCGTGAAGCGGAACAGGCGGCTTTCGTCCGCGTGCGACATGCCGGTTGCGGCCACGGCGACCGCGATGCTCTGCACCGAGATCATCTTGCCCATCACGCCGGCGGCGGAGTTCACCGACGCCGTCAGCACCGGGTTCAACCCGAGCGCGTTCGCCGTCACGACCTGCAGATTCCCGAACAGCGCGTTCGCCGACGTGTCGCTGCCCGTCAGGAAGACGCCGAGCCACCCGACCACGGCGCCGAAGAACGGAAACGCGGATCCGGTACCGGCGAGCATGAGGCCGAGCGTCGAGGTCATCCCCGAATAGTTCATCAAGTACGCCAGGCCGAGCATCGACGCAATCGTCAGCATCGCGAACGACAGCTGCCGGAACGTCGCCGCGTAAATGCCGGCGAGCCGCTTCGGCCGCACGCCCAGCAGCGCGGCGGCGACGAGCGTCGCCAGGAAGCACGCCGTCCCTGACGCCGTGAGCCAGTTGAACGTGAAGACTGCCGCGTACTGCGACTCGTTCGGCGTGACCGGCGGCACTCTCGTGATCAGATTGTGCAGGCCGGGCACGAACAGACCGTTCATGACGGTCGGGCTCTTGGGAAACGATCCAGGCAGCCACGCGTGCGTGCGCGCGTCGAACGCATTCTTGATCGTCGGCGCGCCCCACGCGAGGACGAAGGCGACCAGCAGCAGGTAGGGCAGCCACGCGACGAAGATTGCGCCGGCCGAGTGCGCGACGGCCTTCGGTGCGACGACGGCCTCGCCTTCGAGGCGCATGATGCGCGCCGGCCGCCAGAGCTTCAACACCGCGACCATGACGATGATGCAGGTGAGCGAGCTCATGATGTCGGTGAGATCGGGACCGATGAAGTTCGAGACCAGCAGCTGCATGCCCGCAAACGAGACGCCGCAGGCGATGATGGCCGGCAGCACTTCGAGCGCCCGCGGCGCTCCAGCCATGACGACGATCAAGTAGCCGGGGATGACGACCGACATCATCGCGCACAACCGTCCGACCATCGCGCTCAGCGCCATCACCGGCAGCCCCGTGACGTTCGCGAGCGTGATCACCGGGATGCCGATCGATCCGAACGCGACCGGCGCGGTGTTCGCGAGCAGGCACATGCCGGCGGCGAAGAACGGATCGAAGCCGAGGCCCGCGAGCATGGCGCCCGACACCGCCACCGGCGCGCCGAAGCCGGCGGCGCCTTCGATGAACGCGCCGAACGAGAACGCGATGAAGAGCGCCTGCAGCCGCCGATCATCGGTGAGGGCGCCGACCGAGTCCTTGATGATCTCGAACTTGCCGGTGTCGACCGCGAGCCGGTACAGCATGATCGAGCTGAAGACGATCCACGCGATCGGGAAGAGGCCGTAGGCGGCGCCGTAGAGCGTCGAGATCACGGCGAGCTGCAGCGGCATCCCGTAGACCGCGAGCGCGATGACGAGCGCCGACGCAAGCGCCGAGAGCGCGGCCATCCACGCCGGCTTGCGCAGCACGCCGAGCATCACGAAGAGCACGACGATCGGGACCGCGGCGGCGACGGCCGACGCGCCGAGGCTGCCCGCTACCGGTTCATAGTTGTGCCGCCACATAAGCGCGGGAGTATACCTGAGCTTTCGAGCGGGCTGAGGTACGATCGTCGTATGCCATCCGGGGTATGGCTGCGCCGCGCCGCGATCCTCGTGCTGGCGATGGGCGCGGCGGCGGGACTCGGCGCGCAGCGCCGCGATGCCTTCTCCGCCTCGCGCGAGCACCCGGCGATCGCCTACGCGGAGCGCGAGGGCGACAACCGTGTGCGCCGCCTGAGTGCCGCGCTCGAGCGCGGCGCGGCACGCCTGTCCTTCGACGAGGCGCACGGCCGCGGATACCTGCCGTCGCTCCTCGACGCGCTCGGGATATCGCCCGAATCGCAGCTCCTCGTCTTCTCGGAGACCAGCAGGCAGGCGAGGCAGATCAACCCGGGCCATCCGCGCGCGATCTATTTCGACGACAGCGTCGACATCGGCTGGGTGCCGGGCGGCGAGCACCTCGAGATCGCCGCGCACGATCCGGAGCAGGGCGTCGTCTTCTACACGCTGGCGCAGCGCGGCGGCGAGAAGCCGCGGATCGCGCGCGACGTCAGCTGCCTGCTGTGCCACCTCTCGTGGGATACGCTCGCCGTGCCCGGCCTGATGACGCTCAGCACCTTTCCGATGTCCGACGATCCCTACGCGTACGCCAACGGCGTCGTCGTCGACCATCGAACGCCAGTGCCCGAGCGCTGGGGCGGCTGGTACGTGACCGGCCGGCTCGTGCCGGCGCAGCACATGGGCAATGCACCGGTGATTCGGCCCGCCGCGGAGCTTGCGAAGCCCCCCGCGGCGCCCCCGAAGCTCGAGTCGATCGCGCGCGTGCTCCCGAACGCCGGCGTCTACCTGTCACCGCACAGCGACGTCGCCGCGCTGATGGTGCTCAATCACCAGACGCACGCGACGAACCTGTTGACGTGGGTCGGCTGGGAGACCCGCGTGGCACTGGCGCAGGGCGCGCCGCTCGATCGCGTGGACGACGCGGTTCGCGAGCTCGTGGACTACTTTCTGTTCGTGGACGAGGCGCCGCTGCCGCAGCCAATCGAAGGCGCGCCGGAGTTCGCGGCCGCGTTCGCGGCGCGCGGTCCGCGCGACGGCGCGGGCCGCTCGCTGCGGCAGCTGGATCTCACGACGCGGCTGATGCGCTATCCGTGCAGCTACATGATCTACAACGCGGCGTTCGACGCGCTGCCGGGCGTCGCGCGCGAGAAGATCTACTCGCGGTTGTGGCGCGTGCTCTCCGGCGAAGACCACGACCGGCGCTACGCGCGCCTCTCGGCCGCGGACCGGCGCGCGGTGATCGAAATTCTCTGCGCGACGAAGGCGAAGCTGCCTGCGTACTTCGAATGACCGTTTGGTGCTGTTTGGTCTTCGAGCTCTGCCGTGCGCGCACCGCTAAATAAAGTCGAGCGGCGCTCGTTGGAAAGTAGTAAAAAAGCATCAAGCAAACAGAGGGTCGATGATCACGTTCGCAGAGCCGACCGATCTCGACACGCTGCGCATCCGGCACGAGTTCCTCGCCGTGCCGGCGCTGCACGCGTCGGTCGACCACATGGCGGCGCTGCTCGCCGCTACGCCACGGCACGCGCGCACGGCGCTCGAGTCGCTCGTCGTCGAGGGGTTCCTCGAGCGCGCGGCCGACGGCCTCTACATCCGATCGCGCGCCGCGCTGTCGACCGGGCCCGGACGCCGCGCGTCGGTCTGACCATCTCATCGAGGATCGCCTGCAGGATCGGGGCGCGGCAGTCGCGCCACGCCGACACGACAGCCGTGCCCACGCGCCAGTTCCATCCTCGCGGCCTGTCGATTTCCCGCTCGCGCGTTCGACCAACGAACAGAGCGACAACAAAGGAGATTCGACATGCGAGTGATGGTCATCGTGAAAGCGAGCAAGGAATCCGAAGCGGGTCAGATGCCGAGCCAGCAGGTGCTCACCGACATGGGCAAGTTCAACGAGCAGCTCGCGAACGCCGGCGTGATGGTCGCGGGCGAGGGGCTGCATCCCACCTCGCGCGGCAAGCGCGTGCGCTTTTCCGGCGCCGAGCGGACGGTCATCGACGGCCCGTTCGCCGAGACCAAGGAGCTCATCGCCGGCTACTGGGTGTGGCGCGTGAAGTCGATCGACGAGGCGGTCGAGTGGCTCAAGCGCGCGCCGTTCGACGGCGGGACCGAAATCGAGATCCGGCCGATCTTCGAGGCCGAGGACTTCGGCAAGGAGTTCACGCCGGAGCTGCGCGCGCAGGAGGAGCGAGTGCGCGAGCAGGCGGCGCGGCAGCGGTAACCCCCCGCGACTCCGATCCTGGATCTGATCCAGGATCGGATCCAGGATCGGATCCAGGATCGGATCCAGGATCGGATCCAGGATCGGATCCAGGATCAAATCCAGTAGCGAGCGACTTGCGCCTGCGTGTCGCATTCCACGCTCAAGGAAATCGACTCGTTGAACGTGAATTCGACAGGTTGTTAGAATCGGGGCGCCCGCCGCTGCGGGATGGAGGTCCGTCCGTGAGCGAGGAAGATCTCAAAGCCGAGCTCGATCGGCTGAAACAGGAAAACGAGCGCCTGAAGAACCGCCAGACGCGCGGCGTGTCGTTGAAGGTCAGCGAGAAAGGCGGCGTCTCGGTGTACGGCCTCGGCCGCTTCCCCGTGACGCTCTACAAAGAGCAGTGGCAGCGGCTGCTCGCCATGGCCGACGACATTCGCGCCTTCATCACGGAAAACGACTCGAAGCTGAAGGCCAAATCCGAGTAGCCGCCCCGCCCGTCGCTTACAGTTTTTCTTCTTGACCCGCGGGTCCCGCGGAGGTTGAATTCGGCCTGCCTGTGCGCTCATGCACAAATGCTTGAGCGCACAGGCAATCCGCCGTGCGCTGGTGGCGGGCCGAGCCATATCGCCTCCTGGGATCGTGACAGGAGAGTTCACTTCTGCGCCCTGGACCGCGCCTCGGCCGGCCCTTGTGCTCGTCCTGGACGTAAACCGTCAGAAGGCAAGGGGGCAGACATGCTCACCCGGCGAGACCTGTTGAAGTACGGGATCAGCACCGCCACGTTGTCGGGCTTCGCGCCTCGATTCGCGCGCGGCGATGACGGCGGCGGCGCGACGTCGCCGTTCAAAACAAAGCCGTTCATACAGGAGCTTCCGTTCCCGCTGGTCAAGTCGCCGTTCTCCACAGGTTCCACGTGCCTCGCCCAGCTTCCGACGACCGGCGTCAAGGCCGGGCCCGGCGAGCATCAATTCATCAATCGCGACGGCTGCGCGCCTGTCCTCGCGTACACCATCGACGTTCACGAGGCGCTCCATCAGTTCCATCCGGACATGCCGGCGACGAAAATCTTCGGCTACGACGGCACGTTCCCTGGTCCGACGTTCCACGCAAAATACGGCGAGCCGGTCCTGGTCCGTTTCTTCAACAATCTCGATGCGCACCACGTCGGATTCGGCGTGCCGTCGATCACGACCCATCTGCACAATTCGCATACGGCGTCGGAGAGCGACGGCTATCCGGGGAATTTTCACGACAGCGGCACCTACTGGGACAATCACTATCTGAACATCCTGAACGGCTTCTCACAGGATCCGCAGACCACCGACAGCGGCGAGTGCATGAACACGCTCTGGTATCACGACCACCGGCTCGACTTCACCGCGCAGAACGTGTACGCGGGGCTCGCCGGCTTCTACCTGCTGTTCGACGACAAGGACTGCGGCGACGAGACCAACAGGGACGGCTTCCAGCTTCCGAGCGGCGAGTTCGACGTGCCGATGGTGTTCGGCGACAAGCTGTTCGACGCCGACGGCCAGGCGGTGTTCGACTTCTTCAACCTCGACGGGATCCTCGGCGACAAGTTCACCGTCAACGGCGCGATTCAGCCGTTTCTCAACGTGAAGCCGAGAAAGTATCGCTTCCGGTTCCTCGACGCGGGCCCCTCCCGGTTCTACGCGCTCGCGATGAGCGACGGCTCGCAGATGGTGCAGATCTCGAGCGATGGCAATCTGCTCTCGGCGCCGTTCCCGCGTTCGGTCGTCACCGTCGCCGTGTCCGAACGGCACGATGTGATCATCGACTTCTCGAAGTACCAGGACGGTGACAAGGTCTACCTGATGAACCGCGCCGAGCAGACCGACGGCCGCGGACCGACCGGGAATCTGCTGAACCCCGGCGATCCGCTCGTCGAGTTCCGCGTGACGTCGTTCCACGCGACCGACGTCAGCCGGATTCCGTCCACGATGCGCATTCCGCCGCCGATCCGTCTCGATCAGGTCGTGACCACGCGGTTCTGGGAGTTCAACCGCGGCAACGGCCAGTGGACGGTGAACGGCCAGATATTCAAAGAGGAAGAGATCCGGGCGCACGTGAAGTGCAACACGCGCGAGATCTGGAGATTCAAGAACGGCGGCGGCGGGTGGAGCCATCCAATCCACACTCACTACGAGGAGTCCCGGACGCTGACGCGCAACGGCCGGCCGCCGGCGGCGTTCGAAGCGGACCGCAAGGACGTGTCGGTGCTGGGGCCGGGCGAAGAAACGGAAGTGCTGTTCAACTTCCGCGACTTCCACGGCAAGTACGTGACGCACTGCCACAACGTGGTCCACGAGGACCACGCGATGATGATTCGCTTCGACATCGAGCCGTAGCGGATGGCGATCATGATCACGCGCAGAGCGCTGATGGCGTCATTGGCGGCCGTGCCCTTGATCGGGGCGCGCGCCGCCGCCGCGCCGCCGTCGGCCGGGGGCCGGCGGCATTTTCCGAACCCGACGCTGCTCACGCAGGACAACGAGCGCGTCGCCTTCTACGACGATCTGATGAAGGACAAGATCGTCCTGGTCAACTTCTTCTACGCCGAGTGCACCGGCATCTGCCCGGCGGCGACAGCGAACCTGATCAAGGTGCAGGAGATGATCGGGGAGCGCGTCGGCCGCGACATCTTCATGTACTCGATCACGCTCAAGCCGCTCGAGGATCGGCCGGCGCAGCTCAAGATGTATCAGGAGATGCACGGCATCAAGCCGGGCTGGACGCTCCTGACCGGCAGCGCGGACGACTGCGAGCTGCTGCGGCGGCGCCTCGGCTTCGCCGACATCGATCCGGTGGTCGATCGCGACACGGCGAACCACATCGGCGTGGTGCTGATCGGCAACGAGCGGCTCGACAGCTGGATGGCGTGTCCGGTGCAGAGCGATCCGAAGCAGATCGTCAAGTCCGTCTCCTGGATGGACCGGTGATGGCGGCGCGCGGCGCGCGGCGGACAGGTGGATGCGCGCTCGCGCTCCTGCTGTGCGCCGGCGCCGCGGCGGCCGACGAGCTGCGAATCGACGGAGAGATCAAGGGCGTCGCGATCGACGACCGCAGCGCTCGCTCCGGTGGAACGCTCCTCGTCGGCGATCGCCGCGTCGTTGTGCCGCCCGGTCTCCTCATCGAGTTTCCGGGCGCCGCGTTGACGCTCAACGAGCTGTTCGCGCGGGCGCCCGGGCGGTGCCGCGACGCCGGCGCCGCCGGTCTCGCCGTCACGGATCCGTGCCGCCGCCCGCCGCGCGATCCGGCGGCGCGCGCCTGGTCGCCGGCCGACGACAAAACGCCGCGGACGACGCTCGATCCGGATCCGACCGACGATCCGCCGGCGACCAAAGCGCGCGTGGTCGCGACGATCCCGCCGGAGGACTCAGAGGCAGGTCGAAAGTCGCGCGATCCGGTCGCGACGAAAATCGTGCTGGTGCGCGACGAGCGATCGCTCAGCGGGGCGGTGACGTTCGTGAGCCAGACGCAGGGATACCTCCGCGTCGGCGGCGCGTACGGGATCGACGCCGGCGGCGCGATCGTGCGACTCAACGATCCCGACGCGCGGCAGAGCGCGCAGAGCGGGATCGGCTGCGGCGGGGAAGGCAACTGCAGCCCGGACGCGCGCTTTCGCCTCGACGCGAATCACTACTCGGTGCGCTTCGACGGCGGGTACCCGGCGTGCATTCCCGGCGGGCTCGGCGACGCGTGCTCGGCGTCGAGCCGTCCGGTGCGCGGGATCGCGGACGCGGCGCGGCTGATTCCCATCCGCGCCGGCGATCATGTGACGGCGCTCGGCGCATTCGAAGTGATCGACGGCGTGCGGATCTTCTCGGCGCACACGCTCGTCGATCACACCTCGCCTGTTGCGCCGAACGAAATGAATTAGGAATTTGGAATTTGGAATTCGTCACAGCGGTTGTGACAGCGCGGCCACGGATTCCAGATTCTTACTTCCAAATTCTCAATTCACTCCCCCGCGCCCCGTCACCGGCGTCGTCAGCGTGGCGCCTTTTTTGGCGAAGATCATGGCGAGCAGCCGGGCCGGCTCGGTCTCGCTGGCGTTGCGCGACACTTCGTGCACCGCGCCGGGCTGCTCGTAGAACATCTCGCCGACCGAATAGGTCCGCTCGTCGCCCTGGCCGGAGACTTTCGCGACCACTTTCCCCTCGAGCACGTACGCGAGCACGAAGCCCGCGTGCTGGTGCGGCGCGCCGACGCGGCCGGGCGGGTAGTCGACGTGGCTCACCGTCACCTCCCAGCCGTCGAGGGACAGGTTCGGCAGATCGTGCTTGAACACCGGCGGCCGCGGGGCCTGCGGCGCCGCCGGCTGCGCAGCCGCTTCGCCGTCGCGCGCGAGCGCGACCATCTCCGCGAAGAGCGCGAGCGATGCAAGAGCGTCTCGTCTGGTGATCGTCATGCCGCGGATTATATGCGAGCCGTTCTTCGTCAGCGCAGGCCGAGGCCGCGAGAGCACCTGCATCGTTCACTGCAGCGTGAAGTAGATCGTCGTCCCCTTGCCGATTTCGCTCTCGGCCCAGATGCGGCCGCCGTGCGCGTCGACGATCCACTGAGAGATGTAGAGCCCGAGGCCGAGCCCCGTCCCGTCGCCGCCTTCGAGGCGGCGGAAGCGCTCGAAGATCGACGTGAGCTCGCGCTCGGGGATGCCGATGCCGGAGTCGGCGACCGAGACGATGCTGCCATCGTCGGTCGAGGCGGCGCGCAGGCGGATGACGCCGCCGCCCGGCGTGAACTTGATCGCGTTGTGCACGAGGTTCGAGAGGACCTGCATGATCCGGTGCTCGTCGGCCTGCGCGAATACCGGTTCGCCGGGGAGATCGGCTTCGAGCGTGAGCTGCTTCGCCGCCGCGATCGGCGTGAAGCCTTCGATCGCCGCGCGAATCAGATCGCGGACGTCGAGCTGCCGTGCCAACACGCGCAGCGTGCCGTTCTCGAGGCTCCCGGCGTCCAATAGGTCGTGAATCAGCCGCTCGGTCATCGCCACCGACCGCCGGATCGTCAGTGTCCAGTCGACGATTCGCCGCCCGGTCTCGCCGCCCGGCGCGTGCGCCTGGATGAGCGCAGCCGCGGCGCCGATCGCCATCAGCGGCCCGCGCAGATCGTGGCTGACGATGCGGAGGATCTCGCTCCGCGTGGCCGCGCGGCGCTCGGCGGCCGCATGCTGCGACTCCTCGAGTGCGATCAGATCGACGACGTGATCGAGCGCCTCGTTGGTGTGCTCGCGCTCCTCGGCGAGATGTCTGTCGGTGGTACGCCGCTCCGCCCGCAGCTGCTGCTGGCCGGCGCGGACCTCGTCCGCGATCGCCGCCGTCGCTTCCTCGACCTCCTGTCCGATGATGCGATCGGTCACCGCGCGCTCGCGGTGCAGACGGTGATCGACGTCGTGCCGCTCGTCGGCGAGCGTGGAGGTGACGTCCGCCATGCCGTCGGCGACCTCGGCGAGCTGGCTGGCGATCTGGTCAGGTGGCGCCACGTCGGCCTTCGCTTCGACGTCAGCGGCCGCGTCGGCGAGCGCTTCGGCGGCGCGCGGCAGATCGTCGGCCTGGTCGTGCGGGACGGGCTCGGCTCGGTCCGGCAGCGTCCCCGCGCCGCCGAGGCTCGACGCCGCCTTGGACAGGCTGGCGGCGACGTCCTCGAGCATCCCTGAGACCTGCGGCAGGATTGCCGCCTCGCGCGTGACGTGGTCGTCGATGTCGCGACGGGCGCCCCGCAGCCGCCGCTCGGCATCGGCGCGGCGTGTACGGACGAGGTCGGCGACGCGCGCCGCGCGTTCACCCTCGGCGATGTCGTCCGCGGCGTGGCGCTCGGTCTCCAGGCTCTCATCCGTCGCCTGGCGATCCTTCAACTGCTGATCGTGATCGAACCTCGAGGGATCGGCCACGTCGCTCTCCCGCCAAGAGCTTGTGCAAAGAAAGCGCCGAGCCGCGCTTCGCTGAGCTGCGGGCCGCGACTTAATGTATCGTATGCGCGTGAAACGCACCTTTTGTACGGCGGTGATCGTCTTCGCGGCGCTCGCGCTCGGCTCGGACGTTCCCTTGACCGCGCAGTCGGGGGCAAAAAACGGCGAGTGGCGGAGCTACGGCGGTGACATCGGGCACACGCGGTACTCACCGCTCGATCAGATCAACGCGAGCAACTTCACCACGCTCGAGATCGCGTGGCGGTTCAAGACCGACAGCCTCGGGCCGCGGCCCGAGTACCAGTTCGAGTCGACGCCGCTGATGGCCAAAGGCGTCGTCTACTCGACGGCGGGGTCGCGCCGCGCCGTGGTGGCGCTCGACGCGGCCACCGGCGAACTGCTGTGGATGCACAGCGAGAACGAAGGGGCGCGCGGCGCGGCGGCGCCGCGCCAGCTGTCGGGCCGCGGCCTCGCGTACTGGTCGGACGGCGCGAACGACGATCGCATTCTGTACGTGACGCCGGGCTATCGGCTCGTCGCGCTCAACGCGCGCACCGGCGTGCCGGTCCGGTCGTTCGGCGCCGACGGCGTCGTCGATCTGAAGAAAGACGACGACCAGGAGATGGATCTGGTGACGGGCGAGATCGGCCTGCACTCGACGCCCGCCGTCGCGAAGAACGTCGTCATCGTCGGCGCCGCGCACAAGACGGGCGGCAACCCGAAGAGCCGCCGCAACGAGAAAGGCTACGTGCGCGGCTTCGACGTGCGGACGGGCAAGCGCCTCTGGATCTTCCACACGATTCCGCTGTCGGGCGAGTTCGGCTTCGACACGTGGGAGAAGGATTCGGCGTCCTACACCGGCAACGCCGGCGTGTGGGGACAGATCTCCGTCGACGAAGATCTCGGGCTCGTGTATCTGCCCGTCGAGCTCCCGACCGGCGACTACTACGGCGGCCACCGTCCGGGGAACGGCCTGTTCGGCGAGAGCCTCGTCGCGGTGGATCTGCAGACCGGCAAGCGTCGCTGGCATTATCAGCTCGTGCACCACGGGATCTGGGACTTCGACATCCCATGCGCGCCGATTCTGGTGGACATCACCGTGAACGGACGGACGGTCAAAGCCGTTGCGCAGCCGACCAAGCAGGCGTTCCTCTACGTCTTCAATCGCGAGACGGGGGAACCGATCTGGCCGATCGAGGAGCGCCCGGTCGCGAAGGGCGACGTGCCGGGCGAATGGTACGCGCCGACCCAGCCGTTCCCGACGAAACCGCCGGCCTACGATCGGCAGGGCGTGTCGATCGATGATCTCGTCGACTTCACGCCGGAGCTGCGCGCCGAAGCGGTCAAGGTCGTCGAGCGCTATAAGATCGGTCCGATCTTCACGCCGCCGGTCGTGAGCAAGCTGCCCGGTCCGCTGGCGACGCTCACCTCGGGCTTCGCGACGAACTGGCCCGGCGGCTCGTACGATCCCGAGACGCACATCGCGTACATCTACTCGCAGAGCGGCGCGAGCCCGCTCGGTCTCGTGCCGCCGCCCGCGGATCTGTCGGACATGAATTTCATCCAGGGCAGCGCGGTCACGGGCGCGCGGCGCACGGGCGGCTCGGGATCGGCGGCCGGCGGCGGCCGCACGGGCGAAGACGCACCCGCGCCGGCGGCGCGACCCGCGGCCGCGGCCCCGGCCGGCGGTGAAGGCGGCGGCGGGCTGACCGTCCAGGGATTGCCGCTGCTCAAACCGCCGTACGCGCGGATCAGCGCGATCGATCTCAACAAGGGCGAGATCCTCTGGCGCATCGCGCACGGCGAAACGCCGGACGCCGTGCGCAACAATCCGTCGCTCAAAGGACTGACCATTCCGCGGACGGGGCGGCCGGGGCTGATCGGGCCGCTCGTCACCAAGACGCTGCTCGTCGCCGGCGAAGGCGGCGTCTTCACGACGCCCTCGGGCGCGCGCGGCGCGATGCTGCGCGCCTACGACAAGGCTACCGGCAAGGACGCCGGCGCGGTGTACATGCCGGCGCCCGAGAGCGGATCGCCGATGACCTACATGCACAACGGCAAGCAGTACATCGTCATCGCGATCAGCGGCGGGAATTACAGCGGAGAGTTGCTCGCGTTCCGCCTGCCGGGATGACGGAGCGCGCGAGGAGATTCCCATGAATCGGCGAGGCTTCTTGAAACGTGCGTCGCTCGCTGGTGCGGCCGCTCTCGCGCCGCCCGGTGCGGCGGCGGAGGCCCAATCGCCATCTCCACGGGCGCCGGCGCCCACCACGCCGATCATGTCGCCGGCGGCTGAAACCTCGACGCCGCCGGAGGTCGAGATCCTCACCACCGATCGCACCGGCTCGGACTTCATGGTGGACGTGCTGAAGTCGATCGGCCTCGACTACATCTGCGCGAATCCCGGATCGAGCTTCCGCGGCATCCATGAGTCGGTGATCAACTACGGCGGCAACCAGCAGCCGGAGCTGCTGACGTGCTGCCACGAAGAGTCGTCGGTCGCGATGGGCCACGGCTACGCGAAGGTGGCGGGGAAGCCGATCGGCGTGTTCGCGCACGGCACGGTCGGCCTGCAGCACGCGGCGATGGCGATCTACAACGCGTGGTGCGACCGCGTGCCCGTCTACATCATGCTCGGCAACCAGCTCGACGCGACGCTGCGTCGTCCGGGCGCGGAGTGGGCGCACAGCGTCCAGGACGCCGCGGCGATGGTGCGCGATTTCACCAAGTGGGACGACGCGCCGATGTCGCTGCCGCATTTCGCGGAGTCGGCGGTGCGCGCGTACAAGATCGCGATGACGCCGCCGATGGCGCCGGTCGTGCTCGTGCTGAACGCGGAGCTGCAGGAGCAGCCGCTCGGCGCCGACGCGCGCGTCGCGATCCCGAAGCTCGCGATTCCGGCGCCGCCCGAAGGCGATTCGCGCGCCGTCGCCGAGCTCGCGCGGATGCTCGTCGCGGCGGAGCATCCCGTGATCGTCGCCGACCGTCTCGCGCGGACGCCGGCGGGCATGGCGCACCTCGTGGAGCTCGCCGAGGCGCTGCAGGCGGGCGTGGTGAGCCAGAGCGGCCGCATGAATTTCCCGACGCGCCATCCGCTGAACCTCTCGCAGGCGCGCGCGATTGCCGACGCCGACGTGATCCTCGCGCTGGAGGTGAACGATCTCTGGGGCGTTCTCAACACGTTCCGCGATCAACTGCATCGATCGTCGCGCCCGATCGCCAAGGCCGGCACGAAAGTCGTCAGCATCACGAGCGGCGATCTCTACATGAAGGCGAACTACCAGGACTTCCAGCGCTTCGCCGAAGTCGACCTGGCGATCGCGGCGGACGGCGAAGCGACGCTGCCGTCGCTCATCGACGCCGTGCGGCGCGCGACGACCGGCGATCGCAAGCGCGTCTTCGAGAGCCGCGGCGCGAAGCTCGCCGAGGCGAGCCGCGCGGCGCTCGACCGCGCGCGCCTCGAGGCGTCCTACGCGTGGGACGCGAGCCCGGTCAGCACCGCGCGCCTGTGCGCCGAGTTGTGGGGACAGATCAGGAACGAGGACTGGGCGCTCGTGAACGGCACCGGCGGCTGGGCGCCGAGGCTGTGGAACTTCGACAAGCCGTATCAGTGGATTGGCGCATCGGGCGGCGCCGGCGTCGGCTACGGAGCGCCCGCCGCCGTCGGCGCCGCGCTCGCGCACAAGCCGCACGGCCGGCTCGCCGTGAACATCCAGGCCGACGGCGATCTGATGTACGCGCCCGGCGTGCTGTGGACCGCCGCGCACCACCGCATTCCACTCCTGAGCGTGATGCACAACAACCGCGCGTATCACCAGGAGCTGATGCACGTGCAGAAGATGTGCAACCGCCACAGCCGCGGCATCGAGCGCGGGCGCATCGGGAGCGAGCTCGTCGATCCGCCGATCGACTATGCGAAGGTCGCGCAGGGGCTCGGCCTCCACGCCGAGGGGCCGATCACCGATCCGAACGAGGTCGGCCCCGCGATCGCGCGCGCGATGGCGAGCGTGAAGCGCGGCGAGCCCGCGCTCGTCGACGTCGTCTGCCAGCCGCGGTGACGCGATGAGGCGCGCCATCTTCGCCGCCGCGATCGCCGTCGTCGCCGCCGGCGCGGTCCAGGCGCAGCCGCCGTCGAGCGGTCAGCCCGCTGCAGCGCCGGCGGGCGACGCCGATCGCGGCAAGACCCTGTTCACCAGAAACGGCTGTTACCAGTGCCACAACTACGAAGGGCAGGGCGGCGCGGCGGGGCCGCGCATTGCGCCGAATCCGCTGCCATTCCGCGGGTTTGCCGCCTACGTCCGCGCGCCGCGCGGCGACATGCCGCCGTATACTGTGAAGGTCATGGCGGAGCAGGATCTCGCCGACGTGTATGCGTACTTGCGAACCCGTGCCCGGCCGCGCGACGTCTCGACCAATCCGCTCCTGTCCCGGTGAGGTGCTTATGCCGCGTGCGACGCTGACGCTTGCATTCGTGGCCGCGTTCCTTCCGTCGATGGCCGGCGCGCAGCCGGCGACGCCGCCGGCCGACGTGACGTTCAGCAGGGACGTCGCGCCGATTCTCCAGAAGGCGTGCCAGAACTGCCATCGGCCCGGCGCGATCGCGCCGATGTCGCTGCTCACGTATCAGGACGCGCGGCCATGGGCGCGATCGATCAAGGCGAAGGTGACGGCGCGCGAGATGCCGCCGTGGTACATCGATCGCCACGTCGGCATCACGAAGTTCAAGGACGACCCGTCGCTCACCGACGCCGAGATCGCGACCATCGCGAAATGGGTGGACGCCGGCGCGCCCGCGGGCAACCCGAGGGACCTGCCGGCGCCGCGCCAGTTCAGCGACATCGACAAGTGGCACATCGGCAAGCCGGACATGATCGTGTCGCTGCCCAAGCCGTACGAGCTGCGCGCCAACGGCCCCGACGAGTTCTACGACGTCGACGTCGATCCGGGCTTCAAGGAAGACATGTACATCAGCGCCGTCGAGACCAAGCCCGAGCCGTTCAGCTTCAAGGTGGTGCACCACGCGACGGCCAACATGATCGAAGACGAGGAGGCCGATCCGGTCGGCTTCTTCTTCAACGAGTACGCGCTCGGCAAGAACGGCGACATCTTCCCCGAAGGATCCGGCCGCCTGATCAAGGCCGGCTCGAAGATTCATTTCAATCTGCACCTGCACCCGAGCGGCGAGCGGTCGCTCGTCAACGTGTCGATCGGCTTCAAGCTGTATCCGAAAGGGGAGGTGCCGAAGCACGTCGCCTTCACGCAGCACATGGGCGACAACAACGATCTCGACATCCCGCCCGGACAGGTCGTGCGCACCGACGGCTACTTCCGGCTGCCGCGCGCGGCGGTCCTCTCCGCCTTCCAGCCGCACATGCACAACCGCGGCAAGGCGATGTGCATGGAAGCGATCTATCCCGACATCCGCGCCGATTCGGCGCGGCCGGGGCCGGCGCGCACCGAAACGCTCAATTGCGTGAGCAACTACCAGTTCGGCTGGCACATCACCTACCCGTACGCCGACGACGTCGCGCCGGTTCTGCCGGCGGGGACGATCATTCACATCACCGCGTGGCACGACAACACGCCGGCGAACAAGTACAACCCGAACCCGCGCAACTGGGTCGGCTACGGCCAGCGCACGATCGACGAGATGAGCTTCGCGTGGGTGAGCCTCTTCTACATCGATGACGCGGAGTACCAGCAGCGCGTCGCGGCGCGGACGAAGACGAATGAGTAGAATCGCCGTCGTGCTCGCGTTGGTCGCGGCATTTCATGTAGGGCGGCCCTTTCAGGGCCGCCAAGGCGAGGCTGAAAGCCTCGCCCTACAGCGTGTGTTCGCCCTTCAGCTGCCGACCGAGCTGCCCTCGACGAAGTTCAAGAGCGGCCAGGACGTCGTGCCGTACTTCGAGGGATGGATTCACAACAAGGACGGCAGCTTCGATCTCGTGTTCGGCTACTTCAATCGCAACTGGGAAGAGGAGCTCGCTATTCCCGCCGGCGCGGACAACATCGTCGAGCCGGGCGGACCGGATCGCGCGCAGCCGACGTACTTCCTGCCGCGGCGTCAGGGCTGGGTCTACCGCGTGCGCGTCCCGAGCGATTTCGGTAAAGGCGTCGTCACGTGGACGATCCGCGCCAACGGGAAGACGGAGAGAGCGTACGGCGAGCTGCTGCCGGTGGAAGAGATCACCGAGCGGATCGTGATGACGCGCGGGAACCTCAATCCCGGCGAGGACGATCCGAACAAGCCGCCGGCGATCACGATCGCGCCGATTGCCGCCGCGGCGATCGAGGCGCCGCTCGCGCTCACGGCCCTCGTCACCGACGACGGCCTGCCGAAGCCGCGGCCCGCGGCGCCCGTGCGGACGCCGGCCGCCGGCGACGCGACGACGATTCAGGCGCAGGCGAATTCGTCGGCGCCGGTGCGGCCGCGCGGCCTCAACGTGACGTGGATGCAGCTGCGCGGGCCGGCCAGAGTTCGCTTCGACCCGGCGGGCGCGATCCCGGTCGCGAACGGACGAGCGGAAGCCTCCGCGCGGTTCCCCGAGCGCGGCACCTACGTCTTGCGCGCGACGGCGAACGACGGCGCGCTCGCGACGAGGACCGAGGTGACGATCACGGTCGGGGCAGGATCGACCGCGCAACGATGATCCTGGATCAGATCCAGGATCGGATCCAGGATCAGATCCAGGATCGGATCCTGGATCGATCTCTGCTCCAGGCGGCCGGCTGGCGCTCGCGTTGCAACATCCTCCGTCCCAAGGAGGAAATGCAATGCTCATCTGGCTCATCGCGGCCGCGCTCGCAGCGCAGACGACACAGGCCGCACCTCAGCCGAAAGACACTGGGAAAACGCCCGACAAGGTCACGATCACGGGCTGCGTGGAGCGCGCCGATCAGGTCGCGTCGCCCGCGGCAACGCTCGGCACCACGGTGGACAGCCTGACGTTCGTGCTGAGGACGCCACCGACCGAGACGGTTGGAACGAGCGGGTCCGCGCGCCCGGCGACCGACAAGGGCTACCGCCTCGACGGCGACATCGCGAAGATCAATCCGCACGTCGGCCACAAAGTGGAGATCAGCGGGTATGTGACCGAGCCGGCGGCCACCGCCAGCGGGACCGCGGGGTCGGCCGAAGGCCCGAAGGTGAAAGTCGAATCGATCAGGATGATTGCGGAGACGTGCGGGCGGTAGGCCGGACAGCGCTATTAAGAATTTGGATTCTCTTTCTCGACCTGCCAGTCCTGCAGCGGCTGCGGCCCCGGCTTGATGCCTTCGAGGTCGGGGTCGACGCCGTTCGCCCGCGTCGGTGAATTCGCCTTCTGAGCGGCGGTCTCGAGCCGCTTGGCCTGCTTCTCATTGCGCCGCTCTTGCCGCTGGCGCTCACGCTGCCGTTTCTGTTGGGATGGGCGCGACTTGTTCACGCCACAATTGTACGACGAGACGGCCGTCAGTTCATAATGATCCGTGCCGTTTGCGAGCCTCGCCCTCCATCCCGATCTGCTGAAAGGCCTCAAAGACCTCGGGTTCACGCGTCCCACCGCGATTCAAGCCGACGCGATTCCGCTGGCGCTCGGCGGACGGGATCTGCTCGCGTGCGCAGTGACCGGCAGCGGCAAGACCGCGGCGTTCCTGCTGCCCATCCTGCACCGCCTCATCCCTGAGCCGCGCGGGACGACGCGCGCGCTCGTGCTGACGCCGACGCGCGAGCTGGCGGCGCAGATCGTCGAGGATCTCGACGACCTCGCCGTCCACACGCCGATCAGCGCGGCCGCCGTCTTCGGCGGCGTCGGCATGGGGCCGCAGGAGCACGCGTTCAGGAGCGGAGTGGACGTGATCGTCGGCACGCCCGGACGGCTGCTCGATCACTTCACGCGGCCGTATGCGAAGCTCGCCGGCCTGCGCTATCTCGTCCTCGACGAAGCGGACCGGATGCTCGACATGGGCTTCCTGCCCGACATCCGCCGCGTGCTGCGCCACCTGCCGCCGCGGCGACAGACGCTGTTCTTCAGCGCGACCATGCCGCCGCCGATCGCGGAGCTGTCGCGCGAGATGCTGAAGCAGCCGGCGACGATCAATCTCGAGCGCAAGTCGGCGCCGGCCGTCGGCATCACGCACGCGGCGTATCCGGTGCCGCAGCACCTGAAGGCGCCGCTGCTCGTCCGGCTGCTGCACGACGGCGGCATGCAGGACGCGCTCGTCTTCACGCGCACGAAGCACCGCGCGAACCGGCTCGCGAAGCACCTCGGCGAGCACGGCGTGAAGGTGGAGCGCATCCACGGCAACCGGTCGCAGTCGCAGCGCACCGAGGCGCTCGCCGGCTTCAAGAGCGGGAAGTACCGCGTGCTGGTCGCGACCGACATCGCCGCGCGCGGCATCGACGTCACCGCGCTCGGCCATGTCGTCAACTTCGACGTGCCGGCCGCGCCGGAGGACTACATCCACCGCGTCGGCCGCACGGCGCGCATGACGGCGACGGGCGCGGCGTTCACGCTCGTGTCGCCCGAGGAAGAGGCGAGCCTGCGCGGCATCGAGCGCGCGATCGATCAGCGGCTGCCGCGCGTGACGCTGCCGGACTTCGACTACGCGGCGCGCGCGGAGGTGCCCGCGCACGCGCCCGCGCGCGGGCACGGCGGCGGGCATCATCGCGCCGGCGGACGCGGCGCGCAGCAGGGGCGCGGACCTCACGAGGCGAAGCAAGGGCGCGGACCGCACGAGGCGCGGGCACCGCACGCCGGCGGGCCGTGGCGCCGCCGGCGCGATCGGCGGCGCCCGTCATGAACCAGCCCGCGTATCCCGCCGCGCGCATCGTGGCGCCGAAGATCGAGGCGCACTTCGCGCAGCACATCGCCGAGGCCGAGCGCCGCGGGATCGCCACCGCCGCCGCGCCGCCGGACGCGCGCACGTTCGAGGCGCTCATCGACGCGGCGTTCTGGGCGAGCCTGCGCCGCGAAGAGAACTACGTGCCGAAGATCTCGATGACGTTCGTCGCGCCGGCCGCGGCGCCGCATCCGCTGCTGTTCGAGCGGCCGCTGCCGCTCGATCCCGGCGCGCTGACGAAGGTCGCGCCGGCCGTCGAGCGCGCCGGGATCCATCTCGGCGTCTGGCGCGATCCGGCGGGCCCGGAGCGCGGGCTGTGCGTCTGGGGCGTCATCCGCGCGATCCCGGCGCTGTCGGCCGTCGTCGAGGTCGCGGCGCCCGGCCTGATTGTCGTCAAGCACCATCGCGGCGGCGACGCCGGAAAGTTCGTGAACGTCGCGGTGCTCGAAGGCGATCGGATCAAGATCGTCGACGAGCGCGCGTCGAGCCTGCCGGACTGCCCGCCGCTCCTCACCTCGCTCCTCGGCTTCGACTCGCCGGCGTCGTGGATCGCCGACAGCGATACCGTGAACGTGCTCGTGCAGCTCGCCGTCTCGATGCGCGCGCACGGCCGCGGCGGCCTGCTGCTCGTGGTGCCGGCGGGCGCCGACGCGTGGGAGGACTCGATCGTGCGGCCGATTCCGTACGCCGTCGAGCCGCCGTTTCAGGAGCTCTCGGCGCTGACGCGCGAGCCGCGCGAGACCAAGCGCACGCGCCACTGGCAGGAGACGGTGAATCGCGCGGTGGAAGCGATTGCCGGGTTGACGGCGGTGGACGGCGCGACGATCCTGACGACCGGCTACGATCTCCTCGCGTTCGGCGCGAAGATCGCGCGGCGGAAGGGATCGCCGCAGGTGGAGCAGGTGACGATCACCGAGCCGGTGGAAGGCGACGTCGCGCAGACGCTGCACCCGACGCAGCTCGGCGGCACGCGCCATCTCTCCGCGGCGCAGTTCGTCCACGATCAACGGGACGCCGTCGCGCTCGTCGCGTCGCAGGACGGCCGGTTCACGGTCTTCGCGTGGTCGCCCTGCGAGACGATGGTCCACGCGCACCGCGTCGAGACGCTGCTGCTCTGAGAGCTGCTGAACGTAGGGCGGCCCGCTCAGGGCCGCCGAGGCGAGGCTGAGCGCCTCGCCCTACGACAATTTCACTGATCGGACTTCCGGAGGCGCGCGGCGTCGGCCGCCGCCCGCGCCGCGTCCGCCTTCGCCGTCCTCGCGGCGTCGTCAATCGCGGTGCGAATCTGCGCCAGGTGCGCCTGGTAGGTCGGGTTGCGTCCGTTCAGCGCGACCGCCCGTTCGAGCTCGGTGGCGGCGAGCGAGAGGCGGCGCGCCTTGAACGCGATCCAGCCGAGCGTGTCGTGCGCGTCGGGATCGTCCGCGAGGCGCGCCGCGGCCGTCTGCGCCAAATCCAGCGCCTGCAGCAGGCGTGAGTCGTCGCTCGCGTAGATGCGCGCGAGGTTGTTGGCGGCGACGGGCTCGGCGGAATCGATCGCGAGCGCCTGCTCGTACGCCGCGCGCGCCTGCGCCGGACGCTTCGCGGCGTCGAGCGCGATGCCGAGCGCCGTCCGCGCTGCCGCTTCGTCGCCGTGCCTGGCGACGTACTGCTCGAGGAGCGTCGCCGCGCGCGCGGCGTCGCCGCGGGAGACGTACAGATCCGCGAGCATCGCGTGCGCGTCGAAGGATGCCGGATCGATCGCGGTCGCGCGCGTCAGGTAGCCCTCCGCGGCCGCGGTGTCGCCCGCTTGGATCGCCGTCCGCGCCGCGAGCACGAGCGCGTCGCTGCCGTCGGGCGCGAGCGTGAGCGCGCGCGCGACGTGGGCGCGCGCGTCCGCGACGTCGCCGTCGCCGAGCGCGAGCGAGGCGAGCAGGACGGCCGGCTCCGGCCGCGCCGGCTGCGATGCCTCGATCTCCTGCAGCTCGGCGCGCGCGCGCGCGTCCTGCCCGTCGGCCAGCAGCGCGCGGGCGAGCGTCAGCCGCGCGTTGAAGTCGCGGCCCGCCGCCTCGGCGAACATCACCGCTTCGGCCGCGCGCCCCGCCGCGAGCTTCGTGCGCGCGAGCTGCAGGTTGGCCGCGGCGGCCCACCGGCGATCGCGCATCACCGCCTGGAACGCGTCCTCGGCGGCCGAATAGTGCCGCTGCTCGAGATCGATCGTGCCGACGATATACTGCGCGACCGACGCTGAAGGGTCCATCTGGACGGCGGCGCGCGCCGACGCCAGCGCGGCGTCGGTCCTCTTTTCCGCCTGCAGCATCTGCGCGTCGAGCGTCCACGCCTCGGCCGTCGGCCGCTTCTTCATCACGGCATCGAGCATGCGGCGCGCGTCGGCCGCGTGGCCGGTGTGGAACGCGACGGCGGCGAGGCGGACCTTCGCGTCCGACGCCATCGGCCCTGACTTGACCGGGTCGAGCAGGCGCCGCGCGGCGTCGTAGCGCTCGGTGGAGAGGTAGTAGTCGGCGAGCGCGAGCGTCGATTTCAGCTTCTGGTTCGGCTGTTCGGCGGCGGTGCGCAGATATGGCTCGGCCTCGGCCTCGCGGCTGTTGTTCACGTAGAAGCTCGCGAGGGCGCGGTTGGCAACCTCGCTGCGCGGGTTGGCCTCGACGGCGTGCTTCAGCTCGATCTCCGCGTCCGCCGGCTGCTTGGTCGCGATGAGGAACTGCGCGAGCACGACGTGCGCTTCGACCGACTGCGGCGAGCGCGAGGCGCCTTCGCGGAACGCCGCCTCGGCGCCGGCGCGATCGTCGGCCTCGAGGCGCGCGTCGCCGAGCGCCGCGTACGCCGCCGGCTGATGATCGATCGCGATCGCCGCCGCGAGTTGCGCGAACGCCTCCTCGAACCGGTGCATCTTCGCGAGCGCACGCCCGGCGAGAACCTGCGCGTCGACGTTCTGCTCGTCGCGCTCGAGCGTCTGCTCCGCGCGGACGAGCGCCTCGCTGGGGCGGCCCGCCGAGAGCAGCAGCCGCCCCGCCTCGACGCGCGAGTGGCTGTCCTTCGGATCGAGATCGACCGCGGTGCAGTAGGCGCGGTACGCCTCCTCGGCGCGCGCCTGCGCCGCATAGGCGTCGCCGAGCTTCCGGTACGCGTCGGCCGACGTCGGCTGGCGCTTGATCGCGTTCTTGTACTCGATCACGGCCGCCGACGCGCGTCCCTCGCGCATGTAGTCGTCGCCGCGCGAGACGGCCGCGCGCATCGCGTGCTGACGGCTGGTGCAGCCGAGCGCGAGCGCCGCGACGAGGGCGAGGAGGAGAGTTCGGGCCCGCATGATCAACTCCACATAGTCGAGAGCAACGGCAGCAGCCGGCGCGCGAAGTTGAGGCCCTCCGCGTCGGCGGCCTGCAGCGAATCCTCGGCGCGCCCGATCGGCACGACGATGCGGACGAGCGCGGCGTCGCTGCGGTGCAGTCGAACGCTGTCGGCGACGAGCCAGATCTTGCTCGTGAGCTCGCTCGCGATCAGGCGTCCGTGCACGGCGTAGGCGTAGAGCACGACGGCGCGATCGCGGTTCCTGCGCACGACCATCCGGCGCAGCGTCGTCGCGCCGCCGGCGCCGGCCACCTCCGTCGTGCCGATCTCGAGCGGTTCCCAGCCGGTGCCGGGAAGACAGTGCAGCGGCGAATGGATGCTCACGCCGGGCCGCTGCTGCGCGTAGTACGCGACGTAGAGCCCGACCTCCGGCGCCGCCGCGGCAGGCGACGTCGCGTAGGTGCGATTCAAATAGGCGTCCGCCGCCAGCGCGCGTTCGGACTCCTCGTCGAGCGGCGCCGCGTCGCGTCCGCTCCACTCGCCGATGTGCAGCGGCAGCGCGGTCAGGTGCGGCTGCGGCGGCGGCGCCGCGCCGCGCGCGGCCTGGGCGAGCGCACCCGCGCCGACGATCAGCGCGGCGGCGGCGAGCGCGCGTCGGCGGTTCATGCCGCGATCGCTCCTTCCTCGCGCCCGGCGGCCATCGGCCGCGGCGCCAGGACTCTCTGCACCTGCATCATGACGGCGACCGAGAGCACGAAGGTCATCCAGCCGGTGAAGGTGTGCCATCCGCCCGATGTGACGCGCGGATCCCAGAGCTCGCACGCGATGCCGACCGCGGCGATGCGCAGACCGTTCATCACGATCGCGACCGGCACGGCCATCGCCACGATCGCGGCGCCGCGCGCCAGCGGCGCCCGCTTCGCCGCCGTGCCGCGCGAGTGCGATCGCGCCGCCGCGGACCACGCAAGCACGCCGGCGATCGCCGTGAGCGACACGAGCGAGCGCAGCCCGCTGCATGCCTCGGCGACTTCGAGCGCCGCCGACGGCAGCTCGAGCACGTTGCCGTCGCGGAAGACCGGGATGCCGGCCGCGGTCAGCGACGCTTCGGCGATGCGCGACGCCGTCAGCTGCAGCGGCAGCGTCACCGCGTTCACGACGAGCGCCGGCAGCGGCACGGCCATCAGCAGAAACACGAGGGGCGCCGCGGCAACCCGCGCGGCCGCGCCGCCGGCGACGAACCACAGCGCGCCGGCGATGACCAGGACGAGCGAGACGCGAGTGAGGAAGATGTCGGCGCCGAGCTGGCCGACCAGATACAACAGCAGTCCGCCGGCGAGCAGCGCAAGGCCTGAGCGAGGAAGGCGCGATGTCGCGGAAGCGGCAACAGTCGCGGCGCGCGCGATCGCTTCACGCCGCTGCCACACGAGCAGCAGCGCGACGCCCGCGAGCACGAGGCCGTATGACGCGTCGGGGCTCGACAGCCATTCGCCGCCGAGCCCCGCCATCGTGCCCGCGTACAGCCAGGCGATCGCGATCGCGAGCAGGACGACCATCGACTAGATCGCGCGGCGGCGGCGCAGCTCGGTCAGCAGCGCCAGGAAGCCGGTGCCGATGAGCACGATCGACGCGGGTTCGGGATTCGCCGACGGCGAGCTGCCGCCGCCGCCGCCGCCGCTGTGCCCGGCGCCGCCGGGATCGAGCGCGCCTCCGGGAGCCGGCGACACGAACGGATTGGACGGCGAATCGGAGTGGCCGTCGAAGGGATTGGTCGGCGTCGCGGTCCCCGACGGCGCGCCGGGTATCGGCGTCGGCCGCGGCCCCGGACGCGGCGCAGGCGTCGTGTGCGTTCGCGCGGCGCGCGCTTCGTGCGCCGCGTGCGGTCCGGACGTTCCGCCGCCGCCCGCCCCCTGACCGCGGTGCGCGAGCGTCATCAGCCGCCACAGTCCGCCCGTGCCGACCGACGGACCGCCGGTGCCCGACGAATTGAAGCCCCGCGAATCCGATCCGTTGCCCCATGGCTGCCAGCCACTGCGCGATCCGTCGCGGCGGCCGGCGCCGCCGTTGCCCACGTAGCCGGGCATCGCCGGCATGCCGGGTAGAGGAACCGTCTCAGCCGCCGCGCGCTGGCCCACGGCGCCGCCCGCGCCGCTGATGCCGCCCGTCCCGGCCGCCGCCGTGCCGCCGAGCGCCGTCGTGTACTGCTCCGGCCCGGTGCAGAACAAGCAGGCGTTGGGCGGGGCGAAGGTGTCCCACATGGCCGCCAGAGCCGCGGCCGAACCCAGGATCATGATGACGAACACAGCCCGCCGGACGGCGGGTTTGCTTGGGAGAAGCATGCGCACCTCGCGCCTGCGACAGTGCAGACGAACTGCCAAGCCGTCGAGCCTGCCGGGTTGGCTCAGAAGCCTCTCGAGAACAACGACTTGCGCGTCGAGCCCGAGCGTTCGTCCGCGCGCGAGTGGGAGGCGCGCAGCCCTGCAAATGGAAACCTCGTGGGATTCCTAGGTGGTTTGCTTCCCAGCCGGACGGTTCCGGTTTCTCAGAAGCTGAAAAAGACCAACAGGTCGATTCCGGCCCGTTCGACGCGGCGGAACGGCGACCGGACGCTCATGGTCTGCGCGTCGGAGTAGGTGGCGCGCAGGCGAAAGATGCGCGAGATCGCATACTCGATCGACGCCTCGTCGTACGGTTCCTGGCCGAACTGCCGGCTGAAGCGCGCGACGAGTCCCGGCGCGATCTCTTCGCCGATCGTCACCTTCGGGCCGCCGCCGAAATCGCCGCCCGGCTCCAGCTCGAGGATGTCGAGCCCCACCTCGCTCTCGATCGCGGCGACGACCTGCGTGGCGAGGAATCCGGCGGCGAGCGTGCCGGCGCGCACGAGCAGCTGCTGCTGTTGCGGCGCGGACAGCTGGTTGGTGGAGGTGTTGAAGATGATCAACGAGAGGATGTCGGACGAATCGAGCGGCGGCGTGCTCGAG
>Ga0209474_10001198_pt1 | contig 26223 bp, 24 predicted proteins | sample GraSoiAngelo_145_FD_185902 | JGI IMG/M metagenome (GOLD analysis project Ga0209474, IMG submission 185902) | Grasslands soil microbial communities from the Angelo Coastal Reserve, California, USA - 14_1009_05_20cm (SPAdes) (version 2) | ecosystem: Environmental > Terrestrial > Soil > Grasslands...
GGGGGGCGCGCGGCTGGCGTGGGCAGGGAACGGGTCTCGCAGCCCCCACCCGACCGCGCGCCCCCCGCGGCGGCGTTGGCGGCCTCGCCGGCGTCGAACTCGGAGTCGAGCTCCGCCGCGCCTCGGGGCGCCACGCCGGCGACGTAGCGCGTACGTCGGCGGTGGCGAGTCGCTGTACGACGTCCGCGAGATCGACGGCTACGACGTCAACGCGGGCGGCGAGGCTCGTTACCAGGCGAGGGCGTAGGTGGGGCGGCGGGGGTCGGCGCCGGCTTGGAGGACGGCGGTGTGGGGGTTGCGGTGGGTGACGATGGCGCCGATGCCGCAGGCGCCGATTTCGGTCACGCTGTGGCCGAGCGAGCGGAGCGCGGCGCGCGTGGCCTCGGGGATGGCGGGCTCGACGTTGAGCTGGTTGGGCTTGTAGGCGCGGGGCCAGAAGGAGTTGATGAGCGTCTGGGTGGAGAAGCGCGGCGCCTCGACGGCCTCCTGGGGGTTCATGCCGAAGACGAGGACGTTGAGGACGAGCTGGAGATCGGCCTGGGCCTGGTCGTCGCCGCCCGGGCAGCCGATCGTCGTGGTCGGTACGCCGTCCTCGCAGATGAGGTAGCTCACCAGCGTCGTCCGCGGCCGCTTGCCCGGCGCCAGGGCGTTGGGGTGGCCCTCCTCGAGCACGAACATCTCGCTGCGGGTGCTGAGGGTGCAGCCGAGCTCGGGCATGAACGCCGACTTGCGGAAGACGCCGCCGCTCGGCGTCACGCACACCATGCTGCCGTCTCGATCGATCGCCGCGATGTGCGTGGTGCCGTCGGCGGCCACCTCCGTGGCGCCGCGCTCGCGCGGGCCGCCGCGCCGGTCACCCGGCGCCGGCGCCTCCGGCTGCGCGCGATCCATCCGGATCAGCGCCGCGCGCTCGCGCGCGTAGTCGGGCGCGAGCAGCGCGGCGACGTCGGCGCCGTCGCCGTAGTAGCGCTCGCGGTCGGCGAAGGCGAGCTTGAGCGCCTCGGTGACGACGTGGATGTAGCGCGGCGAGTTGTGGCCGAGCGCCCGCAGATCGAACACCGCCAGCACGGCCAGCGCCTGCAGCAGCACCGGCCCCTGGGTCCACGCGCCCTGGGCGAGGATCTCGCGCCCGGCGAACGTCAGGCGCAGCGGCGGCTCCAGACGGGCGCGATACCCGCCCAGGTCGCCGGCGCGGAGCAGGCCGCCGAGCCGCTCGGAGAACGCCCCGATCGCGGCGGCGACATCGCCGCGATAGAACCGCTCACGGGCGGCGGCGATGCCGCTGGCGCGGTCGCTCGCCCGCGCGTCGGCCTCGACGAGACGCTTCAGCGTGCCGGCCAGCGCCGACTGCACGAACAGCTCGCCCACCTCGGGGACGCGGCCACCCGGATAGAAGACGGCGGCGCCGCCGGGTGGATAGACGGCGAACTGCTCGCGCGTCTCGGGGATCGCGAGCATCCGGTGCATGTACTCGTACATCGGAAACCCGCGCTCGGCGTACTGCACGGCGGGCGCCAGCACGTCGGCCACGCGCCGGGTGCCGAGGGCCTCCAGCATGGTGAGATAGGCGTCGACGGCGCCCGGCACGGTGAACGACAGATGCGCCTGGGGGCCGGGCCCGGTCGGAATGCGGTCGAGCGTGCGCTGGCGGAAGAGCTCGAGCGTCGCCAGCGCCGGTGCGACGCCCTGGCCGCTCACCGCCTGCGTCCGGCGTGTGCGCGCGTCGTGGACGAGCGCGACGCACTCGCCGCAGAGCGTGTAGGAGGCGGTCGGCTCCACCACGGCGGCGGCGAAGCCGGCGGCGACAGCGGCGTCGAACGCGTTGCCGCCCGCCAGCAGCATCCGCATGCCGGCCATCGCGACGAGGGGATGGCCGGCGACGACGACACCCTGGGTGCCGGAGACGACGGGGCGGGTCGTCGCGCGGTCCGCGGTGTGGTGCTCGACCTCGTGGACGCGCGGGGCCGCAGGCGTCATGATGACCGCATCATCGCACGTTCCGGGAGGCTTCCATGAGGGTTCCGGCCAAGCAGATCCGCGAGCAGCTCGTGTCCGTCCTCCGCGCCTGGGGCATGTCCGACGCGCATACCGACACGACGGCCGAGATGATGCTCGAGACCGATCTTCGCGGCGTCGACTCCCACGGGATCTCGATGCTGCCGAGCTACGACCGCGAGCGCCGGGCCGGCCGCCTCAACATGCGGCCGGCGTTCACGACGGTGCGGGAGGCGCCCAGCCTCGCCCTGATCGACGCCGACGCCTCGCTCGGGCATCCGGTCTCGGCGCACGCGATGAACCTCGCCGTCGACAAGTGCCGCGCCACCGGCGTGGCCGTGATCTCGGTCGTCAACTCGCATCATTTCGGCGCGGCCGGGTGCTACGCGCGCATCGCCGCCGAGCGCGGCGTGATCGGCATGGTGACCTCGGCCACGCGCGGCGTGTCGCTGGTGCCGACCTTCGCCGCCGAGCCGATCATGGGGACCAATCCGCTCGCCTTCGCGGCGCCGGCCCGCCGCAATCCGCCGTTCCAGCTCGACATGGCCACGACGACGGTCGCCGCCGGCAAGGTCAAGGTGCACAAGCTGAATCACCGCCCGCTGCCGCCGGGCTGGGTCGTGGACGGCAGCGGGCAGCCGGTGACCGACGCGGACGAAGCCTTCAAGTACGTCTTCGAGCGGCCGGAGGGCGGCATCACGCCGCTCGGGGGCCCGCGGGAGGCGGGCGGCCACAAGGGCTACGGGCTGGCGGTGATGGTCCACATCCTCGGCGGCATCCTGGCCGGCGCCTCGTTCTCGCCGATTCGCAATCGCACGCAGACGCCGTCCGATCCGCACAACATCGGCCACTTCTTCCTGGCGATCGATCCTGCCGCCTTTCGCCCGGCCGGCGCGTTCGAGAACGACCTCGACGACGTGATCGACGTCCTGCACGGCGCCAAGCGCTCGGATCCCGCCCAGCCCGTCCTCGTCGCCGGCGACCCCGAGATCGCCACGAAGGCCGAACGCCTCCGCGACGGCATCCCGATCCCCGACGACCTCCTGACCCAGCTCCGCGACGTCGCGAGGACGGCCAGCGTGCCGTTCGTGCTGTCCTAGCGTGGAATGGAGGAGCGCCCCGGCTCCGCCGGGGCGCGACGAACGCATCTCGGGGCCCCCAACTAACGGGTCAAATCTTCGGCGCCCAGTCGGGTGGCGCCGCTGTTGGGGCGCAGGTGCTTGAGGTCGCCCAGCTCACGCAGCGCGTTCTTCATCGAGTCTGGGATCGGGGATGCCTTGAGGGTGCCGTCCTCGTTGATTCGCGCGTAGACGCGCGTGGCCTTGCCCTCGCTCACCGGCGTCCCGGTGAGCGCGTTCTTGGCCTTGCAGTTCCAGTGCAGCGTGTGCTCGCCCAGCTCGGCCAGCGTGATGGTGGTCAGGATCCGGTCGCCGTAGGCGGCCGGTCCGATGAAGCGGAAGTGGATCTCGCCCATCACGAACGTGGTGCGGTCGTTCTTGATCATCTGCTCGATCGGATAGCCGATGATCCGGAACAGCTCGTGCTCGGTGTCGTTGAACCACGCCACGATGCGGGGGTAGTAGACGAGACCGAACGGGTCGGATTCGCCCCAGTTGACCGTGATCTCCTTCCAGTACATCGCCATACCGGCGCCCCCCTCGTCGTGTCGACTGGCCGCCCATGATAGCGTAGCGGCGCGGAAGGAGAGCCAGCGATGAATCCCAACGCCTACCGGACGCGCGCCGAGCAGGGTCGAGTCCAGATCGGCACCTGGCTGACGATGATCCGCACGCCGGCCGTGCTGACCCTGCTGCAGGCGGCCGGCCTGGACTTCGTCCGCATCGACATGGAGCACTCGCCCTTCTCGATGGAGACCGTCGCCGACATGGCGACGCTGGCCCGGGCGCTGGATTTCCCGCTGGTCGTGCGGCCACCCGAGGGCAACCGTGAGTGGATCACGCGGCTGCTGGACGCCGGCGTGTGGAACCTGCACGTGCCGCAGGTCGACACGCCCGAGCAGGCCGCCGAGGTCGCGGCCTGCTCCCGCTACGCGCCGCTCGGCGAGCGCGGCATGTACGGCTTCGGCCCCCACACGATGTACCGCACGCTGCCGCCCGGCGAGCACATGGCCGAAGCCAACGCGCGGGTGCACGTGACCGCGATGCTCGAGAGCCGGCGCGCCTTCGAGCGGCTCGACGAGATCGCCGCGGTGCCCGGCATCGACGCGCTGACGATCGGCCCGACCGACCTCGCGCAGAATCTCGGGGTGCTCGGCACGCCCGCCCAGAAGCCGGTGCTCGACGAGCACCGCCGGCGGCTGGTGGAGGCCGCGCGCAAGCACGGCAAGGCGGTGGCGATGCTGACCGACAGCGTGGCAGGCGTGCGCGAGATGATCGCGCTCGGCGCCACGATCGTGAACTACGCCTCCGACGCCGCCGTCCTGCGCAACGGCTACGCGGCGCTGGTCGCCGAGGTGCGCCGTTAGCCGCCTCCTCGACGGCATCCGCGTGCTCGACGCCGCCAGCTTCATCGCCGGGCCGGTGGCCACCACGGTGATGGCCGACTTCGGCGCCGACGTCATCAAGATCGAGCCGCCCCAGGGCGATCCCTATCGCGTCCGCGGCGCCGGCTATCCGCCGAGCGCCTACAACTATCCGTGGATCGTCGACAACCGCAGCAAGCGCGCGGTCGCCGTCGACCTCCGCGCGGACGAGGGGCGCGACGTGCTGTACCGGCTCGTGCGGACCGCCGACGTCTTCGTGACGAACCTGCCGTTCGACGCGCGCGGCCGCCTGCGCGTGCGCTGGGAGGACCTCGCCCCGCTCAACGCCCGGCTCGTCTACGCCTCGCTCACGGCCTACGGCGAGACCGGGCCCGAGGCCGGGCGCCCGGGCTTCGACAGCATCGCGCTGTGGGCGCGCACGGGACTGATGGACCTGGTGCGCCCCTCGCCCGACGCGCCCCCGACGCGCTCGCTGCCCGGCATGGGCGATCACCCGACCGGGATCTCGCTGTTCGGCGCGATCATGGCCGCCCTCTACCAGCGCGAGCGCACCGGCCGCGGCACGATGGTATCCACGTCGCTCATGGCCAACGGCCTGTGGTGGAACGCGATCCAGGTGCAGGGCATCCTCTGCGGCACGCGCACCTCGCCGCGGCCGCCCCGCGAGGAGGCGGTGAGCGCCCTCGCCAACATGTACCGCTGCCGCGACGGGCGCTGGTTCATGATGACGATCACCGGCGACGAGCGGCGCTGGCCCGAGTTCGCGGCGTGCATCGGCCGCGCCGACCTGGTCGGCGACCCGCGCTTCGCGACGGCGGCCACCCGCAAGGCCAACGCCCGCGCGCTGACGCTGATCCTCGACGACGTGTTCGCCCGGCGCGACTGGGCCGACTGGCGCCGCGTGCTCGAGGCCACCGGCATCGCGTTCGGCGTGATCGGCACGCTCGACGACATTGCCGCCGACGAGCAGATGCGCGCCAGCGGCGCCCTGACCCCGCTGCACGATCCCGCAGCCGGCGCCACCCTGACCGTCAGCAGCCCGGTCTGGATCGAGGGCCAGGACAAGACGCCGGCCCGGCCGGCGCCGGCCCTCGGCCAGCACACCGTCGAGGTGCTGCGCGAGGCCGGCTTCACCGACGTGGAGATCGACGACCTGCGACGCGACAAGATCGTCTTCGGAGGCTGAGCCATGTACGACCTCGTGCTCAAGGGTGGACGTGTCGTGGATCCGGCGAGCGACCTCGACGGCGTGCTGGACGTGGCGATCGAGAACGGTCTCATCGCGCGGGTGGCGGCGGCGATCGCCCCGGCCGAGACCGCGCGGGTGATCGAGGTCGGCGGCGCCATCGTCACGCCGGGGCTCATCGACCTGCACGCGCACGTGTTCGAGGGGGTCAACCGGACCGGCGTCAATCCCGATCTCGGCGGCGTCTACTCGGGCGTCACGACGATCGTCGACGCCGGCAGCGCGGGCGCGGCGACGTTCGGCGGCTGGCGGCACATCCTGCCGCACTGCCACACCGAGATCATCCCGTTCCTGCACATCTGCCAGACAGGCCTGGCCACGCTGCCCGACATCATCGCCGAGAGCAGCATCAACCTCGCCGACACGGTCAAGGTCGCCACCCAGCACCCGGACCTGATCCGTGGCATCAAGGCGCGGATGGTCTCGCCGGCGCTGGAGATCATGGGCATGGAGATGCCGAAGCTCGCCAAGCGCGCGGCGCGCGAGGCCGGCATCAAGCTGATGGTCCACATCGGCGACACCGAGAAGCGCTACGACCCGAAGGTGATCCACCCGCTGCTCGCCCTGCTCGAGCCCGGTGACATCCTCACCCACTACTTCACGCCCAATCCCGGCGGTGTGCTCGACGGCAACGGCAAGCTGGTGCCGGAGGCGCGCGAGGCGGCGGATCGCGGGGTGTGGTTCGACACCGCCCACGGCCGCATGAACTTCAGCTTCGACGTCGGCCGGCGCATCATCGACCAGGGCTTGCTCCCGCACTGCATCAGCACGGATCTCACGGTGCCCGGGCGCCAGATGACCGTGCACAGCATGACCGAGATGATGACGCGCTTCCTCGGCCTCGGCTTCACGCTGCCGCAGGTGGTCACGATGTCGACCGCGAACCCGGCCAAGGCCATCGGCGCCGAGGCGCGCCTGGGCCGCCTGGCCGTCGGTCGCCAGGCCGACGTCTCCGTGCTCGATCTGAAGGACGGCGCCTGGGTGGTCTACGACATCCTCGGCTCGTCGCTGCGCGTCGATCGCGCGTTCGCGCCGCGACTGACCGTCAAGAAGGGCCGCGTCTTCACGCCGGACTTCGGGCCCCGGCCGTGGGGCTGGTGGCCGGATCGCGCGGTCACCGGCGGCTGCTGCTGACGTGCCTGCCAGGGGAAAGAGGGGCGCCCCGGCTTTGCCGGGTCGCTCCGAACGTCGGGGGGCTGGGAGGCCAGGTCGGGGCCCCCATGTCAAAGGTCGCGGGCGCGTCGAGGGCAAGACCGCGATCGTCGTGGGCGGCGGGCAGACGCCCGGCGCCACGATCGGCAACGGCCGCGCGACCGCGCTCGTGCTCGCGCGCGAGGGCGCGCGCGTCGTCGTGGCCGACCGCCGCCTGGACTCGGCCCAGGACACCGTCGACCTGATCGCGAAGGAGGGCGGCCGGGCGTGGGCGGTCGAGGCCGACGTCACCGATGAGGACGCGGTCCGCCGGCTCGTCGCCGTCGCCCACGAGCGCCTCGGCCGGCTCGACATCCTGCACAACAACGTCGGCGCCAGCCTCGCGCTCGGCGACGCGCCGGCCACCGAGCTGACCGTCGAGGCCTTCGAGCGCAGCGTCGCCGTCAACCTCACGGGCACGTGGCTCGCCTGCAAGCACGCGCTGCCGGCGCTGCGCGAGAGCGGCGGCTCGATCGTGAACATCGCCTCGATGGCCGCCCGCAACGCCTACCCGCTGGTCGGCTACAAGACGACCAAGGCCGCGGTCGTCGCGCTGACCGAGAACCTGGCCGCGGCCAACGCGTCCTACGGCGTCCGCGCCAACGCGATCCTGCCCGGGCTGATGAACACCCCGATGGCGATCGAGGCGCGGGTGGCCCGGGGCACCCCGCGCGAGGAGGTCATCGCCTCGCGCGATCGCCGGGTGCCCTTGCGCCGGCGCATGGGGACCGGCTGGGACGTCGCCTACGCCGCGCTCTTCCTGCACTCCGACGAGGCCGGCTTCATCACCGGCGTCGCCCTCGCCGTCGACGGCGGCGAGGGCGTGAGCTGGGGGAGTTAGAGCCGGGTCTCGTCGACCGGCAGGCCCAGCCAGTGCTGGCCCACGAGCTCGTAGTGCGCCAGCCGGCTCTGCAGGTGCTGGGTGATGACGTGGATGTCCTGGAAGTGGCGCTGGATGAGGCTGCTCTCGTAGGTCGCGGTGGCGCCGGCGGCATGGTAGACGGCGTCGATCACCTGGGCGGCCAGCCGGATGCCGTGGGTGGTGGCCAGGCGCAGCGTCGCGCGCTGATCGAGCGTCAGGGCGCCGTTCGCGATCACCGCGCTCCACACGTCGCGGACGGTCTCCAGCAGGAAGGCGCGGCCGGTCCGGAGGTGCGCCTCCGCGTGACCGGCCGTCACCTGGATCATCGACTGATCCCGCAGGAGCGCCTGCATGGCGCGCGGCGTCTTGGCGCCGGCCAGCTCGTAGAACGTGCTCAGGCACGTGCGCGCCATGCCGAGCGCCACCGCGGCGTCGCCGGAGGCGAACGCGAGCGTGCGCGGGATGCGGTACAGCGGGCCGTCGTGCAGCAGCGGCGCGGTCGCCGACAGCACGGTGCGCTCGGCCGGGACGAAGACGTCGTGCACCGCGAAGTGGTGGGTGCCGGTGCCGCGCATGCCACGCACCTTCCAGGTGTCGAGGATCTGGGCCTCGGCGACCGGCACGAAGAAGTAGCGCGTCTCCGGCTGGCCCCTCTCGAGCCGGGTCGTGCCGTTGTCGAGGATCTGGGCGTGGGCGGCGACCCAGGACGCGTGACGGCAGCCGGTGCTGAAGCCCTGGCGGCCCGTCACGCGATACCCGCCGGGCACCACGACGGCGGTCGCGGTGGCGGCCGGCGTGTTGGCGACGACGGCGCGCGGCGTGTCGATCCAGATCGCCCGGGCGACGTCGCGCGGCATGCGCGCCGAGTACGTCGCGTAGATCGCGCCCTGGTTGACGCACCAGCCGGTGCTGGCGTCGGCCTTGCCCAGCTCCTCGATCACCTCGACGTAGGTCGGCAGGTCGAGCTCGGCGCCGCCGATCGCGCGCGGCACCGCGAGATGGAACATCCCGGCGTCGGCCAGCGCCTCGAACAGCGGCCGCGGCAGCTCGCGCTCGGCCTCGGTCTGGTCGGCGCAGGCCTGGATCTGGGGCGCGAGCTTCCGCGCGGCCTCGAGCGGGGCGGGCGTCACCGGGCTCGCTCCGCTACTGGATGACCGAGCGCGGCGTGGCCAGCAGCCGCGTGACCTTGATCTGCTCGCGGTCGATCAGCGTCGGCACCCGCGGCGAGATCTCGTTCTTCCAGTACTCGCTCTGGTAAACGAGGTCGTAGAGGCGCTTGCGCTCCGCCTCGCTCTCGAAGCGGCGGAGCCACACGTAGACGCTCTCGTCCTCTTCGCCGACGAAGCTGCCGAGGATGACCATGCCCATCTTCACCTGGAACGGGATGATCTCCTCCTCCATGCACTTCACCCACGCCTCGCGCTGCCCGGGACGGACGGTGTACTGCCGAAGCTCGAAGATCATCGTGGCCTCCGTGGTCGAGCGGTCGGAACCGGGCGCCTATTGTACCGATTCCCGGCGTTCGCGCTACCATAGGGCGCCATGCGCATCGAGATCATCTGCACCGGCGACGAGGTCCTCACCGGCAAGATCGTCAACAGCAACTTCAGCTACATGAGCCAGAAGCTGGAGGACGCCGGCCTCGACGTGGTCTGGGGCACGACGGTCGGCGACGACCGGGAGAGTCTTCTGCAGGCCTTCCGGCTGGCGGCCGGGCGCGCCGACGCGGTGATCGTCAACGGCGGTCTCGGACCGACGGTCGACGACCTCTCGCAGGAGATCGCCGCCCAGGCGGCCGGCTGCGAGCTCGTCCTCAGCGAGGAGTGGCTGGCGCGGATGGAGGCGTTCTTCCAGCGCCGCAGCCGCGTGATGCCGCCCAACAACCGCAAGCAGGCGATGCTGCCGGCCTCCGCCGAGATCATCGACAACCCGATCGGCACCGCCTGCGGCTTCGCGCTCGACATCGGCCCCGCGCGCTTCTTCTTCACGCCGGGCGTGCCGCGCGAGCTCAAGCGCATGCTGGAGGAGCAGGTCATCCCGCGGCTGCTGGCGCGCAGCGGGCTGCAGAGCACCATCCACCTCAAGCGCTTCCACTCCTACGGGCTCGGCGAGTCGCACGTCGACGCGCTGCTGGCCGGCGTCGAGACGCTGGTGCCGGATGGCGGCGTGAAGCTCGGCTTCCGCGCGCACTACCCGCAGCTCGAGACCAAGCTGACGGTGCGCGGCCGCGATCGCGACGACGTGCGCGCCAAGCTGGCGCCGATCGAGGTCGAGGTGCGCAAGCGGCTCGGCAACTTCATCCTGGCCGAGGACGATCAGACGCTGGAGGGCGTGGTCCTCGCCGAGCTGGCGAGCCGCCAGGCCACGCTGAGCGTCGTCGAGTCGTTCACCGGCGGTCAGATCGCCGCCCGGGTGGCCCACCTGCCCGGCGCCGAGAAGGCGTTTCGCCGCGGGATCGTGGCCCGCGACCTGTCCGAGATCGCCGCCGCCGTCGGGCTCGACGCCACGCCCACCGAGATCACGCGGGAGACGGCCGAGGCGGTCGCCCGGGCCGCGCGCCGCACGACGGGGGCCACCCACGTGCTGAGCGTGCTCGTGCACCTCGACGACGGCCCCGATCGCATCGAGTTCGGCGGCACGATCTGCCTGGCGATCGCCACCGAGGCGGAAGTCGCCTCGCGCCGCAGCCGCGTCGTGGGCGGGCGCGAATGGGTGCGCCTCGGCGCCGTCGAGATGGCGCTCGATTGCCTGCGGCGCTACCTGCAGGGGCTGCCGGTCGTCGAGCGTATCGACTTCGAGAAGACCTGAGCCCGGCGCCGGCGGCGTGAAGAATCGCCTGGTGCTGCTGCTGACCGGCGTCGGTGGCTACGTCGACGCCGTCAGCTATCTCGCCCTCGGGCGCGTCTTCACCGCCAACATGACCGGCAACACCGTCCTGCTCGGCCTCGCGCTCGTGCAGGGGGACGCCGCCGGCGCCGGGCGCTCGGCGCTGGCCCTCGGCGGCTTCCTGGCCGGCGGCGCCCTGGGCGCCCGCCTGGTGGCGAGCGGCCCCCGCCCGGCGGTGTGGCCGCGCGGCGTGACGGTGGCGCTCATCGCCGAGGGCGCACTGCTGGCGGCCCTGGCGCTCACGCACATCGCGGTCGTCGCGGGCGAGTCGACGCTGGTGGCCGGGCGCGTCGTGCTGGCCGCGCTGGCGATGGGCGTGCAGAGCGCGGCGGCCCGCCGCCTCGACGTCTCCGGCGTCACCACGACGTTCGTGACCGGCACGCTCACGAATCTGGTCAGTCTGATCGCCCTGCACGGCGTGGTGCCGGGGGCCGGCGGCCAGAGCAAGCGGTTGCTGGCGGCCGTGTGGGGCGTCTACGTCCTCGGCGCGATGGCCGCGGCGGCCGCGATGCAGACGGCGGCGGCGGCGGGATTGCTGGTGCCCGTCGTGCTGGTGCTCGTCGTCATCGTCGTCGCCGTCGGGCGCTACTGGCCGGACGCCGGTCCTTGACAAGGCGCCGCCGCCGGGGCAGGTTTAGGCCCGCCGTACCCGCAATCGCCGGACACCGTCTTCGGAGAGAAAGGACGCAATGATGCGCCATCGCACGCCACGCTTCGTCGCCGTCGTGATCGCCACCCTCGCCGTGACGCTGCTGCTCGCGAGCGGCGGCGCGTTCCTCGCCCGCGGCGCCGATCCGATCCGGCTCGGCTTCGGCATGGCGCTCACCGGCGGGCTGTCGGCCAATGGCAAGCCGGCGCTGCTGGCCCTGCAGATCTGGAAGGACGACGTGAACAAGCGGGGCGGCCTGCTGGGCCGGCCCGTCGAGCTCGTGTTCTACGACGACCAGACGAACCCTTCGACCGTGCCCGGCATCTACACCAAGCTGCTCGACGTCGACAAGGTCGACCTCGTCATCTCCGGCTACGGCACCAACCTCATCGCGCCGCTCATGCCGATCGCGATGGAGCGCAAGCTGACGATCATCGGCATGTTCGGCCTGGCCAACAACGAGAAGTACCAGTACCCGAACTACTTCCAGATCCAGCCGGCCGGGCCCGATCCGCAGACCAGCACGGCCATCGGCTTCTTCGAGCTGGCGGCGCGGCAGACGCCCAAGCCGCAGACGGTCGCGATCGTCGGCGCCGACGCCGAGTATCCGCAGAACGCGATGGTGGGTGCGCGCGATCTGATCAAGAAGTTCGGCTTCAAGACGGTCTACGACCGGAACTATCCGCCCAGCACCGTCGACTACACGCCGATCGTGCGGGCCATCAAGGCCACCAACCCCGACATCCTGTTCGTGGCCTCGTATCCGCCGGACTCGGTGGGCATGCTGCGCGCGATCCACGAGGTCGGCCTGCAGCCCAGGATCGTCGGCGGCGGCATGGTGGGGTTGATGTTCACCAGCGTGATGACGAGCATGGGACCGCTGCTCAACGGGATCGTGAATTACGATTTCTGGGCGCCGGAGCCGGCGTTCCTCGCGATCCCCGGCATCAAGGAGTTCCTGAAGGACTACCAGTCGCGCGCCGAGAAGGCCGGGGTCGACTCGCTCGGCTACTACCTGCCGCCCTACTCGTACGCCGTGGGCCAGGTGCTGGGCCAGGCCGTCGAGGGCACCCGGAGCCTCGACCAGCAGAAGATCGCCGACTACATCCGCGCCACCGAGTTCAGCACGGTCGTCGGCAAGGTGAAGTTCGGCAAGAACGGCGAGTGGGCCAAGGGCCGCACGCTCATGGTCCAGTACCAGAAGATCAACGGGACGGGCCTCGAGCAGTTCCGCGGCCCCGGCAAGAAGGCCATCCTCTGGCCGGACGAGCTCAAGTCGGGCACCATCATCTACCCGTACTCGGCGGCGAAGAACTAGCGCGAGCGCTCCCTGTTCTCCTGGGACCTGCTGGCCAACGCGGTCGTCGCCGGGCTCCTGCTCGGCGGCTTCTACGCCGCGGTGAGCCTGGGCGTCTCGCTCATCTTCGGCCTGCTCGACATCGCCAACATCGCCCAGCCGGCGTTCGTGATCCTCGGCGCCTACGCCGCTTACGTACTGAACACCACGTACGGCATCGATCCGATCCTGGTCGGGCTGCTGCTGACGCCGCTGTTCTACCTGCTCGGCGCCGCCGTCTACCGTGTCTACTACGGCAGCTTCGAGCGGCGCGGCGAGGAGTCGCTGCGCGGCCTCGTCTTCTTCTTCGGCATCCTGTTCATCCTCGAGGTCAGCCTCAGCCTGAAGTTCGGCGTCGACTACCGGATGGCCCAGGCCGGCTACATCGGCAAGTCGTTCGAGGTGGCCGGCGTCGGCGTCGCGTTCCGCTATCTGGTGCCGTGTCTCGTCGGGATCGCGATGACGGCAGCCCTCTACCTCTTCCTGGGGCGGACGTTCTACGGGCGCGCGATCATGGCCGTCTCGCAGGACCGCCTGGCGCTGCAGCTCATGGGCGCCGATCCGGTCCAGATCAAGACCATCGCCTTCGGCATCGGCATCGCGGCGGCCAGCCTCGCCGGCGCGCTGCTGGTGACGATCACGCCGGTGATCCCGTCCACCGACCGTGACTACATCGGCCGGATGTTCGCCATCACCGTGCTGGGCGGCATGGGCAGCATCGGCGGCACGCTCGTCGCCGCCGTGATCCTCGGCGTGGCCGAGAGCCTGATGTCGACGTTCTTCGGGCCCTCGTGGTCGCTGGCGGTGTCGTTCGGCATCCTGCTGCTGGCGCTGGCCGTCCGACCGGCCGGGCTGTTCGGCCGCTAGATGCGCACGGGCACGGCGCTGGTCGTGGGCGCGGCCGTCGTCCTGGCCGGCGTCGCCCTGGCCGGCCTGCACGTCAACGCCTACGTCTACTTCGCCGGCTACGTGATCCTCCAGTACGTCGTCATCGCCACGGCCTGGAACATCCTCGGCGGCTATGCCGGCTACGTGAACTTCGGCACCCCCGCCTTCTTCGCGCTGGGCGCCTACACCGCGGTCTTCCTCATCCGGTCGCTGCGGGCGCCGCTGCCGGTGCTGATCGTGGCCGGCGGCCTGGTGGCCGCGCTGCTCGGCCTCGGCATCGGATACCTCACGCTGCGCCTGCGGGGGACGTTCTTCTCGATCGCGACGCTCGCGCTGGCGGTCGTGCTGCAGACGATGATCATCAACTGGGAGTACGTCGGCGGCTCCCGCGGCATCAGCGTCCTGCGGCCGAGCGGGCCGCCGTTCGGCAGCTACGTGACGTTTCTCTTCACGGTCATGGTCGGCCTGGCCGTCGTCGCGGTCACGGTGGCGCGGTTCATCGAGCGCTCGTGGATCGGGCGCGGGCTGGCCGCCCTGCGCGACAACGAGGAGGCGGCCGAGTGCATGGGCGTGCCCACGCTGCGCCTGAAGCTCTTCGCCACCACCGTGAGCGGGTTCCTGCTCGGCGTGGCCGGCGCGCCGTTCCCCTACTACGTGACGTTCGTGGAGCCCAACTCGGCGTTCGCCATCGACTACGCCGTGAACGCGCTGGCGATGCCGATGATCGGCGGCACCACGAGCTGGATCGGCCCGGTCATCGGCGCCGTGCTGCTCGGCACCGCCCAGCAACTGGCCACGGTGACGATCTCCTCCGAGCTGAACCTGTTCATCGTCGGCGTCGTCCTGGTCGCCTTCGTCGTCCTGGCCCCCGAGGGCATCCTGGGCCTCGTGCGGCGCTGGCGAGGCCGTTGAGGCGATGGCCGCGACCTTGCTCGAGGTCAACGGCGTCGTGAAGCGGTTCGGCGGGTTCACGGCCCTCAACCGGGTCACGCTCCAGGTCAAGGCCGGCGAGCGCTTCGGGCTGATCGGCCCCATCGGCTCGGGCAAGACCACGCTGATCAACTGCGTGGCGGGCTCGCTCTACGCCGACGAGGGGCGGATCCTGTTCGAGGGCCGCGACGTCACGACGCTGCCGCCGCACCGGCGCACGCGCCTCGGCATCGCCCGCAGCTTCCAGATCCCCAAGCCGTTCGCCAGCATGACCGTGCGCGAGAACCTCGGGATCCCGCTGGAGTACGCGGGTCACGCGCGGGCGTCCGACGAGGACGCCCAGGTGGCCGAGCTCCTGCGCGAGATCGGCCTGGAGGCCAAGGCGCACCTGCGGCCGGCCGGGCTCACGCAGATCGAGATGCGCAAGCTGGAGCTGGCCCGCGCCATGGCCGCCCGGCCCAAGCTGCTGATCTCCGACGAGGCCATGGCCGGGCTCTCCAGCGGCGAGGTGGACGACATCCTGGCCATCCTGCTGCGGCTCAACGCCCAGGGCATCACGATCATCATGATCGAGCACATCATGCGGGCGGTGATGCGCTTCTCGCAGCGCATCGTCGTCCTCGACGCCGGCGAGCGGATCGCCGAGGGCACGCCCGACGAGATCGTGCGCAACCCGGCCGTGGAGAAGGCCTACCTTGGCGAGTAGGCTCGTCGTCGAGCGCGTCGAGGCCGGCTACGGCGCCGTGCGGGTGCTGCATGGCGTGTCGATGGAGGTGCGCGAGGGCGAGACCGTCGCCCTGCTGGGGACCAACGGCAACGGCAAGAGCACGCTCATCAAGTGCATCATGGGCATCGTGGCGCCCCAGGCCGGGGCCATCTATCTCGAGGTCGACGGCGCCCGGATCGATCTCGTCCGGAAGTCCACCGAGGAGATCGTCAGCCTCGGCATCGCGCTGGTGCCCGAGGGCCGCCGGCTCTTTCCGAAGCTGACGGTGGAGGAGAACCTGCTCCTCGGCGCCTTCCGGCGCGAGGCCCGCGCCGCGATCGACGCGAACCTGGCCTTCTGCTTCGAGTGCTTCCCGGTGCTCCTCGCGCGGCGCCGGCAGCTGGCCGGCAGCATGAGCGGCGGCGAGCAGCAGATGCTGGCGCTCGCCCGCGCGCTGATGTCCTCGCCGCGGATGCTGCTGGTCGACGAGCCGTCGGTCGGGCTGGCGCCCATTCTGGTGAGCCGGGTGATCGGCAAGATCAGGGAGCTGAAGGAGCAGCGCCAGCTCACCGTCCTCATGGCCGAGCAGAACTTCAATCAGGCGACCAAGATCGCCGACCGCGGCTACATCATCGTGCACGGCAAGATCGAGTTCGAGGGTCGCAGCGCCCAGGAGCTGCGCGAGAACGAGCTGGTCAAGAAGTACTATCTGGGCGTGTAACCGGAGCGACCACGAGGCCGTGGCTGTCATCACCGCGCCGTCCACCTTCGCCGCGCTCAAGACGCGCAATTATCGCCTCTACTGGCTGGGGCTCGTCTGCTACGTCCTCGGCCACCGGGCCGAGTACATGACGTTCGCGTGGATGACGTGGGAGCTGACGCACGAGCCGCTCTACCTCGGCTACCTCGGCCTGGCCCAGGGCGCGCCGATGGTGCTCTTCCAGCCCTTCGGCGGCGTGCTGGCCGACCGCACGAACCGGCTGCGCCTGCTGATCGGCACCCAGCTGCTCACCGCGCTGACGCTGACGCTGGCCTTCGCCCTCACCGTGCTGGGCATGGCGCGGGTGGGCCACCTGCTGGCGCTGGCCGCGCTGAGCAGCGCGTTTCGCGCCTTCGACGAGCCGAGCCGGCTCTCGCTCATCCCGCAGCTCGTCGACCGCGCGCGGCTGCCGAACGCGATCGCGCTCGGCTCCATTCCCTGGCAGGCCGGCCGGATGATCGGGCCCTCGATCACCGGCGTCCTCATCGCCGCCTTCGGCGGCACCGTCGGCTTCGGGCTGGCCGCCGGCGCGTCGTGCGTCGCGCTGCTGCTCTACGGCCGGCTGCGCGTCACCGGTCCCCCACCGGCCGGCGACGGGCAGCACGTCTTCCGCCAGCTCGCCGACGGCGTCAGCTTCGTCGCCCGCAACTTCGTCTTCACCGGCCTGATCGGGCTGGCGCTGTTCAACTCGCTCTTCGGGCTGTCCTACGTCACGCTGCTGCCGATCTACGCCGACTGGTACTTCCAGGCGGGCTCGACCGGGTACGGACTGCTCAACGCGGCCCACGGCGCCGGGGCGATCGTCGGCACGCTGACGGTGGCGACGATCATCCATCTGATCCGCCGCCCGGGACCGACGCTGCTCCTCACCGCCGCCGGCATGGGCCTGGCGCTCATGCTCTTCTCGCAGTCACCGGGACTTTCGCTGGCGCTCGCGATGCTGGCGCTGGTGGGCTTCTCGAACACGTTCTACCTGACGCAGGTCAGCACGTACCTGCAGGAGACGGTGCCCGATCACCTGCGCGGCCGCGTGCTCGGCATCTACTCGCTCTGCTGGAACATGCTGCCGCTGGGCGGCCTGATCGCCGGCGGGCTGGCCGCCGCCGTGGACGCGCGCTTCGCGGTCCTCTTCGGTGGCGGCATGGTCGCGCTGACCGCGCTGCTCCTCCTGATGTCGCGGCGCCTCCGCGCGATCGGCTAGCGTCCGCCCGCACGGTCCCCGCGACTCGCTCCTAGCGGTTCGCCCGGGCCAGCGCGGCGTGCAGCAGCACGTTGACGCCGGGCACCGTCTCGTCGAGCTCGGCGTGCTCGGCCTCGTTGTGGGAGATGCCGTCGCGGCAGGGCGTGAAGATCATCGCGGTCGGCGCGATGCGGGAGATGTAGTAGGCGTCGTGGCCGGCCTGGCTGAGGATGTCGCGGTGGCGCACGCCAAGGCTCCGGGCGGCCTCGCGGATGAGGCGCACGCAGCCGGGATCGAAGCGCTCGCTGCCGAACTGCCACTCGCCGGCCACGCTCATCTCGACGCTGGCGCGCCGCGCGCAGTCGGTCATCGCCGCCTTGACCTCGCCCCACATCCGCTCGGCCACCTCGCGCTCGGCGTGACGGACGTCGCAGGTGAGCTGCGCGTACTCCGACAGGATGCCGGCCTTGTTGGGCCAGGCCACGAGCCGGGCGACGGTGGCCTTGCCCTCGGTGGCGTGGTACGCCCAGCCGATCTCGTTCACCGCCACGGCCAGCATCGACGCGCCGACGAGTGCGTTGCGCCGGCGGTCCATCGGCGTCGGTCCGGCGTGCGCGGTCTCGCCGTGCACGTCGACGTGCATGCCGCGGACGGCGTAGCCGCCGGTCACGATGCCGACCGGCACCGTCTCGCGATCGAGGATCGGGCCCTGCTCGATGTGCAGCTCGAAGTAGGCGTCGATGGGACGACCGCCGACCGCCGCCTTGCCGTCGTAGCCGATGCGCTTCAGCTCGTCGCCGAAGACCTTGCCGTCGTCGTCACGCAGGCGGAGCACCCACTCGGTGTCGAAGACCGCGGCGAAGGCGCCGGAGGCGACCATCGGCGGGGTGAAGCGCGCGCCCTCCTCGTTGGTCCAGCAGACGAGCTCCAGCGGCCGCTTCGTCCGCACGCGCCGATCGTCGAGGGTGCGCAGCACCTCCAGGCCGGCCAGGACGCCCACGATGCCGTCGTACTTGCCGCCGGCCACCTGCGTGTCGAGATGGCTGCCGATCAGCACCGGCGGCAGGTGCTCGTCGCTTCCCGGCCGGCGCGCAAAGATGTTGCCGACCCGGTCCACCGCCACGGTGCACCCCGTCTCGGTGCACCAGGTGATGAACAGGTCGCGCATCTCCTTGTCGGCGTCGGTGAGCGCGAGCCGGCGCAGGCCACCGGCCTTGCCGGGCCCGATCTGGCCCGAGCGCATGACGGTCGACCAGAACCGGCGCCCGTCGATCGCGAGAGCGCCGTCCGTGCTCACGCCTCGCGCCAGCTGCTCGCCTGGTCGAGCGTCTTCCGGGCCTCGGCGTCGAGCTGCAGCTCGACGCCGGCGAGCAGCTCCTTGAGCTGGGCGACCGAGGTGGCGCTGGCGATCGGGGCCGTGATCCCCGGCCGATGCGCGAGCCACGAGATCGCCACCTGCGTCGGCGTCACGCCGAGCCCCGCCGCGACCTTCTCGACGGCGGCCAGGACGGTGAACCCGCGCTCGGTCATGTAGGTCTTCTGCACGCCGGCGGCCCGCGCCGTCGTCGGCAGTCCCTCGCCGCGACGGTACTTGCCGGAGAGGAAGCCGCTGGCCAGGGAGGAGTACGGGATGACGCCCACGTTCTGCTCGAGACAGAGCGGCTCCAGCTCGCGCTCGTACTCGTCCCGGAAGACGAGGTTGTACTTGGGCTGCAGGCACTCGTAGCGCGCGTAGCCGTGGCGCTCGCTCTTCCACAGCGCCCGCGTGAGCCGGAACGCCACGTAGTTGGAGGCGCCGATGTAACGCACCTTGCCCTGGCGCACGAGGTCGTCGAGCGCGCGGAGGGTCTCCTCGAGCGGCGTCTCGCGATCGTCCCAGTGCGCCTGGTAGAGGTCGATGTAGTCGGTCTGCAGCCGCTTGAGCGAGGCCTCCACGGCCTGCATGATGTGCTGGCGCGAGAGACCGGCGTCGTTCGGCCCCGGCCCCATGGGGCCGCAGACCTTGGTGGCCATGACGACCGCCGGCCGGTTGCGCCGCGCGGCCATCCAGGTGCCGAGCACGGTCTCCGACTCGCCGCCCTTGTTGCCCGGCGCCCAGCGCGCGTAGACGTCGGCGGTGTCGATGAAGTTGCCGCCGGCCTCCAGGTAGGCGTCCAGCACCGCCTCGGACGCCTTCTGGTCCGTCGTCCATCCGAACGTGTTGCCGCCGAGACACAGCGCGGCGACCTTCAACCCACTCCGACCCAGCTTGCGGATCAGCATTCGCGGAAGTCCCCTTTCATGTCGTCGCCCTTACTCTAGACCACGCCCGCCGCGCGTTGTCGAGGCCCCTCACCGCGCCACGCATCGTCGAGGACCGTCACGGCCGCCGGGGCGGTCCGAAGGTTGGGGGCTTGGGGGCCATGTCGGGGCCCCGGGCACACCACGCCTTACTCGAGGACCGTCACGGCTCCGCCGGGGCGGTCCGAAGGTTGGGGGCTTGGGGGCCATGTCGGGGCCCCCATCTCAATGGCCCCTAACCGCCAGACGGCGGCGCCAGCATCGCGGTGGAGGAGGTGGGCGTCGGGAATCGAGGCGAGCGCGGCCTGCTGCGTGGGCCACTCCGGCGAGCGCCCCGGATGCGGCAGGTGCACGACGACGACGATCCCGATTCTTGCCGCCGCGAGATTCGCGCGGAACGTCGCCGCATCGACCGTGAGGTCTCCGGGCTCCATGGCGTCGCCGATCGGGCGCGCCGCCACGCGGCCGTCGCGGTCGAGCCGCACGGGCACGAGGTGATCGCGAGCCCCGAAGGCGGGGTAGACCCACTGATCGCCGAAGACGGCGACGCGCATGCCCAGCGGCTGTCGATCGAGGACGGCGGCCGCGGCGCCGAACAGCGGCTCGGTGTAGATCGACGCAGCGGTGGCGGCGGTCTTCGGCCCGTGCCGGGCGAGTGCGGCCGCCACGAGGAGCGTCGCGGCCGCCCAGGGCACGACGGCGCGCCAGCGCCACGCTCGGGCGCGACGCCAGTACGGCTCGCCGACGACGGCGCCGACCGCGAGCGCGAGCAGCACGACGGGCGACGCCACCACCGGCGCCCGCGAGGCGAGGAGCGCGGCCGCGGCGAGCACGGCGGCCACGAGCGCGCCCCAGCGGCCGAGGACGTCGATGAGGAACCCGAGCGCGGCCCAGCCGAGGATCGGGACGAGCGCGATGTACCGCATGCTGTCCCAGTGGACGAGCCCGGATCGAAACGTCATGGCGTTGCCGGCGGAGTACGGCATCAGCGGGAGGAAGAGCAGCACGGCGGCCGTGGTGACGAGGACGCCGACGGCGAAGTGGCGGCGCGATCGGGGCGCCGACCGCCCACGCCACACGAGCCAGCCGGCGAGGCCGACGAGCGCGAGGACGGCGAGCGCGGCATACGCGCGCGGCCAGTCGACGTAGACGACGAGCGCGTCGGCGACGGTCCGGCGCAGACCGTAGTGTGCGGCATACTCGCGCAGCGTCGTCTCCGGGAAGGTCGTGCCGGGCCTCCCCAGGAACGCCGCCGGATAGACGGGATTGCCGGTGGCGACGGTGTTGCGCGCGTACCAGTACCCGGCCGTCGCCACCCAGGCCGCCACGAAGACACAGCCCACTCGCGCGAGCGCGGTCCAGCGTGAGCGCCGCGGCGGCGACAGCGCCCACGCCCGCGACGCCAGCACGGCCAGGGCGATCAGCGCCGGGATCGCCGCGCTGACCTTGACGCCGAGCGCGAAGCCGCTGAGCAACGCCGCGTACCAGGCATCGCCGTCGAGGTCGCGTCCGCGCTCGCTCCGACGATCGGGCATCGCGAACACGAACGCGGCGAAGAGCGCCGACGCGTGGGCGAGGTCGGCGTCGGAGAAGCTGGAGGCCATGACGCCGACCCGGGGCGATGTGGCGAGCAGCACGACGGGCACCGCCCAGGCGCCCGACCGGCAGCCCAGCCGCCGGAAGAGCTCGACGACGGCCGCGGCGACGAGACCTGCGTAGAGCGGACCGGTGAGGCTCACCCACGCGAGCGCCTCGCCGCGCGATCCGTCGAAGGGGGCCATGAACCAGGCCGCCACGACACTCGCCGACAGCGGATACCACGCCTGCATCGTGAACTGCTGCGCGGGGCTCGGCGAGGCGATCACCTGCTCGCGCAGCCAGAGCGCGGGATAGACCATGTGATAGACGTAGTCGTCCCACACCCACAGCCGCGTCGCGCGGACGACGTGCGGCCAGACCCACCCCAGTCCAGCCGCCACGGCCGCGAGCGACGCGAACCGTGCCGCGGCGGCGAAGCCCTCCCCGTCTACCGGTCGCGCGGCAAGCACGGCGTCCGGGCGCTCGGGGTCGCGCGTGCTTCCGCGGGCGATCCACGTCGCGGCGACGACGGCCGCGGCCAGCGGCACGCCGAGTCCGAGGGGCGTCAGCTGCCCGAGGAGTCCGGCGGCCAGCACGAGCGTGTGGATAACGACCAGATAGCCGCCGAGCGCCGCGAGCACGAGCCGACTGCCGGGCCGGCGCCCGCCGCCGGCGCACGCCAGCGCGGCGGCGACGACGACGGCGCCGGCGTTCAGGAGGAGCCAGGCCACCATCGGCGCGGCGGTCGACAGCCCGCGCTCGGGCTCCTACGCTCGCGACCCGCCGCCGGGCCGCGCCGCCATCTGGCCCGGGTCCATCCCGTAGAAGAGCGGCGCGCCCTTGTCGCCGGGCCGCGGCCATGGGTGCTCGCGCAGCACGCGCTCGTCGATGTCGGCGCCCCAGCCCGGCGCGTCGCTCAGCCAGATGTGGCCGTCGCGGATCTGCGGCGGCCGGGTCACCAGCGGGCCCTTCCAGGGCACGTCGTCGATGTCGATCTCCATGATCCGCACGTTGGGCAGCACGGCGCAGAGGTGCAGCGAGTGCAGGTCGGCCAGGTGGCTGTAGTAGTTGTGGGGGGCGATGTTGATCTCGCAGGCCTCGGCCAGCCGGCCGATCTGCACGGCCTGCGAGAAGCCGTTCCACGGCACGTCGATGATGGCGATGTCGACCGCGTGCCTCTCGAGGAACGGGCGGTACTGCCGCACCGTCACCAGGCTCTCGCACGAGGCCAGCCGGGTCGTCGTGGACTGCTTGATCTGCAGCAGCGCGTCGGCGTCCCAGTTGTCGTACTCGAGCCACTGCATGTCGTACTTCTCGAGCAGCCGCGCGATGCGCAGCACGCCCTCGGTGCGGAAGTTGTAGTTGAGGTCGAGGCACAGTCCGACCTTGGGTCCCACCGCCTGGCGGAACGTGCCGATCAGGCGGTCGATCGCCTCGAGGATCTCGACCGTCGGCGCGCCGTCGGTCGTGTTGATGCCGCTGGCGAAGCCGGGGAAGTACACCGTGGCCGGATCGCCGGGGATGACCATGTTGGTCTTGAGCGCCGTGAAGCCGCGCGCCACCACCTCGCGCCCGAGCGCGGCGATGTCGTCGTAGCTCTTCAGCGCCGGGGTGCCGAGCATCGTCCCCATGCGGGCCCGCGTCGTGCCGCAGTGGGACCAGTAGAGCCGCACTCGATCGCGCAGCGGACCGCCGAACAGCTCGTAGACCGGCACGCCGAGCGCCTTGGCCTTGATGTCCCACAGCGCCAGCTCGATCCCCGCCATCGCCTTGTGCGACACCCCGCCGGAGTTCTGGCGCACCCGCCGCAGCATGTCCCAGTACAGTCGCTCGACCGGCCGCGGATCCTGGCCAATCAACAGATCGGCGAGGTCGCGCACGCAGCCGGCCAGCCCGTGCGGGCTCCGGTTGTCGCTGCACTCGCCCCAGCCGACCAGCCCCGTGTCGGTCTCGATCCGCACGAACGTCCACGGCCGCCATCCCGCATCACAGTGCAACGCCTCGACCCGCGCGATCTTCATCGGCTTCGTTCTCCCAGGAATGTCGAGGACCGCCACGGCTCCGCCGGGGCGGTCCGAGCGTGTGGGGGTTTGGGGGCCATATCGGGGCCCCCATCTATATGGACCATCACGTGCTCCACGAAGAGCCGCATCGAGCGCAGCGCGAGGCTCGTCTCGATCCCGGGCAGCGCCATCACCAGGAGCACGCGCTGATAGCCGGTGGCCTCGACGTAGCGCTGCAGGCCGTCGGCCACCTCGGCCGGCGTGCCGATCAGCGCCCAGCCCATGTCGAGGTACTCGCCGAAGCTGCGCAGGCGCAGCAGCGAGCGGTCGAACGAGTTGGGGACGTTGCCGCCGGTGCCATCGGAGCGCAGCACGGCCATCTTCCGCTGGTAGCTCATGAACGGCGCCTCGGTCGCGCGCAGCGCCTCCTCGTGGGTGGGCGCCACGTGGACGACGCGCATGCCCCACGCCCGGCGCTCCAGCGCCGCGATCTCCGTCTCGGCGCGCCCGGCCGCGCGCGCGACCTCGCGATAGATCTCGTGCCGGTGCTGCAGCTCGGCGATCGGCACGAAGAAGGAGGACATCGTGGGCAGGCCGAGCCGCGCGGCCGAGCGCACGCTGTCCTCGCTGTTGGCGGCGATGTAGAGCGGCGGGTGCGGCTTCTGGGCGGGTCGCGGCCGCACGTGCAGGCGCTCGGCGGAGTGGAAGCGGCCCGTGAAGTCGAAGGGCGCGCCGCGCCACGCCTGCTCCATCAGCGCGATCCCCTCCTCGACGCGGGCGCGGGCGTCGGCCCGATCCGACTGGAACGTCTGGTAGTCCTGCAGCGTGCCGCCCCGGCCGATGCCGACCTCGAGCCGCCCGCCGCTCACCACGTCCAGCACCGCCAGCTCTTCGGCCAGATCGACCGGGTGATGCAGCGGCAGCAGGCTGACGCCCATGCCGAGGCGCAGCGTGGTCGTGCGGGCGGCGAGGTAGGCCGCCAGCACCGGTGGCGCCGGACACAGGCCGTAGTCGTTGAAGTGGTGCTCCGCGATCCACACGGAGTGATAGCCGAGCGCTTCGGCCGCCAGCATCTGCCGCAGGTCGGAGTCGTACACCGCCGGCTCGCTCCATGCCTCGTCGCGCTGCATGAGGAAGAACAGCCCGAAGTCCATTGGCGGCCTCCTGCCGAGAGGGTATCATCCGACGCCGAGGAGAACAGACATGGCACCATCCGTCGGGTTCATCGGCGTCGGCAACATGGGCAACCCCATGGCAGGCAACGTGCTGAAGGCCGGCTTCCCCATGACGGTCTTCGACAAGAATCCCGGCGCCATGGCCAATCTCCTCCAGGCCGGCGCCCAGAAGGCCGCCTCCGCCCAGGAAGTCGTCGAGCGCTCGGAGATCGTGATGACGTGCCTGCCGGCCTCGCCCGACGTGGAGGCGCTCTATCTCGAGCCCGGTGGCCTCGTCGAGCGCGCACGGCCCGGCATGATCCTGATCGACCTCAGCAGCGTGCTGCCGTCCACGCCGCGGAAGATCGAGCCGGCGGCCCGGGCGCGCGGCGTGCACTTCCTGGAGGCGCCGGTCAGCGGGGGCGTCAGCGGCGCCCGCGCGGCGACCCTGGCCGTGATGGTGGGCGGCGACCCCCAGGTGCTGGAGCGCGCCCGGCCGGTGCTGCGCGCGCTCGGGCCGAACATCTTCGGCGTGGGCCCGGTCGGCGCCGGCAACACCGTGAAGGCGATCAACAACATGATGGCCTGCGTCAACTCCCTGGCGATGATGGAAGGCTACGTGCTGGGCGTGAAGGCCGGCCTCGACCCGATGACGATCTACGACGTCGTCAAGGCCAGCAGCGGCGGCAGCAAGGCGCTCGAGCGCATCCCGAGCGCGATCATCCCGCGCAAGTTCGAGCCGGGCTTCAAGGTGCAGCTCATGAACAAGGACCTGGAGACGTTCAACACGATCGCCAAGGAGCTGCACGTGCCGGTCAGCTTCTCCAACGTCGCCCAGCGCTACCAGCAGGCGGCGCTGGCCGCCGGCCTCGGCGACCAGGACACCTCCGTGGTCCTGAAGATCATCGAGCGCCTCGCTGCGGTAGACTGACAGGACAGAGGACCGACAAGGTGGCCTACAACGCCTGGTTCCAGTGCATCAACGGGTGCCCGGGGGAGTTCGACCTCCGGGAGGTCATCTATCGCTGCCCGACCTGCGGCGACCTGCTCGAGGTCCAGCACGACGTCGAAGCGCTCAAGTCGCGGTCGGCGGCGGCCTGGATCCAGCTCTTCGACGACCGCTACCGGCGCAACACCTACCCCTACGGCTCCGGCGTGTGGGGCAAGAAGGAGTGGGTGGTGCCGTTCATCGACAACGAGAACATCGTGTCGATGTATGAGGGCAACTCGAACCTCCTGTGGGCCGACCGCTACGGCAAGCAGCTGCACGTCGAGGACCTGTGGATCAAGCAGTGCGGCAACTCGCACACGGGGTCGTTCAAGGACCTCGGCATGACCGTGCTGGTCTCGGTGGTGCGGCAGATGATGGCCGGCGGGGTGCCGATCGACGCCGTCGCCTGCGCCTCCACCGGCGACACGTCGGCCGCCCTCGGCGCCTACTGCGCGGCGGCCGGCATCCCGTCGGTCGTGCTGCTGCCGAAGGACAAGGTCTCGATCGCCCAGCTCGTGCAGCCGCTCGCCAACGGTGCGCTGGTGCTCTCGCTCGACACCGACTTCGACGGCTGCATGGCCATCGTGCAGGAGATCACCAAGGAGAAGCGGATCTATCTCGCCAACTCGATGAACAGCCTGCGCATCGAGGGCCAGAAGACGTGCCGGACTGGATCGTGATCCCCGGCGGCAACCTCGGCAACGTGCACGCGCTCGGGCAGGGCTTCGCGATGATGCAGGAGCTGGGGCTCATCAACAAGCTGCCGCGGATCGCGCTGGCCCAGGCCGAGCGGGCGAATCCGCTCTACCGCTCGTTCCAGGAGGACTTCAAGACGTTCGAACCGGTGACGGCCCAGCCCACGCTGGCCACCGCGATCCAGATCGGCAACCCGGTCAGCGTCAAGCGCGCCATCCGCACGCTGCAGCGGTTCAACGGGGTGGTCGAGCAGGCCACCGAGCAGGAGCTGGCCGACGAGGCGGCCCGGGCCGACCGCACGGGCATGTTCAACTGCCCGCACACCGGCGTGGCCCTGGCCGCGCTGCGCAAGCTGGTCGACCGCAAGGTGATCCGCTCGAGCGAGCGCG
>Ga0209474_10001199_pt1 | contig 26187 bp, 22 predicted proteins | sample GraSoiAngelo_145_FD_185902 | JGI IMG/M metagenome (GOLD analysis project Ga0209474, IMG submission 185902) | Grasslands soil microbial communities from the Angelo Coastal Reserve, California, USA - 14_1009_05_20cm (SPAdes) (version 2) | ecosystem: Environmental > Terrestrial > Soil > Grasslands...
GTGCGGCGAAGGCACCGCCACCGCCGCGGATTCGAGCACCGCCGGGAAGGTGTTGACCTCGCGCTCGACCTCGAACGACGAGATGTTCTCGCCGCGGCGGCGGATGTAGTCCTTGATGCGGTCGACGAAATAGAAGTTGCCGTCGGCGTCGCGCATGAAGGCGTCGCCCGAATGCAGCCACAGGTTGCGCCAGGCGCTGACGGTGGCCTCCGGGTTCTGGTGGTAGCCGGCCATCACGATCCAGGGCTCGTCGGTGCGCACCACCAGCTCGCCGACCTCGCCCACCGGGACCTCTCGATCCTGATCGTCGACGATGCGCACCTCGAAACCGGGTACCGGCCTGCCGGCCACCTTGGGATCGCTGACGCCGAAAGGCGCGATCAGCGGCACGCCGTTCTCGGTCGAGCCGTAGCAGGTCGCGATGCGCACGCCGAAACGGGTCGCGAAGTCCTCGAGATCGGCGACCAGTGGCACCAGGAGCATGCGCTCCAGCGGGTTGTCGGAATCATTGGGGAGCGCCGGCTGGCGGGCCAGGAAGTTGGCCATGGCGCCCAACAGGAAGCTGACCGTGGCGCCGGTCTCGCGCACCACCGTCCAGAACTCGCCGGCGCTGAACCGGCGGCGCACGACGGCGGTGGCGCCCAGCTGCAAGCACGCGTAGACCAGTGCCCACTGGCCCGCGATGTGGAAGAGCGGCAGCGGCGCGTAGTAGACGTCGCCGGCGGTCAGCTCCAACGCTTGCGCCGCGAGATTGGCGTACATGTACGCGTGCGCGTGGGTGACGCGCACACCCTTCGAGGGGCCGGTGGTGCCGGACGTGTACATGATCGCGACCAGGTCATGCTCGGCCACCTCCGCCAGCTCGGCTTCCGGCAGCTCCACGGCGTTCGCGAAACCCTGCGCCCAATCCTCCTCCACGACCAACTGGCGAAGGCCTTCGGCGCCCTCGACCCGGTCCACGAACTGGCCCTCCAGCAGCATCAGGCGCGCGCCGGAGTTGCCCACCTGGTGCTGCAGGATCTGGCCTCGATATTCCGTGTTGACCGGAACCTGCACGGCACCCAACAGCGCGCAGCCCAGCCAGGCGTCGACGAACTGGATGGTGTTCTCCTGCATGACCAGCACGGCGTCCCCTTGGCGCACACCGGCGGCGCGCAGCACGCCCGCCGCCCGCCGCGCGCGCGACCACAGGTCGGCGTAGGAGTAATCCGCTTCTTCGAAGCGCAGCGCCTTCTTGTCCGGATGCGCGCGCGCTCCCTGTTGCAGGACGCGGGTGACCACCCTTTCCCCAGTTCCGGGGCGAACGGCCAGCATGCGCCCCTCAGATTAGGGCAGCGGGTGGCGGCGCCCCCAGCCGCTGGCGGCTTCATAGCCGGCGGCCGCGGCCAGCACCCGCGCGTCGTCGCCGGTACGTCCAATGAACTGCACGCCCATGGGCAGGCCCTCGGCGCTGAAGCCGCAGGGCACCGACACCGCCGGGCCGCCGAAGAGGTTGACCAGCCAGGTGTAGATCGGCGCCGGCTTTCGATTGATGCGCATCCCCAGCGGCCGCGGCCCCTCCGGCAGTGGGTCCGCGAGCACGCCGACCGTCGGCATCACGACCACGTCGCACCGGGCGGATGCGCGCTCCATGGCCTCGCCCACGCAGCGCCGTGCGCGCTGCGCCGCGACGTAGGCGGTGGCCGGGAGACGGCGGCCAGTTTCGAGCACCAACCCGAACTCCCGCCCATAGGGGCGGGGCTCGCCCCGCCCGCGTCCGTGGTAGGCCGCGGCCTCCGCCATCGTGATCAGGTAGCCGGTCGCGATCACATCGGTGGGCTCGAGGCCGAGGTCGACCTCCACCACTTCAGCGCCCTGCTCCGCGCAGCAGGCCAGTGCGGACTGCACCGCGGCCGCGATCTGACCATCGCAGGTCTCGGCCCAAAAGGACCGGGCGGCACCCAGGCGCACGCCGGACAGCCGCCCCTCCACGCGCGCGGTGGGGTCGACCAGCAGCGCGGCGTCGACCACGCTCCGCGCCAGTGGACCGGCGTGGTCGAGACTCCAGGCCAGCGGGATGACGCCCGTCAGGTCGAGCCGGCCGTAGGTCGGCTTGAACCCCACCACCCCGCAGTGCGCGGCCGGTATCCGCACCGAACCTCCGGTGTCGCTCCCCCAGGCGCCGAACGCGAGTCCGGCTGCCACCGCGACCCCCGCGCCGGTGCTGGAGCCGCCTGGCGTCCGGGTCACATCCCAGGGATTGCGCGCGGGCGGGAAAGGATCGGAGAGCGTGGCCGCAGCCAGCGCGAACTCGTGGGTCGCCAGCTTGCCCAGGATCACCGCGCCCGCCTCGCGCATGCGCGTCACCTGGGCCGCCTCGACAGTGGCCAAGTTGTGCTCCAGGACCCGCGAGCCGGCGGTCGTCGGGCCGAGGTTGTAGAGGTCTTTGAAGGCGATCGGAACCCCGTGCAGGGCGCTCCGAGGGCGGCCTCCGGCCAGCTCTGCATCCGCGCCGCGCGCCTCCGCCAGCGCGCTCTCCGCGAACACCGTGTAGTAGGCGTGCAGCTTTGGGTTGAGCTCGGTAATGCGGTCAAGCAGGTGCTGCGTGACCTCGACCGACGACAGCTCCCGCGCCGCGATGGCGGCGCCGGCCTCCTCGAGCCCTAGGTAGTGCACTCCTCACCCCACAAATCAGGATTTGCGGGGACCCCGAGATTCGCCGCCAGGCGCTCGACCCGCTCGATCCACTCCTTCAGCGCCTCGAAGACCGGCTCCAGCTCGGCCTCCTCGTCAGGAGTCAGCTCCATCTCGCTCACAATCTCGGAAGTTTGATCGAGTTCCGGGGCGGGGCGCCCACCCGCCACCGCTTCGCCATCATCGGCTTCCCCTGGGACTTCGGCGCCTCGCTCGGCCGGCCCGGGGCCCGCCACGGCCCGGAGGAGATCCGGCGAAGTGCGGCCTGGAACCTGAACCGGATCCGGCAGGATCGGGTCTGGGACGTGGAGGGCGGGAGGATCGTCGACCTCTCCGCGGTGGAGATCAGCGACCGAGGCGACGTCCCGATCTCGGCCCACGACACCGAGGCCACCTTCGGCCGGGTGCAGGCGCAAGTCGCCGAGGCCCTGGCCGAGCAGCAGCTTCCAATCGTGCTGGGCGGCGACCACTCCATCTCGCTGCCGCCGATCCGCGCGCTGGCGGCTGTCCGGGAGCGGGTCGGCATCGTCCAGCTCGACGCCCACCTCGACCTGGTCGACTTCGACCCTCGGCAGGGCTCCTTCTCCCAGAGCAGCCAGATCCGGCGCGCCCTCGAGCTGCCCCAGATGGACGCGCGGCGCCTCATCCAGGTCGGGCTGCGCGGCCTCAACTATCCGGAGATGCACGATTTCTGCCGGGCACAAGGCATCACGCAGCTGACGGCGGCGGAGGCGCTGGACGCCGGCGCAGAGGCCGTGGCCGAGCGCTGCCTGACAGTGGCGGGCGCGGACGGCGCGGCGATCTACCTGACGCTGGACATCGACGCCCTCGACCCCGCCAGCGCGCCCGGGGCCGGCGCCCACGAGCACGGCGGCCTCACCCCGCGCTTCGTCTCGGCGCTGATCCGGCGTCTGGCCCCAACGGTCGAGGCCTTTGACATCGCCGAGGTCAACCCGCTCTTCGACGTGCACGGGATGACGGCCAATCTCGCCAGCAAGCTGATCTGGGACCTCATCCTGGCGCGAGTCTGAGCCGCGCCCAGTCGGCGGTCATGGTCAGCCAGGCCAGGGTGCCTACCACCGGCAGCAGGACGGCCACCGCCCCGATCCCGTAGGCCTGTGCGGCCACCGCGAACACCGCCCCGCCCAGCATGACGCCGCCGTCGAAGGCGGCCGACCAGGTGGCGGTGGCCAGCGCGTGCCCGCTGGCCTCGATCCGCTCCAGCATGGCGACGTAGCCGGCGTTCGATATCGCGCCCAGGCCGCTGCCGAAAAGGGCGGCGCCTCCGACCAGCCCCGCGCCCCGCGGCCAGGCGGCCAGGACCGCGCATCCTCCGGCTACCAGCAGTGCCGATATCACCGACACCAGGAGGGCGCCCGCGCGGTCGACGGCGAAGCCCGCCACGGGCCGGGAGGCCGCCCGCAGCACGCCGAAAACGAAGAAGAGCAGTGGCGCGGCGGCGGTACCGCCGCCGGCCACCAGCGCCGGACCGAAGCTCACCAGCGCGCCGTAGGTCATCGTGATCAGGCCGATCACCGCCGCGACCGGCAGCAGCGTGGGCAGCGCCGGTGGGTGGAAGCGGGGCGCCGTCACCGGTGGCGGCGGCCGGCGCAGGACGAAGACCGCGAAGCCGAGGCCCACCAGCAGCGCAGGCAGGCCGCCCACCACGTAGAGGAGCTGCGGGCCCTGGGCGGACTGCACGAGCAGCCCCAGGGAGACGCCGAAGATGGCGGGCACCGATACCGCCAGCCCATAGATGCCGAGCGCACGCCCGCGCTCGGCGGGCGCCGCGTAGGCCGCCACCAGGTAGCTGCCGGTCACCACGTTGATGCCGAAGGCGCCGCCCCGGACGGCCGTCAGCACCAGCATGGCGGGCACGGAATCGGCCGCCAGCAGGTAGGCGAAGGTTGCCGCGCCCATCAGTGACGCGCCTGCTGCCAGCAGCAGCGCCATCGAAACGCGCGTCGCCAGCAGGGCGACCAGCAGCTCGCAAGCCACGGTCCCGGCCGAGAAGAATGCCGTCGCCTCGCCGACCTGCAGCCGGGAACCGCCCATGCGCGACACCTGCACGGGCAGCACGGCCAGAAAGAGGGCGAGGTTGGTGAAGACGGCCACGGTGACCGCCAGCACCCAGCGCCGGAGGGTTCCGGTCAGGCTCGGGCTTGCTCGATCGCCGCCAGCACCTTGGGCGGCGTCAGCGGCAGCTCGTTGAGCTGCACGTTGAGCGGCCGGAGCGCGTCGATGATGGCGTTCGCGATCGCCGCGGGAGGCGCGATCGGTCCGGACTCCCCCACGCCTTTGACCCCCAGCGGGTTGCGCTCGGACGGCGCGCCCTCCAGTGACTCCTGCACGATCTCGGGCACCTCCGCCGAGGTCGGCAGCAGGTAGTCGAGAAACGTGGTGGCGCGCGGCTGGCCGGCCGCGTCGTAGACCACCTCCTCGTACAGCGTGGCGCCAACACCTTGCAGGAGGCCGCCCTCGACCTGGCCCTCCACGATCAGCGGGTTGATGACCCGACCGCAGTCGTGGAGCATCACCAGCTTCTCCACCTTGACCACGCCGGTTTCCGGGTCTACCTGGACCACCGCGCCCACCACGCCGAAGCCCCAGGTCACGGTGGGCGGCACCCAGTAAAAGGTCTCGGTGGTGCCGGCGTCCATGCCGGCCGGCAGACGCGCGCCCGGACCCGGGCTGGATGCGCGGAACACCTCCTTCAGGCTGACGCCCCGGGTGGGCACGCCGCGCGCCCGCACCATGCCCTCGCCTACCTCCAGGTCCTCGGGCGCCATCTCCATCAGCTCGCCGGCTATGGCTTTGATCCGGTTCAGCAGGCGGTTCGAGCTCTCGATGATGGCGGCGCCGGCGGTCACGACCGAGCGGGAGGCGAAGGTGCCGGCGCCAAACGGCATCAGCGCGGTGTCGCCGGCCTTGAAGACGACCGCCTCGGGCGTCAGCCCGAAGGCATCGGCGACCACCTGCGACATCGTTGTCTCCAGCCCCTGGCCGTGGGGCGCGCAGCCGGAGTAGACGACCACCCGGCCCTCGGAGTCGAGCTGCAGCTGGCCGCTTTCGAAGGGCCCCACGCCGGTGCCCTCGACGTAGGTGCCCAGGCCAATCCCGCGCCCGGGCCGCGGTGAGCGCCGGTGCTCCTCATAGCCGATCAGCTCCAGCAGGCGTTCGAAGGCCGCCGGGAAGCCGCGCGCGTCGTAGACGACCTCATGCCCGTCGCGATAGGGCATCCGCATGCTGTAGGGCTGCGCCTCGTCGGGGATCAGGTTCCGGCGGATGACGTCCGCCGGGTCGAGGCCCAGCTCCTGGGCGACGGCGTTCATGACGCGGTCCATCACGAAAGCGGCCTCCGGCCGTCCCGCGCCGCGGTAGGGCAGGTTGAACATCTTGTGCGTCAAAACGCACTCCCCGTCGATGGCGAAGTGCGGGATCGCGTACATGCTCCGGAAGTGCGAGGCCACGTTGTAGGCGCTGCTCAGCGGGTAGGGGCAAGCGACGCCGGAGTCGAGCACGAATCGGTCGCGGACGGCCGTGATGCGGCCGTCGTCCTCGAAGGCCGCCTCAACGTGGTGCAGCTGATCTCGCGCGTGGCCGCTGGCGATGAGGTGCTCGACGCGGTCCTCCACCCAGCGCACCGGCCTCTGCAGCAGGCGGCTGAGGTAGGTGATCAGCACTTCCTCCGGGTAGACGTTGACCTTGAGGCCGAAACCGCCGCCCATGTGCGGGATCTGCACCCGCACCAGGCGCTGCGGGATGCCCAGTGAACCGGCGATGGCGTTGCGCACCCACCACGGGATCTGGGTCGAGCTCCAGACGTTGGTCTCCTCGCCGACCGTGCTCGCCAGCACCCCGCGGGTCTCCATGGGCGCCGCCGTCACGCGCTGGCTGCGGACGTTGAGGGCCAGGCGATGGGCGGCGCCCGCGAGCGCGGCGTCCGCGTCGCCGACACGGATCCGGTAGCGGGCCTGGACATTGCCGGGAACGTTCTCGAAGACGATCGGGTTGTCACGCTTCTGGGGATCGATCGCCGCCGGCAGCTCCTCGTAATCCACGCGTACCAGCTCGGCGGCGTCCTCTGCGCGGTAGCGGCTGTCCGCGACCACGGCCGCCACCGCCTGCCCCACGTGGCGAACCTCGCCGTCGGCCAGGATCTCGATCGTGGCGGGGTGGATCTCAGGCTCGGCGGTCTCCAGGCCCGGCGGCGCCGCCTCCTGGTCCAGCACCATGGGCCGCACCTTGCCGCGGATCTCGGGGCCGGTGAGCACACACACCACGCCTTCGGCCTGCAGCGCCTCGGCGGTGTCCAGCGCTGTGATCCGTGCGTGCGCGTGGGGGCTGCGCACGAAGGCGACCTCCAGGGTCCCGGTGAGCTTCAGGTCCGGCACGTAGAGGCCGGTGCCGGTCACCAGCGGCAGGTCCTCCTTGCGCGCCACCCGCTGCCCGACCCAGGTCATGAGGACATCAGCTCCGCCGCCCGTTCGATCGAAGCGAAGATCTTCACGTAACCGGTGCAGCGGCAGATGTTGCCGCTCAAGTCACGGCGCATCTCCTCGCGATTGGGCTGTGGGTGCTCGCGCAGGTACTCGAAGGCGGACACGATGAAGCCGGGCGTGCAGAAGCCGCACTGCAGCCCGTGCATCTCGCTGAAGGCGCGCATCAGGGGATGCGGGTTTTCCGGTGTGCCCAGGCCTTCGATGGTGGTCACCTCGTGGCCGGCCGCCTGCACGGCCAGGGTCAGGCAGGAGCGCGCGCTGGCGCCGTCGATGAGGACGGTGCAGGCGCCGCACACGCCGTGCTCGCAGCCCAGGTGCGTGCCGGTCAGCCCGAGCTCGCCGCGCAGGAAGTCCGCCAGCGTCATGCGCGGCTCGCAGCGCGCGCTGCGCTCCTGGCCGTTGACGCGCAGGCGGACCTGGACCTCGTTCAGCCCGCCCGCTCCTTGGCGAGCTCCAGGGCTCGCCGGGCCAGGGCGCCGGCCAGACGCCGCCGGTAGGCGGCGGGCGCGTGGATGTCGTCGACCGGGTTGACGGCCGAGGGCGCGGCTTCGGGATCGGGCGCCACCCGCAGGGGGACGCTGTCGAAGCCGCCCAGCGCCAGCCGTACATCGTCGCCGGCGACCACGGCGCCGGCCGCGCCCAGGGCGAAATCACCGTGCCGGCGGGCGACCTCGACGAAGGCGGTACCGGCGCCCTCCGGCGGGAGCTGGAACCTGGCCTCGACCAGGATCTCGCCGGGGTCCAGGGCCGTCGAGAACGCGCCCTTGAAGAAATCGGCCGCGCGAATCGACCGCCGGCCGCCGGATCCCTCGGCCACCAGCTCGGCCTCGAAGAGCATCGCCAGCAGCGGCCACTCGGCGGCCGGGTCGGCGTGCGCGAGGCTGCCGACCACCGTGCCGCGATTCCGGATCCCCAGGTGCCCGATCAGGGGCAGGGCGTCGGCGATTGCAGCGCAGCGAGCCAGCACCGCCGGGTCTCTTTCGAGGTCGCGCTGCCGGCAGAGCGCGCCCACCACCAGCACGTCACCTTCCAGCCGGTGGTAGGCCAGGCTTTCGATGCGGTTGAGGTCGATGATCGCCTTGGGCCGGGCCAGGCGCAGGTTGAGGAGCGGCACCAGGCTCTGCCCGCCGGCCAAGGCCCGTCCCTCGTCGCCGTAGGAGGCCAGCAGGCGGACGGCCTCGGCCACTTCGGTGGGGGCGTGGTACTCGAAGGGCGCGGGCTTCATGCGGCGCTCTCGGTAATGGGCGGCGTGCGGTCGGCCCGGCGCATGCGCGCGGCCAGCTGCGGTGAGGCGCCGAAGGCCCAGATGATGCGCGACCGCACGCCGCTGAGCGGGTTAGGCCAGTACTTGGTGACCAGGTCGTAGTAGCGCGCCCAGCGCTGGGTGGCCTCGGTGGTGTCACGCACCGCCCGCTCCCAGGCCTGCAGCGCGTCGGCCACCGCGTCGAACCGCCCCAGGAAGGTGACCAGCGAGCGGGCGTTGGACATCGCCAGGTTGCTGCCCTGGCCGAGGGTGGGGGGCAGGGCGTGGGCCGCGTCGCCCAGCAGCGCCACCTTGCCCCGGGACCAGGCGTGAGCCTGCACCCAGCTGTAGTACGCCTTGTACGGCTCCGAGCGGTGCAGCAGCTGGAAAAGGTCGCCCAGGCGCGGGAAGTGGTCGCTCCAGGAGTCCACGTGCACAGGCACCTCAGACCCGGCGGCGTCGCCTTCGGGGCAGGCCATGTAGCAGTAGGTATGGTCGGGCCCGCTCGCCGCCAGCGCCACCCGGCGGCGCCGCGACCAGTACTCGGTCGACATCGGCTCGGGCGAGAGCTGCCGGCCCGGGAGCAGGAACCGGATGGAGGTCGTGGGCAGCCGGCGCTCGACCCGCGTCAGACCCAGCGAGGTGCGCACCGCCGAGCGGTAGCCGTCGGCGCCGATCACCAGGTCGGCGGGGTGCCGCTCGCCGTCCTCGGTCAGCAGCGCACCTTCGGGCGTCGCCGACCTCACCACCGACCGCGTCCGGACTTCTACGCCGACTGCCAGCGCCGCCGCGTGCAGCACCTCCAGGGGCGCCTGCCGGGGGAAGCTCCAGCGGCGGGTGCGGGTGACCGCGAGGTCGCGCTCCTGCATCAGCCGCCCGCGGTGGTCCACCATGCGATCGCGCAGCAGGCGGGTGCCCTTGGGGGCCAGCGCCTCCATCAAGCCCGCCTCCTCGAGCACGACCAGGCCGTTGTTGTGCAGGAAGATGCCCGCGCCGATCTCGCGCACCGCGTCCGAGCGCTCGTGCACGGTGACGGTCCACCCACGCCGGGCGAGCAGGGTGGCGATCGTCAAGCCGGCGTAGCCGGCGCCCGCGATCTCCGCATGGCCGGTGTTCACAGCTTCCAGCCTCCGTGCGCGGTCCAGCCGCCGTCCACGGTGACGCTGGTGCCGGTCAGGAAGCCGGCCTCGTCGGAGGCCAGGAACACCGCGACCGCGGCCAGCTCCTCCGGCCGGCCGAAGCGGCCCATGGGCGTGCGGCCCTCGATGTCCGCGGCCGTGAAGACGCCCAGCTCCTGGCCCTTGAGACCGAGGCCGGCGGCGATGTACCCGGGCTCCAGGCAGACCACGCGCACGTTGTGCGGCGCCCACTCCGCGGCCAGCGCTTTGGTCATCCCGACCAGGCCATGCTTGGCCGTGGTGTAGGGCGCGCGGGTGGCCAGGCCCACCTCCCCGAAGATCGATCCGACCTGGATGATCACCCCGCTCCGGCGGGGCAGCATGACTCGGGCGGCGGCCTGGCTGCCGAAGAAGCAGCCGTTGAGGTTGGTGTCGATCACCCGCCGCCAGTCCGCCGGGTCCATCTCGACGGCCGGGCCGATGGCGTTGACGCCGGCGTTGTTGACCCAGATGTCGAGCCCGCCGAAGGCGTTCACCGCTGCTTCGGCCAGCGCTCGGCCCTGCTCGGGGTGCTGGACGTCGGCCTGGACCGCCACGGCTCGCGGCAGCTGCTCCGCTACCGCCTGGGCGCGCGCCGCCTCGCGCGAGTTGATGACGACGGCCGCGCCTGCCTGGGCGAAGGCTTCGGCGATGGCGCGGCCGAGGCCGCCGCTGGAACCGGTTACCACGGCGACCTTGCCCTCCAGACGGCCGCTCATGCCGGATTGACCAGCACGCGCAGCGGCGCCGCCGGGTCGTTCAGGCTGCGCTCGAAGCCGCCGCCGAGGATCTCCGCCAGCGAGATCGGCGGGCACAGCAGCGGCGAGACGTCGAGGCGTCCCGCCGCCAGCAGCGCCACCACCCGCTCCAGGTCGTAGCGGTAGCCGAGCGCGCCTATGACCTCGCGCTCGTAGTAGACGATCCGGCCCAGGTCGACGGTCGCCGGGGTGTGCGCGATGCCGGCCAGGACCAGGCGCCCGCCGCGGCGCACCATCTCCAGGGCCGCCGGCATCGCCTCGGCCAGGCCGGAGCACTCGATCACCACGTCGAACCGGTTGCGGCCGGCGGGCTCACCGCCGAGCTCGGTGGCCAGGCGCAGGCGCTCCGGCCGGGGTTCCACGACCGCGATGCGGGCTGCCCCGGCCGCGCGGGCCGCGAGCAGGGCAGCGCAGCCGACCATGCCGAAGCCCACCACGGCGACGGAGTCGCCGGGCGTCACCCGCCCCTGGCGCACTGCGTGGAGGCCGACGGCCAGGGGCTCCACCAGCGCGCCGGCGGCGTTTGAAACCGCGTCGGGCAGTGGCACCAGCGTGTAGGCCGGGACCGTCAGGTAGCGCGCGAAGGCGCCGTCGCGGTGCAGGCCCACCGAGGCGCCGCTGCGGCAGATGTTGTACTCGCCGCGCCGGCACCACTCGCAGGTCCCGCAGCGGATGCAGGCGTCCCCGCAGACGCGCTGTCCGGGCTCGACGCCGGAGACTTGCATTCCCAGGGCAGTCACTCGGCCGGACCACTCGTGGCCGAGCGTCACCGGGCCGCTGCGGATCATGTGAGGCCCGTCGCGGTACTCGCGGACGTCGGTGCCGCAGATGCCGGCGCAGGCGACCTCGACCAGCACCTCGCCGGGCCCCGGCACCGGCTCCGGCACCTCCTCCAGCCGCACGTCCCGCGCGGCGTGCCAGCGGGCGGCTAGCAACCCAGTTGGCGCGCGATGACCAGCTGCTGGATCTCCGAGGTCCCCTCCCCGATCTCCAGGATCTTGGAATCCAGGTAGAGCCGCGCCACCTTGGAGTCCAGGATGTACCCGTAGCCGCCGTGGATCTGCACGGCCTCGGCGGCGCAGCTGACGGCGGTCTCGGAAGCGACCAGCTTGGCGATAGCCGCCTGCTTCTTGTAGGGCTTGCCCTGGTCGTAGAGCCAGGCCGCCTGGTAGGTCAGCAGCCGGGCGGACTCCACCGCCGCCGCCATGCGCGCCAGCTTGAACTGGATGGCCTGGTGCCGCGAGATGGGCTGGCCGAACTGGATGCGCTGCTGCGCATAGGCGATCGCCTCGTCCAGCGCGGCCTGCGCCAGCGAGAGGCTCAGGGCCGCAAAGGAGATGCGGCCGGCGTCGAGGGAGGAGAGGAACGCCCGCAGCCCGGTGCCGGCGCCGCCCACCACGTGGTCGAGCGGCAGGCGGACGTGGTCGAAGACCTGCTCGCGGGTGTCCAGTGCGTGCCAGCCGATCTTGCGGTAGGGGTTGCCCTGGCTGTAGCCGGGCGTCCCGCGCGGCACGATCACGCTGACGAAGCCACCGTCGGGGTCCCGCGCCAGGGCGACCACGCCGTAGCTGATGGAGGTCCCGGCGTTGGAGATGAAGACCTTGCGCCCGTCGAGCACGACGTGCCCGTCTTCGAAGGTGACCCGCGTCTCCAGCGATCGGTTGTCGGAGCCGCCCGCCGGCTCGGTCAGGGCGAATGCCCCCAGGACCTCACCCCGCGCCAGGGGCGTCACCCAGCGCCGCTTCTGCTCCTCGGTGCCGTGGTCGAGGATGGGCAGGGTGCCGATGGTGCAGTGGGCGCCCCAGCCCGCGGCCAGCGACTGGTCTCCCTGGCCCAGCTGCTCCATGGCGACCACGCAACCGACCATGCCGATGCCGGACCCGCCGTACTCGGGCGGTACCAGCGGCCCGCAGAGGCCGAGCTCGCCCATCTGCTGGAAGACATCGGAGGGAAAGGCGTGGGCGAGGTTCCATTCCTCGGCGTGGGGTGCGACGGCCTCGCGCGTGAAGTCTCGGCAGAGCTCCTGAAGCTGCCGCTGCTCGCCGCTCAGCTCGAGGTCCACTCAGGCCAATAATGCGCGCATGCCTGTGTACCTCGTGGCCGACATCGACGTGCACGATCCCGAGACCTACGACCGCTACAGCGCCGCCGCGCAGACGACGTTCGCGGGCTACGGCGAGGTCAAGTACCTGGTGCGCGGCGGGGAGGCGACGGTCCTGGAAGGCGACTGGACGCCCAAGCGCTTCTTCGTCATCCGCTTCGAGGACCGGGAGAAGGCGATGGCCTGGTACAACTCGCCGGCCTACCGGGAAGCCATGCAGCTGCGCGAGGCCTCCTCGACCTCGAACCTTTTCATGATCGAGGGAGTCGACTGGGTGGTTCCTGGAACCTAAAGACCTCCAGCGGACGATGCTCCGGATCCGCCGCTTCGAGGAGCGGGCGGCGGAGCTCTACCGGGACGGTGAGATCCCGGGCTTCCTGCACCTGTCGGTGGGCCAGGAGGCGGTCGCGACCGGTGTCTGCAGCGCGCTGCGCGCAAGTGACGGCATCGTCTCCACGCACAGGGGGCACGGCCACTGCCTGGCCAAGGGCGCCGACATGACAGCGATGTTCGCCGAGCTGATGGGCCGCGAAGGCGGCACCGGCCACGGCCGCGGCGGTTCCATGCACATCGCCGACCTGGGCGCCGGCGTGTACGGCGCCAACGGCATCGTCGGGGCTGGCATGCCGATCGCCGCCGGCGTGGCCGAGGGTTTCCGGCAGCGCGGTACCGACGCCGTCGTCGCCGTCTTCTTCGGCGAGGGCGCTGTCGTCCAGGGCGCCTTCCACGAGGCGCTCAACCTGGCGGCGCTGTGGCGGCTGCCGGTGCTCTTCGTCTGCGAGAACAACGGCTTCGCCGAGTTCTCGCCGCTGGACCTGCAGCAGCCCCTCGCCCCTCACCAGCGCGCCTCCGCCTACGGCCTCAGCGCCCAGGTCATCGACGGCAACGACGTGGAGGCGGTGCGGGCGGCGGCCGTCGCCGCCGTGGCCGAGCTGCGCGCCGGCCGGGGCCCGGCCTTCCTGGAAGCGCGCACCTACCGCTGGCGCGGGCACTACGAAGGCGACCCCGAGCGCTACCGCTCGCCCGAGGAGGTGGCGCAGGCGCGCGCGGGCGACCCTCTCCTTCGCTTCACCGCCGATGCGGATCTGGAGGAGCAGGTGGCCGCCGAGGTCGAGGCCGCCCTGGCGGCGGCCCGGGCCCAAGCGGCCCCTCCGGCCGAGGAGATGGCGCGCTACACCCTGGCCGAATGGTCCGAGCCGGCCTACGAAGCGGTGGACCCGGGCGAGGAGATCAAGTACATGGACGCCGTCCGCGAGGCGCTGGCGGCGGAGCTGGAGAGCGATCCCGGCGTCTGGATCGCGGGCGTGGACGTCGGCCGCGGGGGCGGCGTCTTCGGCATCACGCGCGGCCTGGCTGAGCGCTTTCCGGGCCGCGTCCTCGACACCCCCATCAGCGAGACGGCGGTGATGGGCCTGGCTGTGGGCGGCGCCCTGGCCGGCACCCGGCCGGTGGTGGAGCTGATGTACGTCGACTTCCTGGGCGTCTGCTTCGACCAGGTCCTCAACCAGGCGGCAAAGCTGCACTTCATGACCGGCGGCGCGGCTTCGCAGTCGCTGGTGATCCGGACCCAATGCGGGGCGGGCCGCTCGTCTGGTCCCCAGCACTCGCAGAGCCTGGAGGGCCTGCTGGCCCAGGTGCCGGGACTGAAGGTGGTGATGCCGGCGACGGCGGAGGACGCCTACGGGCTGCTGCGCGCGGCCGTGCACGACCCCAACCCGGTGGTCTTCATCGAGCACCGGCTGCTGTACGGGCGGCGGGGGCCGCGGCCGCGGCCGGAGCACCTGGTGCCGCTGGGCACCGCCGCCGTCCGCCGCCAGGGCACCAAGATCACTGCGGTGTCCTGGTCGCGGATGGTCCACGAGGTCCTGGAGGCCGCCCAGGCCCTGGCCGCAGACGGCGTCGAGGTGGAGGTGATCGACCTGCGCACGGTCGCGCCCATCGACCGCGAAACCGTCGCGGCGTCCGTGCGCAAGACGCACCGGCTGCTGGTCGCGCACGAGGCGGTGCTCACCTCGGGCATCGGCGCCGAGCTGGCGGCCTGGGCCGCCGGTGAGCTCTTCTACGACCTGGACGCCCCGGTGCGCCGGGTGGCGCCGCCCTTCAGCCCGGTTCCCTACGCCCCCGGGCTGGAGCACGCGTGGCTGCCTGACGCCGCCCGCATCCAGGCCGCACTGCGGGAGCTGTCGCTGTCTTGACAATAACTGTCTAGACAGCTATCTTTCGGCCTCCCATGTCCGACCCCGAATTCCGGATGGACTCGCTGCCGGGCGAAGTTTTCAAGCTCGCCCGGGATCTCCGCAACGCCATGGACCGCGAGCTGGTGGATTACGGCCTCACGACCCAGCAGGCGACGGTGCTGGTGATGGCGCGGGTGCACGGCGAGGGCGGCATCGGGCACCTGGCCGAACCGCTGGGCACCGACACCGCCGGGCTGACGCGGCTCATCGACCGCCTGGAGGCCAAGGGCCTGGTAGCGCGGCGCAACTCGGATCGCGACCGGCGAGCCGTGGTCATCGAGCTCACCCCCGCCGGCGAAGAGTTGATCCCCCACCTGACCAGCGCCTTCCGCCGCGTGCACCAGCGCTTGCTGGAGGCGATGCCCGAGTCCCACGTCGAGCAGTTCCGCGCGATGGTGAACCGCCTGCGCGAAAAGGCTCAAGCGTAGGGATGCGGCCCAAGAGCACGACCGGATCTTCGCCGCCCATGCGGCGCGTCTGCGTTGTCGACTTCTGCGCTCCTCGCTCACGCGGCTCGGGCCGCGCTCGCTCCGGTGCTGGGCGTCTCCTAGCATCCACACCACCTGGCCGCCGAATCTCTCGGTCTGCCCTCGGGCCGCATCCCTGATGCTGGTCCGGCTCCTACTCGGCGGTCTGAGGCCCTACCGGCGCGACGTGACGCTGGTGCTCGCGCTGCTGCTCGGCGTGGCGGTGTCCAACCTCTACCTGCCCAACCTGACCGCCGACATCATCAACAACGGCGTCGTCAAGGGCGACGTCGGCTACATCTGGCGCACCGGCGCCGCGATGCTCGTCATCACGCTGCTGGTCTCCGTGCTGCAGGTGATATCCGTGTACTTCGCCGCGCGCGTCGCCATGGGCATGGGACGCGATTGGCGCGCCGGCATCTTCGAGCGCGTGCAGAGCTTCTCGGCGCAGGAGATGAATCACTTCGGCGCGGCTTCGCTGATCACGCGCAACACCAACGATGTGCAGCAGGTGCAGATGTTCATGGTGATCGCGCTCACCGTGCTGGCGTCGGCGCCCATGATGGCCGTCGGCGGCGTGATCATGGCGCTGTACGAGAACGCGCAGCTGTCGCTGCTGCTGCTGGTGGTGATCCCGGCCATGGCGGGCGTGATCGGCGGCCTGCTCTACTTTGCGGTCCCTCTGTTTCGCTCCGTGCAGGCGAAGATCGACCGCATCAACCAGGTGCTGCGCGAGCAGATCACCGGCGTGCGCGTGATCCGCGCCTTCGTGCGTGCGCGCTACGAGTCCGAGCGCTTCGAGACTGCCAACGAGGACCTGACGCAGACCACGCTCAAGGTCACCCGCATCTTCACGCTGGCCATGCCCTCGATCATGATCATCCTCAACCTCTCCAGCGTGGCCGTGATCTGGTTCGGCGGTCACCTGGTCGACAGCGGCAGCATGCCCATCGGCAACCTGACCGCCTTTCTGACCTACCTAATGCTGATCCTGATGGCCGTGATGATGGCCTCGATGATGATGATCATGGTCCCGCGCGCCAGCGCCTGCGCCGAGCGCATCCTGGAGGTCGTCGACTCCCCGCCCACGATCCTGGAGCCGGCGCAGCCGCAGAACCCTGCGCAGCGCACCGGGCGCGTTGAGTTTCGAGGCGTCGGCTTTCAGTACCCGGGCGCCGAGCGCCCCGTGCTGCACGACCTTAGCTTTACGCTGGCGCCCGGCCGCACCACCGCCATCATCGGCAGCACCGGCAGTGGCAAGTCGACCGTCGTCAACCTGCTGGCGCGATTCTTCGACGCCACCGCGGGCGCGGTGCTGCTGGACAGCGTCGACGTCCGCGAGCAGTCGCTGAGCTCGATCTGGGAGAGCCTTGGCCTGGTGCCGCAGCAGGCCTACCTGTTCGCCGGCAGCATCCGCAGCAACCTGCTGCTGGGCCGGGCTCAGGCCACCGAGGCCGAGCTTTGGCGCGCGCTCGAGGTCGCGCAGGCCGCCGATTTCGTGAAGGCGATGCCCAAGGGTCTCGACGAGCCGGTCGCCCAGGGCGGTACGACCGTGTCCGGCGGGCAGCGCCAGCGCCTGGCAATTGCGCGCGCGCTTGTGAAGCGGCCGCAGCTCTACGTGTTCGACGATTGCTTCTCGGCGCTGGACGCGGGCACCGATGCGCGCCTGCGCGCGGCGTTGCGGAGGGAAGTCGCGGACGCCACCGTGCTGATCGTCTCCCAGCGCGTCAGCACCATCCGCCACGCCGACTGCATCCTGGTCCTGGACGAAGGGACCCTGGTCGGATCCGGCACCCACGACGAGCTGCTGGCGACCAACGCCACCTACCAGGAGATCGTCGACTCCCAGCTGCGCGGCGCCGAGGCGGTAGCATGACCACCCCACAAAATCTCCGATTTTGCGGGGACCCCGGATGATCGCGCGTCCACCGGCGGGCGGCGCACGGCCCGCAGGCGGGCCCCCGGGCGGCGGCGGCTTCGGCCGCATGTTCGGCCTGACGGGCCCGCCTCAGAAGGTCAAGGACTTCCGGGGCACCATCCGCCGGCTGCTCTGGCGCCTGCAGCCAGAGTGGGGCTGGATCCTCTTCGCCATCCTGCTCACGGCCGCCGGCGTCGCGCTTACGGTGCTGGGGCCGAAGATCCTGGCCAACGCGACCAACCTCCTCTTCGATGGCCTGGTCGGCAAGTCGCTGCCCTCCAACCTGACCAAGGCGCAGGTGATCGCGCTGCTGCGCGCGCGGGGTCAGAACCAGCTGGCGGACATGCTCGGCGGCATGGACGTGACACCCGGCCATGGCGTGGATTTCGCAGCCATCGCCTCAGTGCTGATGCTGGCAGTCCTGGTCTACGTCGGCGGCGCCTTGCTGGTGTGGATGCAGGGCTACATCATGGCCGGCGTCACTCAGCGCACCGTCTTCAGGATGCGCCGCGACGTCGAGGAGAAACTGCACAGGCTGCCTCTCTCCTACTTCGACCAGCATGAGCGCGGCGATCTGCTGAGCCGCGTCACCAACGACATCGACAACCTCGGCACCACGCTCAACCAGACGCTGGGACAGCTTCTCAACTCCGTGCTCACCGTGATCGGCGTGCTGGCGATCATGCTCACAATCAACGTGCTGCTCGCCCTCATCTCGCTGGTGGTGGTGCCGGTGTCCGCAGCCGTCACGATGCTGATCGCGCGCCGCTCCCTGCGCCGCTTTGCCGAGCAGTGGAAGTGGACCGGCATGCTCAGCGCGCACGTCGAGCAGATGCATACCGGCCATGCGCTGGTGCAGGTCTTCGGCTACCAGCCGCGGGCGCTCGAGGAGTTCTCCAACCTCAACGAGCAGATGTACCGCGCGAGCTTCATGGCCCAGTTCCTGTCCGGGATCATCCAGCCGGCCATGCAGTTCGTGTCCAACCTGAACTACGTCGCCATCGCCGTGATCGGCGGCTACAAGGTGGCCTCGGGGACCATGTCGCTGGGCGACGTGGTGGCCTTCATCCAGTACTCGCGTCAGTTCACGATGCCGATCATGCAGCTGTCCGCGATGCTCAACGTGATGCAGTCCGGCGTCGCCTCCACCGAGCGCATCTTCGAGCTGCTGGACGCGGCCGAGCAATCACCGGATGCCCGCCCGCGGACTGAAGCCGCACCCACGCGAGGCCATGTCCGCTTCCAGGACGTCAGCTTCCGCTACCTGCCCGACCAGTCGCTGATCGCGGGCTTTGACCTGGACGTGCGGCCTGGCCAGACCATCGCCATCGTGGGTCCGACGGGCGCCGGCAAGACGACCATCGTGAACCTGCTGATGCGCTTCTACGACGTTGACGGCGGTGCCATCCGCATCGACGGCAGCGACATCCGCGACCTGCCCCGCGACGAGCTGCGGCGCAAGTTCGGGATGGTTCTCCAGGACACCTGGTTGCTGGCGGCGAGCATTCGCGACAACATCCTCTACGGCAACCTGGACGCCACCGAGGAGGAGGTGGTGGCCGCGGCCGAGGCCGCGCACTTCGACGCCTTCGTGCGCACGCTGCCGGAGGGCTATGCCACCCACATAGACGACGATGCATCCAACCTTTCAGCCGGCCAGCGCCAGCTGCTGACCATCGCCCGCGCCTTCATCGCGGACCCGGCGATCCTGATCCTCGACGAGGCCACCAGCAGCGTCGACACCCGCACCGAGGTGCTGATTCAAGAAGCGATGGCCCGGCTGCGCAAGGGCCGCACCAGCTTCGTGATCGCCCACCGGCTCTCGACGATTCGCAACGCCGACAGCATCATCGTCATGGACCACGGCCGGATCGTCGAGCAGGGCGACCACGACGAGCTGCTGGCGCGCCGCGGCTTCTACCACGACCTCTACCGCAGCCAGTTCACCGAGTCGTTTGCGGAGACGGCCGGTACTCCAGGATGAGGATGCCGGTGTCGAAGCTCTGCGTCCCGACCAGCTCCAGCACCCGCTCGGTACCGCCGTCGTCGAGCAACCGCGCGCCTTTGCCCAGCACGACCGGATGCACCATGAAGCGGTAGAGGTCGATCAGGTTCTCGCGCATCAGCTCGTTGAAGAGCCGGCCGCTGCCTGACAGCAGCAGGTCGCGACCGGGCTTTTCCTTGAGCTTGGCGATCTCGGTGGCGAGATCACCGCGGACCAGCTGGGAGCCGCTCCAGGTGACTTCCCGCAGCGTCGACGAGACGACGTACTTGGGCATCGTGTTCATGCGCACGCCGAACTCTCCGGTGCCCTCCATGGTGGGCCAGGCGGCGGCGAAGCCCTCGTAGGTCTTGCGACCCAGCAGCAGCGCCTCGGTGGCCTCCAGCTCGTCCGACTTGAACTTCGCGGCCTGCTCGTTGAAGTAAGGGAACGACCAGTGGCCGGGCTCCGCGAAAACGCCGTCCAGGGTCAGGTATTCGGTGGCGACCAGTCTCATCTCGATGTGCCTCCTGGAAGGTTTCTAAAAGCTCATCGCCCAGCCGGGTCCTAAATCGACAGCCGGTCGGCGAGGTCGAGAAGATCGCGGGCGGAGACGTCCGCCTCCGGATCCGGAAAGCGGTCGGCGCGTTCGGGGGAGCCGAACTCACGCGGGCGTTCCACAAAGGCGGCCCGCAGGCCGCAGGCCTGGGCGGCCCGCAGGTCGTTGCGGTGGGCGGCCACCAACATCACCTGCGACGGCTCCAGTCCGAGCAGCTCGAAGGCCATCCGGTAGACCTCGGGATCGGGCTTGTAATGGCGGCAGAGCTCGGCCGAAAGGATGCAGTCGAAGGGGAGGCGAGCGTGCTTGGCCAGCCCCGTGAGGAGTGCGAAGCCGCCGTTCGACAGCGGCGCCAGGAGGAAGCGGCGGCGGAGCCGCCTCAGCCCCGGAGGGGAATCGCGCCAGGGCGGTAGGCGGTGCCAGGCCAGCACCAGCCGCTCCCGCGCCGCCGCGTCCAGGCTCTCGCCACCGAACTCCGGGAGCAGGTCGTCCAGCGAGCGCCGCTGCAGCTCATCCAGATTGAGCCAGGGCAGCATGCCCCGGCGCACGCGGTCCATGTCGGGCACATAACGCCCGCGCCAGGCATCTGCGAATCGGGCGCCTGGCAGCCCCTCGGCGGCGGCCGCGCGGGCGATCCCCCGCCGCCAGTCCACCAGCGTGCCGAAAACGTCGAAGACGAGCGCCCGGAGGGACGAGCTAGCCGCGGGCATGGTTCACGGGAATTCTGGCAGCGCCTCGGTCTCGATCTGGTGGCCTGGCCGCTCTTATTCTCCACCGCGTGAGCCGCGGCGCCTGGGCAGCATTCGCGGCCATGGCCGTGCTCTGGGGCGTTCCCTACTTCTTCATCAAGATCGCCGTCGCCGAGGTCTCTCCCGCGGCCGTGGCCCTGATCCGGCTGGCCGTCGGCGTGTTGGTGCTGCTGCCGCTGGCCTGGCGGCTGGGCTATCTGCGGCCGGCCCTCCCCCGCTGGCCCTGGATCCTGTTCCTGGGCGTCTTCTACATGGCGCTGCCCTTCACCCTGATCCCGATTGCCGAGCTGTACGTGCCCTCCTCGCTGACGGCGATCATCATCTCCAGCGTCCCGCTCCTGGTGGCCGTCTTCGGCCTGCGCTGGGACCGCCCGGGCCCGATCGTGGTGCTGGGGCTGGTGGTCGGCTTCGCGGGGGTGGTGGCGCTGGTGGGGATCGACTTCTCCGGCCACCCGGCGCTGCTCCTTGGCTCAGCCATCCTGGCTTTGGTGGCGGTGCTGTACGCGATCGGCCCGCTCGTCGTCGCCCGGCGCCTGTCGGACCTCCCACCCCTTGGCCATCCCGCGCTCGCCATGTGCATCGCGGTGGCGGTCCTGGCGCTCCCGGCCGCCCAGCAGTGGCCGCGGGCCCTGCCGTCCCTTCCCGTGCTGGGCGCACTGGCGGGCTTGGGTCTGCTCTGCACGGCGGCGCCCTTCTACCTCTACTACTGGCTGATCCAGCACGCCGGCGCGCAGCGGGCGACCCTCGTCACGTACCTGAACCCGGGCGTGGCCGTGCTGCTGGGTGTCCTTGTGCTGCACGAGCAACTGACGCTGACCGCGATCCTGGGCCTGGCCCTGATCCTGGCCGGGTCATGGCTCGCGACCCGCGGACGTCGCCGGCAGCCGGCGGTGGTGCGGCCGGCAGCATGACCGTCCTCTAGCCGTCAGACCAGGGAAATATCTCGAACACCGGCCTGCCCACGGCAGCCTCCTCTGGATGGTCGATGTCGATCTTGTCGATGTAGCGGACGAACCAGCCGCCCAGCCGCGAGCCTCGCGCAACCGGCGCGATCACGTCCCGGATGAAGGCTGCAGCGGCATCCGGTCCCAGCTCGACCGCCCGCACCTCCTCCCGGCGGCTCCCGAGCCGCACGCTGGCGCGCCCGGCAGCACGCAGGTTGCGGACCCACTGGGTCTCGCCGAAGGGACTGATGAAGCCCCTTCGCAACCCGTACTCGCAGATCGTGACCGGCGTCGTCCGCGGCAGCCCGCTCTTCCGGCCGCGCACGGTGAGCAGGACGTCCGGGCCCATGGGGACTCCCAGGGCCAGGAGCGGCTTGGCCAGCCGGTTGAACAGGGGAACCCAGCGCGGCGGCGGCCCGCGGCGGACGCTCACGTTCGGCGCGGGACTTGGCTTCAGCCGGCCGTCGCCAGCCGCTGCAGCCCCGTCACCTCCAGGATCTGCTCTTCGTCCAGCGAGTCTTCCTTGAGCAGTGCCTTGGCCAGCGCATCCAGCCGGGCGCGGTTCTCCTTCAAGAGCGACATGGCCTGCTCGAAGCACTCCTCGGCGATGCGCTTGACCTCGGTGTCGATGTCGCGCGCGGTGGCCTCGCTGTAGGGCCGCTGCAGCGCCATGGTGCTGGCGGCCTCCTCGGTGAAGCCGACGGGTCCGATCTTGGGGCTCATGCCCCAGCGCACGACCATCTGGTGAGCGATCTCGGTGACCTGCTGGAGATCGTTTTCGGCACCGGTACTGACCACGCCGTAGATCAGCTTCTCGGCCGCGCGCCCGCCCAGGGCACCGACGATGCGCGCCCGCAGGTAGTCCTCGCCGTAGTTGAAGCGGTCGTCGACGGGGCTCTGGACCGTGACGCCAAGCGCCATCCCGCGCGGGATGATGGTCACCTTCTTGACCGGGTCTGCGCCGGGCACCAGCAGCCCCAGCAGCGCGTGCCCTGACTCGTGATAGGCGATCCGTTCCCGGTCCGCCGGCGTCAGCAGAAGGTTGCGCTCGGCGCCCAGCAGCACCCGCTCGATCGCCTCCAGGAAATCCTCCGCATCCACCACCGACTTGTTGTGCCGGGCGGCGCCCAGCGCGGCTTCGTTGACCAGGTTTGCCAGGTCGGCGCCCACCCAGCCGGGCGTCTGCGCCGCGATCTGGTCGAGGTCGACGTCGGGGGCCATGGGGACGTCGACGCTGTGGATGCGCAGGATGGCGGCCCGGCCCCGGCGGTCGGGCGGCTGCACTGTGATGCGGCGGTCGAAGCGGCCTGGACGCAGCAGAGCCGGATCCAGAACATCGGCGCGGTTGGTGGCGGACAGCACGATCACGCCGGTGCGCACGTCGAAGCCGTCCATCTCGGTCAGGATCTGGTTGAGCGTCTGCTCCTGCTCGTCGTTGCTGCCCAGCCGCAGCGCGGCTCCTCGCGAGCGGCCGATGGCGTCCAGCTCGTCGATGAAGATGATGGCGGGCGCGGCCTGGCGCGCCTTGGCGAAGAGGTCGCGCACGCGCGAGGCGCCGACTCCGACGATCGCCTCCACGAACTCCGAAGCTGACTGGCTGAAGAAGGCGACCTTGGCCTCCCCGGCCACCGCCCGCGCCAGCAGGGTCTTGCCGGTGCCTGGCGGCCCGATCAGGAGCACGCCCTTGGGCACGGTGGCGCCGAGCTTCTCGTACTTCTGCGGAGCGCGCAGGAAGTCGACCACCTCTTGCAGCTGCTCCTTGACCTCGTCGATGCCGGCCACATCGGCGAAAGTTGCGGCCGGCCGCTCGGGGTCGTAGACACGGGCCCGGCTCTGGCCGAAGGAGCCCAGGATGCCTCCACCTCCGGCCCGCGAGAGCCTGGTCATCAGGTAGAGGACGCCGGCGATGATCAGGATCGTCGGCCCGAAGCTGAGCAGCAGCGTCTCCCAGAGTGGGGGCGGCGGGTTCTCGGGCTTGGCGTTGATGGTGACGCCGTGCTGCTGGAGCGTCTGCAGCAGCTGGTCGTCCGCGAAGGACGGCCGCTGGGTCGTGAAGTGGGTCGCCTTGGTGGACCCTCCCGGTTCCTGGACCGGCTTCTTGGTCACCCCGGTGATGGCGTCGCCGGTGGTGGTCACGCTGACCACGTTGTCCGCGGTGACCTGGTCGGTGAAGGCGTTGTAGGGCAGCGTCACCGAGGCCGGCTGGGACGGAGCCAGGAGCACGTTGGTGATGAAGATGTTGAGCAGGAGGAGCAGCGCAAAGCCGATCCAGAAGCGCGCCGAGCGCATGGGATTGGGCGCCGGGCGCGGCGGCTGACCGGGCCCCGGCGGCGGTGGGCGCTTCTCCGGTGGACCTGGTGGGCTGGCCATGGACGGGCTCATGATGGCACCGAAGCTGCGTCGCCGCGGTCGCGTGCCTCAAACGTGACTTAATCTCCCGCCAGCGCTATAACTTTTAATGTGGGCAACAGGCTCGCGTGGGGTGCTGGGCTCTTCGCGTTGGCCGCCCTGCTTCCGGTGACCGCCCAAGCAGCCGGGCTGCCGCCTCTGCCCACGGCTCCTCCGCCGCCGGTGGCAGTTCCCACGGTGCTGCCGACGCCGATCACCGTGCCGACGGTGGCGCCAATAGTGCTGCCACTACCTGCTCCCATCCCGCCGCCACTGCCTGTCGCAACTCCAGCGCCGGCGCCATTGCCGGCCCCTGCGCTGCCGAGCGTTCCGTCCGTCGCCGTACCCGACACGCCCATCCAATCCGCCATACCCGACACGCCCATCCAATCCGCCATACCCGACACGCCCATCCAACCCGATTTCGCTGCGCCCCCGGCCGGCGTGGATGGGGCGGCCTTGGGCCAGCCAGGTCAGATTGAGAGCAGCGGTCCACCACCGGCCGCGCAGGCGGCGACCTCAGACCCGACGTTCGCAGCATCCGCACCTGCCGTCCAGGGATCACTGGCCGCCGGCCACGCGCCCGTCGCTGACCCGGCCCCGCCCGTCTGCACTTCGGTGGCCTTCGCTCCGCCCCCCGGCTGCCCAGCCATCCCAGCTGAGATCCAGCAGGCGCTGGGTCACACGGGCCTGCCTTTGAGCGGTCTGCTCATAGGCGTCGCGATGATCGTGCTCGGACTGACGCATGCCCGCCGAGCAAAACCCGACCCGATCGAGCTACCTACCCAGAAGCCGCGATAACCCGCTTGATTTCCAGGATGCTCACCTGCTGAGCCAGGGAATCCCCCGCCTTGTCGCTGCCAGGGGCCACGACCGCGATCACGAGGACCGGACCGATCGCCCTGACCACGCGAGCCGTCCCGTCGGGGGGGATCCCGTTCATGGCGACCGCCGACTCCGCCGCATCGTTCGCGGTGGGGTACACGACGGCGATGCTCTCGACCACCGTCCCCGTCGTAGCTGATGTAAAAACCGCATCCCAGCCAGACGCATCCGCGCTCGCGGGGCCCAGCAGCGCGGGTGTCGCTCGAACAAGGCTGTACTGCGGACCCAGATCGCCGGCGGAGAGCACGAGGATCTGCGCGTTGAGAGGGGACGGCGTAGGGGCGGGAGTGGACGGCGCGGCCGTAGCAGGTCTGAGTATCCCGCTCCCAGGAGTCGGGGCGGGCGCCCAGAGAGCCTGGCTCGCGACGAGCCCCAAGATGAACAGGCCGGCGACCCCCGCGCCGGCGGCCGCCCACCGAATCCGCGTCTGCGGAAAGCGGCGCTTCGCCGGGGCCGCGTCAGCGGTGAGGATCCGGTAGGCGGCGGTCGCGCGATCCAGCGCGATGCTCTTGCCTTCTGCCTTCAGCAGCCGCGCAAGGGCCTCGTAAGCCGCCCGCACCTCATCAGGGCTGGCGTCCAAACTGACCCCCAGCTCGGCGCGGGCTTCGAGGTCGGCCTGGGCGTCCCAGCTCATGCGAACGAAACCCTTGATACCGATGTATACGCGGCCCCGGCCGCCTTGCAAACCGGGCGATTCTCGAGGAGCTGGCGGCTCAGGGCGGCTTCGGCTGCCCGGGCAGCGGCGCGTCGTTGGGCGGCGGCAGCCGGCCGCCACCGCGGAGCAGCACCGGTGGGGTGGGCACCGCCGGCCCCGGCGGTGGCGGCGGTGGAGGGTTGGGCCGGGGCGCCGGACTCGGCGGCGGCGGCAGCTTCAGCGGCTGCCCGAACGCCGGCGGCGGCGGATTGTGTCGGCCGGCGTCGACGCGGTCGGCCAGTCCGCGATCGGCGTCGACGCGTGGCACGCCCAGGGCCGGTAGGCCGAGCAGCTGCATCGCGGTCTTGGTGATGCTCACGTGGGAGCACCAGCGGCTGTCGATGCCGGGCATCACGGGGCCGCCGAACATGATCAGCGGCACCCGCGGGCCGTAAGCCAGCTGCACGTTGTCGGGTGTGTGCTCGACCGCGGGCGCGCGCACGTGGTCGTCGTAGCCGCCCCAATCGTCGTAGGTCAGCATAAACACGGTGTCGTCCCAGGCACCGCCGCGCACCGCGGCGTCCACCGCCTGCCAGGTGGCCCGCATCCCGAGGGTGACATCCGCCGGCGGGTGCTCGTCCCGGGGACTGTCGTGCCAGAGCAGGGCCAGCTCTGGGAGCCGGCCGGCCTTGGCGTCGGTGACGAAGTCGGTGCCGGCCGCCAGGTTGGGCGACCCCGCCAGCTCCTTGTAGAAGTGGAGGGGATAGCCCCCAAGGGCCGTGTAGCCCGTCCAGGTCAGGCCGTGAGCAGCGGCCAGGCCGGGCAGCGACGGCAGGTCCCAAACCGGCGGGGCAATGCGTGGCGGGTTGCGGAGGATCGGCGACTGGCCGCCCACGATCAGCAGGTGGTTGGGCGTCGAGTTGGTGCCGAACCCAGAGCAGTGGTTCTCGAAGAAGGCGCCGGTCAGCGCCAGGTAGGCGTAGTAGGGCAG
>Ga0209474_10001201_pt1 | contig 26108 bp, 25 predicted proteins | sample GraSoiAngelo_145_FD_185902 | JGI IMG/M metagenome (GOLD analysis project Ga0209474, IMG submission 185902) | Grasslands soil microbial communities from the Angelo Coastal Reserve, California, USA - 14_1009_05_20cm (SPAdes) (version 2) | ecosystem: Environmental > Terrestrial > Soil > Grasslands...
GCCGGCGACGACGGCCGTCGCGCGGCCTGCTTCACGTTCGGCGCGCGTCTCGCCAACGCAGACGATCGCGACGAGCCGGGCCCGCCACGCCGCCACTGTCTTGGCACGAACATCGGCATCGGTCTCGCCGCAGGTGTGGCGGCGCTCGGAATGGCCGACGATCGCATGGCTGCAGCCGGTGTCCTTCAGCATCTCGGCGCTGATGCAGCCGGTAAAGGCACCCTTCGGCTCGGGATGACAATCCTGACCGCCGAGCCTGACGCCGCTACCGGCCAGCGCTTCGCCGATCGCGGCCAGCAAAGTGGCGGGAGGGCAGATCAGCAGGTCGCAGCGATGCGGCTCGCTTGCCCGTTCGGCGACGCCGCGCGCCAACGCAAGGCCATCGGCGCGCAGCCCGTTCATCTTCCAATTGCCGGCGACCAGCGGTTTTCGATCAGCCATTTCCACTCCCAGAGCCGCGGACGGGCTGGCGCCGGCGAATGGTTGCGGCGCCCTTGCCCCGTCTCTATACATCGTGCTCCACGATCACACCGGCACGCCGATGCTGCAAGCGCTCCGCACCAAGGCGGGATCCATTGTCGCCAAGATCCTGTTCGGACTCCTGATCATCTCGTTCGGGTTCTGGGGCATCTACACCCGGTCGGATTATTACCAGGGCCACTCGCCCGATACGGTGATCGCCACGGTGGGCGATGCGAATATTCGCGCCGATGATCTGCAGCGGCTGCTGCAGCCGACCCTGGAGCGGTTGCGCGCCCAGCTCGGCGGCGCCGTCGACCAGCAGCAGATCAAGCAGCTCGGGGTTGTCGACACGCTGCTTGCTCAGCTGATCGACCGCGACCTGCTCGACCAGGAAGCCGCGCGGCTAAAACTCGATGTGTCGGATGAGGTGATCCGCAGCGCGATATACGACAACCCGGCTTTCCGGGGGGAAGACGGCCGCTTCGACCGCGCCCTGTTCAATCGGGTGCTGATGATGAACCGACTGAGCGAGGATCAGCTGATCGCGCGCCTGCACCGCGACCTGCCGCGCGCCGATCTGCTGCAGGCGATTACCGCGGGGATCACGGTGCCGCGCCCCGTGGTCGAGGCGCTGTACCGCCATCGCGGCGAGAAGCGGCTCGCCGACATCGTCGCCTTCCCGGTGGCCAGCGTGAAGGATGTCGGCCAGCCGAGCGAGGCGGACCTGACGAAATTTTACGAAGCGCACCCCGATTTGTTCCGCGCCCCCGAGTTCCGCGCCTTCACCGTGGCGAGCCTCGCCCCCTCCGATGTCGCGAAACCCGAGGACGTTCAGGAGAGCAAGCTGCGCGAGGAATACGAGCAGCGCAAGGACGAATTCGAGAGGCCCGAGCAGCGCCAGGTGCAGCAAATCCTGTCGTCTTCCGAGGAGAAGGCGAAAGAGGCCGAAGCAGCGCTCGCCGCCGGCAAGGATTGGAAGGAAGTCGCCACGACGATCGCCAAGCAGGACCCCGACACGATCGATCTCGGGCTGCTGAAGCGCTCGGAAATGCCCTCGGTGATCGCCGATGTCGCGTTCGAATTACCGCTCGACAAGCCGAGTGAACCGATTAAGACGCCGCTCGGCTGGCATATCCTGCGCGTCGTCAAGATCGAGCCGGCCGCGACCCAGACCTTCGAACAGGCAAAGCCGCAGATCGAGCAGGAGCTCGCGCAACAGGCGGCGATCGACCGGCTCGAAAAGCTCGGCAACAAGGTTGACGACGCGCTCGCCGGCGGCGCTCCGCTCGCCGACACCGCCGGCAAATTCGGGCTCAAGGTGACCACTGTTGCAGCCGCCGATACCAACGGCGCCGACCCGAACGGCAAGCCGGTCGCGCTGCCGCCGGGCAAGGACGAGATCCTGAAGACCGTATTTTCGACCGAGCAGGGCGACACCAGCCGGATCAGCCAGATGCAGGACGGCACGATCTTCGCCGTTCGCGTCGACAAGGTCATCGCACCGCAGGTCCGGCCGCTCGCCGAGGTCAAGGACAAGGCCCTCGCCGCCTGGCAGGCCGAGCAGAAGCGTGAGACCGCGTCGAAAGAGGCCGAGGCGCTCGCCGCTGCCGTCAAGGCGGAGTTGCCGCTCGCCAAGGCCGCCGCCGACAAACGGCTGACCGTGACCCCCTCCCCGCCTCTGTCGCGCGATGCGCAGAACGCGGCCCCGGCGCCGCCGGCGCTGATCTCTAAGCTGTTCGCCGCGAAGAAGGGCGACGTCGTGACCGCAACCGATGCAAGCGGCGCCTATGTGGCGCAGTTGAAGGAAATCCAGATCCCGGAAAACCCGCCTGACACCGCGATCACCGGCCTGTCCGATCAGCTCGCCGGCGAAGCGCGGGTCGATGCTGCCGGGGAGTTCACCGAAGCCTTGCGCCGCCGCTACCCGGTCGAGATCAAGCGCGATGCGCTCGACCGCATGTTCTGATCTTTCTCAGGCCTCCGCCTTCTCGCACAACAAGGCCAGCGCGGTCTCGAGGATCGGCATGCCGATCTCGCCGGGCGAGGTCATTATTGACTCGGGGTGAAACTGAACGGCGGCGATCGGCAGGCCCTTGTGCTCGATTGCCATGATCACGCCGTCCTCGGTTTCGGCGGTAACCTTGAGCACCGCGGGAAAAGAACCCTGCTCCGCGAACAGCGAATGGTAGCGCCCGACCGTGAAGCGCTGCGGCAGGCCCAGCAAAAGCCGGCTCGGCAAGGCGTGCACGACCGAGAGTTTGCCGTGCATCGGCTCGTCGAGCACGCCGAGCGACCCGCCGAAATATTCGACGATGCCCTGTAAGCCGAGGCATACGCCGAACACCGGAATCCGTTTTTCGATCAGCAGATCGAGGGTGTCACCGATCGCGAAATCCTTGGGCCGGCCGGGCCCCGGCGACAGCACGACGAGATCGGGCCGCAACCCGTCGCGCAATTGCTGACGCGCAAAATCGTGGCGCAATGTCGTTACCTGCGCGCCGGTCGTGCGGATGTATCCGGCCAGCGTGTGCACGAACGAGTCCTCGTGATCGACCAGCAGGATCTTGCGGCCCGATGCGGCGCGTGACGCCGCCGTGCTCGCGCGAGCCGCGGCCGGGCCGGTGCCGCGGATCGCCGAAACCAGCGCCGCCGCTTTGAGCCGCGTTTCCGCCTCCTCGGCATCGGGATCGCTGTCATTGAGCAAGGTCGCGCCGGCGCGGATCTCGGCGATGCCGTCCTTCATCCGCATCGTCCGCAGGGTCAGGCCGGTATTCATGTTGCCGTCGAAGGTGACGCGGCCGATCGCGCCGCCGTACCAGCGGCGGGCTGAGCGCTCCTGCTCCTCGATAAAGCGGATCGCCCACAGTTTCGGCGCGCCGGTCACAGTGACTGCCCAGGCATGGCTCAGAAAGCCGTCGAGCGCGTCGAATTCGGGGCTGAGCTCGCCCTCGACATGATCGACCGTGTGAATGAGGCGCGAATACATCTCGATCTGACGCCGGCCGATCACGCGCACGCTGCCCGGGGTACAGACCCGCGACTTGTCGTTACGGTCGACATCGGTGCACATCGTCAATTCGCTCTCATCCTTCTTGGAATTGAGCAATTCGCGGATGCGCTCGGAATCCTCGAGCGGGTCGCGGCCGCGCGCGATCGTGCCGCTGATCGGGCAGGTCTCGATCCGCCTTCCCTCGACCCGCACATACATCTCCGGCGAAGCGGAGACCAGGAACTCCCCCTCGCCGAGATTGATCAGCGCGCCGTAGGGCGCCGGGTTGGCCTGTCGCAGCCGGTTGAAGACGGTGCTGGGGGCATCGGGACAGCGGGTCGAGAACAGCTGGCCGCAGACGACCTCGAACAGATCGCCGCGCACGAAAGCTTCCTTGGCTTTTCTGACCAGGCCGGCGTATTCGCCCGGGCCGTGATCGCTGTCCGGCGGGATCGGTTTGGCGGCTTCGGCCCGGTACGGCGCCGGCGGTGTGGCGCGCGGCAGGCCGCGGGTCGAATGGCCGGCGACCTCGAATTCGTAGCGGTGGACCGCGGAATGCTGGCGCATATGATCGACGATCAGGATTTCGTCGGGCAGATAGAGAACGAGATCGCGCTGATCCTCCGGCCGCGGCAATCTGAGCCGCATCGGCTCGAACTGAAAGACCAGGTCGTAGCCGAAGGCGCCGTAGAAGCCGAGATGCTCGTCTTCGGCACTGCCGAACAGGTCGTTCAGCGCGCGCAATACCGAAAAGACGCTGGGCTGCCGGCTGCGCTGTTCCTCTGGGAAACGCGTGTCGCTCTCGCGCACCTCGCCTCGGACGTGGTCTTGGCCGAAATCGGAGACATCGACGCTCGCAAGACCGCCGAGTGCCTCAGCGATCTCCGGGATCAGTATCCGGCCTCGGGCATTGAGGGCCTCGACCGTGAACTCGCGACCGCGGGCGGTGAACACCAGCGGCGGATCGACAAACCCCATATCGAGCCGGGTATACCGGCCTGGGAATTCGAAGCTTGACGACAACAGCACGCCGCGCCGGTCGTCAAGCGTATGAGCCAGCGTGTCGTGCTCGCGCTCATAGGGCCCGATCCAGGTCTCGCGCTGGATGCGAATGCCGCCGCGGGTCGTATAGCTGGTGCCCTGCATCGGGGTCCCTCTCTCTGAGCGCCGCCTCGGAGGGACCTGTGGAGCCCTGGCCAGAAATGGCGAAGGCCGCCCGGTGCTCCGAGGCGGCCTTTTGGAGTAAAAATAGCGTGGCCGCCCGGGTTACACGGGCCACCACCAGCGGGCTGTGTGCGCAAACGCGTTCATGACTCCCACTCTAGCAGCCGGGCGCTCTCGTCGCAACGGGTGGATCAGATTGCCCCCTCGGCGAACAACCGGATTAACCCTAGGACGGCCACGGCAAGGACGCCGATGCAGGTCCAGCGGGCGATCGCTACGGCGCGGAACAAGACCAAGCTCTGCGACCGGGCGACCACGGCGACCAGGCTGTCGAAGCGCCCGGCCCGCTGCTCCTGGGCGGTATGCCAGGCCAGCAGAATTACCGCGCCGAGGCATCCCAGGATTCCGCACAGCAATGCCCATGAGGGATAGGCCGACATTGAACTTTCTCCTGCTCCGCACCGGGGCGGGGTCCCCCGGCCGCGATAACCTAACACCGTCCACCCCGATTTCCCTCCGATTGCCGGGGCTGATATAACCGGCGGCTGATTGAGGCGGCTGCCCTTGGCTAAACGTGTGCGGCGCCTAGCGCATTCCGCGGGAGTTCGATGCAATGAGCGTGCCGGCCGGCGATCTGAAACCGCTACTTGCCCAAGTCGCGGCCGGCCGCCGTCTGAGCGAAAGCGAGGCCGAGGCGGCCTTCGAGATCATCATGAGCGGCAACGCGACCCCGTCGCAGATCGGCGCGTTTCTGATGGGGCTGCGGGTGCGCGGCGAGACCGTCGACGAGATAACCGGCGCCGCCCGAATCATGCGATCCAAGGCGCTGATGATCGACGCACCGCCCGGCACGATCGACACCGTCGGCACCGGCGGCGATGGGTCCGGCACCTTCAACGTCTCGACCGCCAGCGCCCTGGTCGTCGCCGGCTGCGGCGTGCCGGTCGCCAAACACGGCAACCGCGCCTTCTCATCGCAGTCGGGGGCGGCCGACGTATTGGCGGCGCTCGGGGTCAATATCGAGTGTGACATGGCGATCGTGCGCCGGTGCCTGTGGGAGGTCGGCATCTGCTTCCTGATGGCGCCGCGCCACCACAGCGCGACGCGCCACGTCGCCGCGACCCGGGTCGAGCTGGCGACGCGAACGATCTTCAACCTGCTCGGGCCCTTGTCGAATCCGGCCGGCACGCGGCGGCAATTGGTCGGCGTGTTCGCGCCGGAATGGGTGCGGCCAATGGCCGAGGTGCTGGGGCGGCTCGGGGCCGAGCATGCCTGGGTCGTGCACGGCTCGGGCATCGACGAGCTGACCACCGCCGGGACGACGAGTGTCGCCGAGTTCAAGGACGGCCGGGTCATCGAATTCGAGGTCGAGCCCGAGGATGCCGGAGTCAAACCGGCCAAGCTCGATCAGCTGAAAGGCGGCGAGCCAGCCCACAACGCCGCGCTGATGCGCGATCTGCTGGGCGGCGCGCATGGTCCGCTGCGCGATATCGTGCTGCTGAACAGCGCGGCCTCGTTAGTCATCGCCGGTCGCGCCGACAATCTGCGCGACGGCGCCGAACTAGCCGCCAGATCGATCGACAGGGGCGCGGCCCGCCACGTGCTCGAACGCCTCATCGCCGCGAGCAACGGCAAAGAAGCAGGATGAGCGACGTCCTCACCGAGATCTGCGCCGAGAAGCGCTCCCATGTCGCGGCGAGCAAGGCGGCGCGGTCCGAAGCCGCGTTGCGGGTGCAACTCGGTGCCGCGCCCCCGTTGCGGCCGTTTGCGGCAGCCCTCGAAGACCGGGTGATGCAAGGCCGCTACGGCCTGATCGCCGAAATCAAGAAGGCCTCACCAAGCCGGGGGCTGATCCGCGCCGATTTCGACCCGTCGAAGCTCGCACAAGCCTATGAGGCGGGTGGCGCGACCTGCCTCTCGGTGCTGACCGACACGCCGTATTTCCAGGGCAGCGACGACCATTTGCGCGCGGCGCGTGCCGGCTGCCATTTACCGGTGCTGCGCAAGGATTTCATCCTCGACCCGTATCAGGTGCTGGAAAGCCGCACCCTCGGCGCCGATTGCATCCTGCTGATCATGGCGGCGCTCGATGATGCCACCGCGCGGGAGTTGGCCGCCGCCGCGGCCGAACTCGGTCTCGACGTCTTGGTCGAGGTGCATGACCGCGATGAGTTGGACCGCGCGCTCCGTCTCGACGCGCGGCTGATCGGCATCAACAACCGTGACCTGAAGACTCTGAAGGTCAATCTGCGCACCGCCGAGGATCTGGCGCCGCTGGTGCCGCCCGGCCGCATCATCGTCGGCGAAAGCGGCCTCAACGAGCCGGCCGATCTCGACCGGCTTGCAGAGGTCGGCACCCGTTGTTTTCTGGTCGGCGAGTCGTTGATGCGCGCCGGCGATGTCGCGGCGGCGACGCGGCGGCTGCTGCGCCTACCCGATCTCAGCCATGTCGATGTCGAGGGCCGCGCCCAAATGGTCGATGTCTCGGAGAAGGACGAGACCGACCGGGTTGCGGTCGCCGCCGCGCGGGTGCAGATGCGGCCGGAGACCTTGGCGCGGATCCAGGCGGGCGAGATCGCCAAGGGGGACGTGCTCGCGACAGCCCGGATCGCGGGTATCATGGCGGCGAAGCGCACCGCCGAGCTGATCCCGTTATGCCATCCGCTGGCGCTGACCTCGGTTGCGGTGGAGCTCGAATGCCTGCCCGACCGATCGGCGGTCGAGATCACCGCGACTTGCCGCCTCAACGGGCGAACCGGGGTCGAGATGGAGGCGCTGACTGCGGCGAGCGTCGCGGCGCTGACCATATATGACATGTGCAAGGCGATCGATCGCGGCATGATCGTCAGCGATCTGCGCCTGCTGAAGAAGTCCGGCGGCAAATCGGGGGATTACGAGGCCCCTAGGGAAGCGATTTGATGATCTCGGTTGAAGAAGCTCTGGCGCGGCTGCTCGCGCCGCTCGAAGCGCTGTCGGCCGAACAGGTTTCGGTGGCCGATGCGGTGGGGCGGGTGCTCGCAGAGGATGTCGCCGCGCGGCGCACCCAGCCGCCGTTTGCAGTGTCGGCGATGGACGGCTACGCCGTGCGCGCCGAAGACGTCGCACGGGTCCCGGCGAGCCTGCGCATTATCGCGGAAATCCCCGCCGGCGCCGGTTTCGCCGGCACGATCTGCACGGGCGAGGCGGTTCGAATTTTCACTGGTGCGCCGTTGCCGGCCGGCGCCGATGCGATCGTCATCCAGGAAGACACCGAGCGGGATGGCGACTGGGTTGAGGTGAAGGAGGGCGCGCCGAAGGGGCGCTATGTCCGCCGTGCGGGGCTCGATTTCGCCGAGGGCGATGTGCTGCTGCAAGCCGGCTGCCGGCTGACGCCGCGCCATATCGGGCTGGCCGCGGCGATGAACCGCCCGTGGCTGTTTGTGCACCGCCGTCCTCGTGTCGGCATCCTGTCGACCGGCGACGAGATCGTCATGCCGGGCGATCCAATCGGGCCGCACCAGATCGTCAGCTCAAACGCGCTGGCGCTCGCCGCGTTCGTGACCGCTTGCGGCGGCGTGCCGATCCTGGTCGGCAATGCTCCCGATGATCCCGACGCACTGCGCCATATCGCGGCGGCTGCGCAGGGAACCGATCTGTTCGTGACGACCGGCGGCGTCTCGGTCGGCGAACACGATCTGGTCCGCGACGTGCTCTCGGAGGAAGGGCTCGCGATCGATTTCTGGCAGATCGCGATGCGCCCGGGAAAGCCGCTAATGGTCGGCCGCTATCGCGGGGTGCCGATGCTCGGTCTTCCCGGCAACCCGGTCTCGACGCTGGTCTGCTCGCTATTGTTTCTGAAGCCAGCGCTCGAAAAACTGAGCGGCCTCCCAGAAAATAGCGAGCCCCAGGCAATGGCGCGGCTCGGGGTAGCCTTGAAGCAGAACGATCGCCGCCAGGATTATCTACGCGCCCGGCTCCAACGCGCGCCCGACGGCGCGCTCGAGGTCGTGCCGTTCGAAGTGCAGGACAGCTCGATGATGCGCCCGCTCGCGGCCTCGGATTGTCTCGTGATCCGGCCGCCGCACGCTCCGGCCCTGGCGGCCGGCAGCGAAGTGCCGATCATCACCTTCCCGGGCGGCGCCCTGCCGCTCTAACCGTTCACTTTCCCTTTACGTGCTGCAGGAAATGCAGCACATCCGAGGTGAACTGCTCCGGATCCTGGATAAACGAGAAGTGGCTGACCTCGGGCTGCAATAGCAGGCCGGCATTCGGGATGTTGCCCGCCATGAATTCGGTGTTCTCACGCTTGATCGCCTCGTCATGGTCGGCGTCAACGATCCAGACCGGCACGGCGATGCGCGCGAGGTCATCCGCGGTCCAGTTCGGCTGTGTTTCCCACATCTTCTCGATCTCAGCCCGGAAATTCTTGTACTCGGTCGGAGTCGGCGACAGCTTCTCGTATTCCTTCTCCGCCCGCGCGATGAAGGCGTTGAAGACCGGGCTGCTGGTGATGTCGGCGACGCCGCTCGGATCGGAATTGGCCGCAAAAGCAAACAGCTTTGTCAGCCGGCCGGGATGGTTGAGCGCGATGTCAAGGCCGATGATCGCGCCATCGCTCCAGCCGACGATCGCGACTTTCGGGATCTTCAGAAAATCCATTAGCGCGATGACGTCCGAGGCCATCAAATCGTAGCCGTATGGCTTGTCGTCACGGCTGCTGTGCCCGTGACCGCGGCTGTCCATGACGATGATTCGGTAGCGCGCTTGCAGCGACTTCACCTGGTTGCCCCAGTAATTCGCGTTGGCCAGCCCACCATGCAACAGGATGACTGGTTCGCTCCGCGCGTTCTTGGGGCCGAAACTGGCGTACCAGATCTTGATGCCGTTGACGGTCGCATAGCCGCTCTGCACCGCCTGCGGCAGCGTCGGAGTCGGCGGCAAGGTCATCCATTGCGGCTCTTCGGCGTGCGCGGTTGCCGCCAAGACTAGAAGCGCGAAGACGAAGACAACAACGCGCATGGCCCCTTCCCTACGGCAACATTTTCCCCGGATTGAGGATGCCCTGCGGGTCGAGCGCGGCCTTGATGCGGCGCATCAGCTCGAGTTCGGCGCCGCCGCGCCATTCCGGCATCATGTAGGGCTTCAATTTGCCGATGCCGTGCTCGGCCGAGAAGCTGCCGTCAAGTTCGCGCACGACCGCGTTGACCGCGTCCATCAGCTCGTGGTCACGGGCGAGGAACGCATCGGGGTCGGCGCCCTCGGGCTGCACCAGGTTGAAGTGGATGTTGCCGTCGCCGAGATGGCCGAACGGTACGCAGCGGATGCCCGGTACCAGCCGCTCGCAGGCTTCAGCAGCGCGGCGTATCAGCTCCGGCACTTTCGACACTGGCACCGAGACATCGTTCTTGACCGAGGCTCCAGCCAGCTTCTGCGACTCGGAATGCTCCTCGCGCAATTTCCAGAGGGCGGCGCGCTGCGCGCCGCTTTCGGCGATGACCGCGTCAGTCACGATGCCCGCTTCCATTGCCGCGGCGAGCAATTCTTCGAGCGAGCGGCGCAGATCGGCGCCCTCGCGCGGCGTTGCCAGCTCGATCAATACGTAGTGTTCCGCCGGCGTTGTGACGGGCAACGCGGTTCCGGGAACATAGCGCAGCACCAACTCGATTCCGGCGCTCGACATGTATTCGTAGCCCTGAATCGCCGCGGCATCGTGCTGCTGCAAGCGGTTGAACAGATCGAGGGCGGCTTCGGGCGAGGCGACCGCGCACAGCGCCACCGCCGTCTCGCGCGGCCGCGGATACAGCTTCAACACCGCCGCCGTGATGATGCCAAGCGTGCCCTCGCTGCCGACGAACAGCTGCCGCAGGCAGTAGCCGGTATTATCCTTGTGCAGGCGGCGCAGCCCGTTCCACACCTGCCCGTCGGGCAACACGACTTCGAGCCCAAGTACGAGGTCGCGGGCATTGCCGTAGCGCACCGTGTTGTTGCCGCCGGCGTTGGTGGCGAGCACGCCGCCGATCTGCGCCGACCCCTCCGAACTGATCGACAAAGGTAAGAGGCAATCGGCCTCGGCCGCCGCCTCCTGCGCCGCCTTCAATGTGACGCCGGCCTCGATCTCCATCGTCATGTCGGCGGGGTCGATCGCCCGCACCCGGTTCATGCGCGACAGGTTCAAAATAATCTGATCGCCGTCCTCGCTGACCGCGGCGCCGCCCACCATGCTGGTATTGCCGCCTTGCGGTACAAGCGGAACACGCTGCTCGGCGCAAAGCCGTACCGCATCGGCAACCTCGTCGACGTTCGCCGGCCGCAACACCGCCGGGGTGCGGCCGTGATAAAGCCGCCGCCAGTCCTCGCAAAAAGGCGCGGTGTCGGCCAAATCGGTGAGTATGCCGCGCTCGCTGAGCCGAGTGCGCAACGCTGCGATCAGGTCGCCGTAGCGCGTTGTCTTGTCCATCATCCTAAGATGGGTTGGTTATCTTCGTGGTGGGATAGTGGCGCTCTTTGTCTACCCATTCCCACACGTCCGCCTCACTTACGTCAAACGCTCGGGCGACGTGCCGCACCAGATCGGCAATCAGGAGACCGTATGTCTCGTGAGTGGGGCACCGCTCCGAAGGGTGGATATGGCAGACCACCTCGCCATTCGGGTCGGCGAACATGATGACCAGCGGGTTCTCGATCTTGAAGGTGCCCGGCGGAGGGGCCTCCGCGTGCAATACCGGTGCGCGGCGTTCACCGAGACCCGCGTTGCCGCGCCTCTTTGCTTCGCCCATTTTTCCTCCTAATCGCGCGCTGCAGGCGACGAGGGCCTTCAACGCGTTGAGACGTTCCGGCAGCACCGAGCGCGAGACTAGTGATGACCCATTGCAACATGGGCGTCCACTTATCGGGCAATTCTCGTCAGCTTACCTGCCGGATCGACGGGATGCGCCTCACGTCTTCTCGACGTTCCACATCAGATAGGCCGGGCACTGAAGCAGGCCTTTCACATTCTTGCGGTAGGCGGTCTTCGGCAACCATTGCCCGGTCGGCAGGTAGGGCACGACCTCGAAGGCGCGCTGCTGAATGGCCGCGGCGAGCTTCTTGCGCTCGTCGAGCGTCGTCGCCTTGAGCCATTGACCGCGCAAGGTTTCGAGCTTCTCGTCGTTCGGCCAGCCGAACCAGGCATTGGCGCCGTTGCTTTTGAGCGGCAGGTTCAGCACCGGGTCGAGCAGGTCGGCGCCAACCCAGCCTGTGGCGAAAATGTTGTAGCCGCCCTTGTCGACCGGCTCCTTTGAGGCGCGACGCGTCACCAGGGTGCCCCAATCCATCGCCTGCAGGTCGACGTTGAGGCCGAGCTTCTTCAGCAGTTCGGTAATAACGAGCGCCTGCGTATGCGCGACCGGCTGATCGACCCCGTCCATCACGACAATCTTCTCGCCCTTGTAGCCGGCCTCGGCGATCATTTTCTTGGCCTTCTCGAAATCGCGCTTGCCGGTCAGCGCCTCGGACCCGGCGTCATTCGCCATCGGCGTGCCGCAGGTGAAAAAGGAGGCGCAGATTTCCCAATTTTGTTTGTCGCCGGCGAGCGCCGCCAGGAAATCGGCCTGATCGATGACCGACAGCACTGCCTGGCGCATCTTCGGATTATCGAAGGGCGGCTGGGTGTGGTTGAAGCGCGTCATGATCGGGCTGGCGAGAGGGTCAACGCGAGCGACCGTGACGTCCGGGTTGGCTGCGAGCACGGGCCAGACATCGGCCGGCGGGTTCTCCCACCAATCCGCCTCGCCGTTGTTCAGCGCCGCCACCTTCGTCATCGCATCGGGGATGTACAGCCACTCGACGCGATCGACTTTTACGACCTTGCCGCCCGAGGCCCAACTTGGCGGCTCCTTGCGCGGCACGTAGTCTGTGTTCTTGACGTAGACCACCCGGTGACCGGGCTCGAACTCCTCCTTGACGAATTTAAAGGGCCCGGAGCCGATCATTTCGGTGACCTGTTGGAACGGGTCGGTGTTGGCGAGACGCTCCGGCATCACGAACAAGGCCAGGCTGGACACCTTGGCGAGGCCGTCGAGCAAGAGCCCAAACGGCTCCTTGAGCTTGATCGTGAAACCCTTGTCGCCATCGGGCTTGATTTCGTCGAGCACGGGTTTGAGTGCCTGCCCGTGCCCGTCGCGCGCCATCCAGCGTTTGAGCGACGCGACGCAATCGACCCCGCGCACCGGGCTGCCGTCATGAAAGCCGAGCCCGTCGCGCAGCTTGAATTGGTAGGTCAGCTTGTCCGGTGAGACGCTGTAATCGCCGACCATCTGCGGATGCGGCGCGAACTCGGCGTCGATCGCGAACAGATTATCGAATACGCAATAAGCGTGATTGCGCGTGATATAGGCCGTCGTCCATACCGGGTCGAGCACGCGCAGATCGGATTGCGCGATGAAACGGAGCGTCTTCTTGTCGTCCGCGGCGCGAGCCGAACTCGGCGCGACGGACGCGGCGAGCGCCGCGGCTGCAGCGGTTTTGCCGAAATCACGGCGGGTCAATTTCCGGGGCATGGGGGGCCTCCTCTGCTCGGTACCTGGTTGGGCTGAAGCATAGCAAGAACCGCGCCCAGGCCCATATGACCGATCGCAGGTGGCTCAACCTCAGCCCGTTAGCGTCACTGATGCAGCTCGCCGAATTCGATTTCGATCTGCCGCGGGAATTGATCGCCGATCGGCCGGCGGAGCCGCGCGAGAGCGCGCGCCTGCTGATATTGCCCACCAACAGTGAAATCAGCGATCGGCATATCGCGGATCTGCCGCAGCTGCTGCGGCCAGGCGATCTCCTGGTGTTCAATGATACCAAAGTGATTCCGGCCCGCCTGGTCGGCAGGCGCGGCGTGGCGACCGTTGAGATTACCTTGGCGCGTGATCTCGGCGGCGGCGCGTGGCGCGCCTATGCCAAAGGGGCGCGCCGGTTGCGCCCGGGCGATCAGATCGAATTCGGCGCCGATCTTGCCGCCGAATTCGTCGGCAAGAGCCCCGAGGGCGAGGTCACCTTGCGCTTCGACCGGGAGGGCGTGGGGTTCCGGGAGGCGCTCGCCCGTTACGGCGCAATGCCCCTGCCGCCCTACATCAAGCGCCCGCGGGGCGGCGACGCTCGCGACCATGCCGATTACCAGACGATCTTCGCGCGCGCGGAAGGGGCCGTCGCCGCGCCTACAGCGGGGCTGCATTTTACTCCCGCCTTGCTCGACGCGTTCACCGCTCGCGGTATCGAATGGGTAACCGTGACCCTGCATGTCGGGCCCGGCACCTTTTTGCCGGTCAAGACCGAGGATCCGCGCGAGCATCGGATGCATGCCGAATGCGGTGTGGTGACGGACGAGACGGCGCGGCGGATCAATGCGGTGCGGCGTAACGGCGGCCGTATCATCGCGATCGGCACGACCAGCTTGCGCCTGCTCGAAAGCGCCGCTGCGGAGACCGGTGAAATCAAGGAGTTCTCGGGCGAGACGCGGCTGTTCATCCTGCCGGGCTACCGCTTTCGCGCCATCGACCTGTTGCTGACCAATTTCCACCTGCCGCATTCGACCCTGCTTATGCTGGTCGCCGCGCTAGCCGGGCTCGACCGCATCAAATCCGCCTATGCGCATGCCGTCGCGTTGCGCTACCGCTTCTTCTCCTATGGCGATGCCTGCCTGATCGAGCGGCGTGGAAAGGCTGATGCGCCATGAAGCCGTTCCGCTTCGGTATCAGCATCTGGCATGTCGGCTCGCGGGCCGAGCTTGCCGACAGGGCGAGGAAGATCGAGGCGCTCGGCTATGACACGCTGAGCTTTCCCGATCACCTGACCGACCGTATCGCGCCATTGCCCGCGCTGGTGACGGCTGCGAACGCGACGACCCGTCTGCGGGTCGGCACGAACGTGCTTAACAATGATTTACGCCACCCGGTGCTGGTCGCGCGCGAGGCCGCGGCGGTCGATCTGCTGACCGATGGGCGCCTGCAACTCGGTCTCGGCGCCGGCAGCATCAGATCCGAATATGACGAGGTCGGGTTGCGCTTCGAGATCGGGCGCATCCGGGTCGAGCGCCTCGCCGAAGCCGTCGCCGTGATCAAGGGTCTGCTCAGCGGCGAGACGGTCACCTTTTCCGGCACGCACTACCAGATCGCCGGCCACACGATTGCCCCCCTTCCGGCCCAGAAACCGCACCCGCCGATCCTGATCGGCGGCAATGGTCGACGGCTGCTGACGCTCGCCGCACGAGAAGCCGATATCGTCGGCTTTTCCGGGATCACGTTTCGCAATGGCGGCGCGGCACCGCCGGATGTTTCCGCGTGGCGCGCCGCCGCCGTCGACGAACGGGTGCGTCTAGTGCGTGAAGCCGCGGGCGAGGACCGCTTCGCCCGCCTCGAGCTCAACGCTCTCGTGCAGCGAGTAATCGTGACCGAAGACCGGTATGCCGCTGCGGAGGAGTTGGTGCGTCGCTGGCCCGAGCTGAGCGCCGGCGAGATCCTCGAGACCCCATACTTGCTGGTCGGAACCGTGGATCAGATGGTCGAGGACCTTAAGGCGCGGCGGCAGCGCTGGGGCATCTCTTATTATGCCATCCACGAGCCCTATCTCGACGCGTTCGCGCCTGTTGCCGCGCGGCTCGCCGGCAAATAGGATCGGCGGTGACCGGCATCGGTTTTGAGATTGTGGCGCGCGACGGTGCGGCTCGGCTCGGGCGCCTCTCAACCGCGCACGGCACGATCGATACGCCCGCCTTTATGCCGGTCGGCACCGCCGCGACGGTGAAGGCGATGACCCCCGATGCCGTTGCCGCGACTGGCGCGCGCATCGTCCTCGGCAATACCTATCATTTGATGCTGCGTCCCGGCGCCGAACGCATCGCCGCCCTTGGCGGGCTGCATCGTTTCATGAACTGGCCCTACGCGATCCTGACCGATTCCGGCGGCTTCCAGGTCATGTCGCTGGCATCGTTGCGAAAGATTGGTGAGGACGGCGTCGAGTTCCGCTCGCATCTCGACGGCAGCCGGCATCTGCTGACCCCGGAGCACTCAATCGAGATCCAGCATTTGCTCGGCGCCGACATCACGATGGCCCTGGACGAATGCACCCCCTTTCCCACCGAACGCGAGGCGGTCGAAGCCTCGATGGAATTGTCAATGCGCTGGGCCGAGCGCTCGCGTCATGCCTTCGTGCCGCGGCCCGGGCACGGGATCTTTGGCATCGTGCAGGGTGGGGTTCATGCCGATCTGCGGCAGCGCTCGGCGGCGCGGCTCATCGAGATCGGCTTCGACGGCTATGCGATCGGCGGGCTGGCGATCGGCGAAGGTCAGGAGACCACCTTCGCTATAGTCGACGCGACCGCGCCGGCGTTGCCGGAGGACCGCCCCCGTTACCTGATGGGCGTCGGCAAGCCCGCCGATCTGGTCGGCGCGGTCAGGCGCGGGATCGACATGTTCGATTGCGTGTTGCCGACCCGCTCCGGCCGCACCGCGCAGGCCTTCACCCGCGACGGCACGCTCAATTTGCGCAACGCCCGCCATGCCGACGACCCGGCGCCGCTTGACCCGGAATGCCGGTGCCCGGCTTGCACCGGCTTCAGCCGCGCCTATCTCCACCATCTCACCAAATCAGGCGAGATCCTGGCGAGCATGTTGCTGACGACGCACAATCTGACCTATTACGCCGATTTGATGCGGGCCTTGCGCGGCGCCATCCCGGGTGGCGGGCTCGCCGATTTCGCCTTCGGCGGAGCCGCGCCGTGACGAGCGAACCGGTCCTCGGCCGGCCGGCGCCGTTGCCAGCCTCACCCGAGGACGCGGCGCTCGACACGGTGCCCAACCCGCATCCGGGCCTCACCTATCTCGTCCGCTTCACCTGCCCAGAATTCACCGCGCTGTGTCCGGTGACCGGCCAGCCCGATTTCGCGCATTTCGTCATCGATTACGCCCCCGAGGCGCTGATCCTCGAAAGCAAATCGCTTAAATTATTTCTCGGCTCGTTCCGCAACCACGCCGCCTTTCACGAGGATTGCACGCTGAAAATCGCGCACCGGCTGGTCACGGCTTTGTCGCCGCGTTGGCTGCGCGTTGGCGGCTATTGGTACCCACGCGGCGGCATCCCGATCGACGTATTCTACCAGACTGGCGACCCGCCTTCAGAGCTGTGGTTGCCCGATCCCGGTGTCCCTCCCTATCGCGGCCGCGGCTGAGATACAAGTCCCATGCCGTTTCTTCTTCTCACGAGCTTGCCCGCCTTGCGTCCGGCGTCCCGGCGAAAGCCGGGACCCACATGTCAGCTGAACGAGCGGTTGAATGGTGGGTCCCGGCTTTCGCCGGGACTGCGGTGGAAGGAGACTGGCTCGCAAGATCAGTGGGCCGAATTACTGGCCCGTAGTGCATGACTGCCGCGATCCGCGAGGCGATCCGGGCGCAGGCGCTTGCGATGGGCTTTGACGCGGTCGGGTTTGCCGAAGCGCGGCTCGCCGAGGCGGCGCGCGCCGATCTCGCGGAGTACATCGACCGCGGCTATCACGGCGATATGGGCTGGCTCGCCCACACGGCGGCACGGCGGGGGGACCCTCGGACGCTATGGCCCGACGCGCGCACCGTTATCGTGCTCGGCCTCAATTACGGCGGCGTGGATGATTCCGGCGCCGCCGACCCCGAGCGCGGCGTAATCTCGGTTTATGCCCGCGGCCAGGATTACCACGACACGGTCAAGAAGCGGCTCAAGACCCTGGCGCGCTGGATTGCCGAGCGCTGGCCCGGCGAATTGAAGGTGTTCGTCGATACCGCCCCGGTTATGGAAAAGCCGCTCGCACAACGGGCCGGGCTGGGGTGGCAGGGCAAGCACACCAATCTGGTGTCGCGCGAGTTCGGTTCGTGGCTGTTTCTCGGTGAGATCTATCTGAGTCTCGCGCTCGCGCCCGATATCCCCGAAGAGGACCATTGTGGTGGCTGCCGGCGTTGTCTCGATGCCTGCCCGACCGACGCCTTCCCGGCGCCCTACCGGATCGATGCGCGCCGCTGCATCTCGTACCTGACGATCGAGCACAAAGGCCCGATCCCGCATGAGCTGCGCCCGCTGATCGGCAACCGCATCTTCGGCTGCGACGATTGCCTCGCGGTCTGCCCGTGGAACAAGTTCGCGCAGGCCGGGCACGAGCCCGCGTTCCTGCCGCGCGAACAATTAACCGCGCCGCGCTTGGCCGAGCTCGCCATGCTCGACGATGCCGGATTTCGCACCCTGTTTGCCGGCACCTCGGTCAAGCGCACTGGCCGCGACCGTTTTCTGCGCAATGTCCTGACCGCGATCGGCAATGCTGTTCGCAGCGAGCCGGCCCTCGCTGCTGCGGCTCGACGCTGCCTCGACGATCCGTCGCCGTTGGTGCGCGGCGCCGCCATATGGGCACTTGGGCGCCTTGCAGGGCCCGAGCAAATCGCAGCGGAAGCCGAAGCCCGCCGCGCCCTCGAGCCGGATCCCGAGGTTAGGGCCGAATGGCAGCGGCTGACGGCGGCGGCGGAAGTTCAATGACGCTCGTCGGCCGAGCGATCGGTCTGATCGTGCTGTGCTTTCTAGTCGGCCTGCTTCTGAGCCGGCTCGGCATCACTGCCCGCGGTATTCTGACCGATACTTCGGCGACAATCCTGTCAGTGTTCGGGCTCCTCGCCGATTGGCTGCAATGGGCGATCCCTTACATCCTGTTGGGCGCGGTCATTGTCGTGCCGCTGGTCCTGTTAGGTGCGCTGCAGCGCTTCGCCGGCAAGCGGTGATGTCACAAACTTGACATGGGAACTGTTTGAGACAGCGGACGTTTCCCCGTCGTCGCCGCGCGTCAACCTGGGGTTCAGCCATGCCGTTATACAAAAAACTCGGAGCCGAGTTTTTCGGGACCTTCTGGCTCGTTTTGGGCGGGTGCGGCAGTGCCGTGCTGGCCGCCAAATTCCCCGAAATCGGCATTGGCTTGGTCGGCGTTGCGCTGGCTTTCGGATTGACCGTCGTGACGATGGCCTATGCGGTCGGCCATATCTCGGGCGGTCATTTCAACCCCGCGGTGACTATCGGGCTGTTCGCCGGCGGTCGCACTCCGGCCGGGGAGCTGTTGCCCTACATCCTGGCTCAGCTTGCCGGCGCGATCCTTGCAGCGCTGGTCCTTTATCTGATCGCCAGTGGCAAGACCGGCTTCGATCTTGCCGGAGGTTTTGCCAGCAACGGCTATGGCGAGCACTCGCCGGGCGGCTATACGCTGGTGGCCGGCTTTGTCACCGAGCTCATCCTGACGGCCGGTTTTCTGTTCGTGATCATGGGCGCGACAGATACGCGCGCGCCGTCCGGTTTCGCGCCGCTCGCGATCGGGCTGGCGCTGACCCTGATCCATCTGATCAGCATTCCGGTCACCAACACCTCGGTAAACCCGGCGCGCAGCACCGGCCCCGCGCTGTTGGTCGGCGGCTGGGCCTTGGCGCAGCTTTGGCTGTTCTGGCTGGCGCCGATTCTCGGCGGGATTCTCGGCGGGATGAGCTATCGCTGGCTGGCGACAACGCAGCCCGTTGCGGTGGCCGATGTGCCTGCCGCGGCGGACTGAACGGCGGCGACCGCGTCGCCGCTCAACTCAGGTTCAGGAGCAGCGAGCCGAGGATGATGCCGGCGATCAGGCCAAAGGCGGCGCCGGTATCGGCGGTGATCAGGCGTCGCTTCATACTTTAAGAACGCGTATCGCGGCACTCAGGTTGCGCGCCGGTCAGGCCGGCACCGCCGAACCCAGCTTCGCCTTCGCCTTGGCTGCCTCGATCTCGATGTTGATCTCAAGCAGCGAGGTCTCGCCGGATTTGCCGAGCGACACACGAATCATGTCGTCGCGGATATCGACATAGCGGCCCACGACGTCGATCAGCTCTTTCTGCAGTCGCGGCAAGAAGTCGGGTGCATGGTTGCCGGCCCGCTCATGCGCGAGCACGATCTTCAGCCGCTCTTTGGCGATCGCGGCGCTCTTCGGGCGTGGCGGAAAAACGAAGTTGAAGAACCGCATGCCGTGTAAACGCATTACGCCCTGCCAAACAAAACGCGGAAGAAACCCCGGCGCTCGGGCTGAACGAACCGCATCTCGCGCTGCTCGCCGAGAAAGCGCGCGACGGCATCCAAATAGGCTCGCCCCGCCGGGCTGTCTTCGTCGAAGGCGACCGGCGTCCCGGTATTCGAAGCGCGCAATACCGATTCCGACTCAGGAATGACGCCGAGCAGCTTGACCGACAGGATTTCCTGGACATCTTCGACGGCCAGCATCTCGCCTTTGGTGACCCGGGCGGGGTCGTAGCGGGTCAGCAGCAGGCTGGTCTCGACCGGCGGCTCGTTGCGCTCGGCGCGGCGCGAGCGCGAGGACAGGATGCCAATAATCCGGTCGCTGTCGCGCACCGAGGAGACTTCCGGGTTGGTCACGATGATCGCGCTGTCGGCGAAATATAGCGCGGTGACTGCGCCATGCTCGATGCCCGCCGGGCTGTCGCAGATGATGAAGTCGAACTGCTGCTTCAGCTCTTCGAGGACCCGTTCGACTCCGTCGCGCTTCAAGGCGTCCTTGTCGCGGGTCTGCGAGGTCGGAAATATGTACAGATTGTCGTTGCGTTTATCCTTGATCAGCGCCTGGTTGAGGTTGGCGTCGCCGTTGATGACATTGATGAAATCAAACACGACGCGGCGCTCGCAGCCCATCACGAGATCAAGGTTGCGCAACCCTACATCGAAATCGATTACCACTGTCTTATGACCGCGCAGCGCCAGGCCGGCGGCAAAAGCAGCGGCAGTAGTGGTTTTGCCGACGCCCCCCTTGCCGGATGTAATCGCCACGACTTTGGCCAACAAATCCTCCCTCCCCCTCGCCGCACCCGGCTTGGTCATTTTCCGGTCCCCCAATTCATGCGCGCAACCCCCAGGCCGATCATGAGCGTTAATTTTTCGTTACCGTCAACTGGTCGTCGAGGAGCGCAATCTGCACTGCCGAACCCTGCTGTTCCTGCGGCAATTGCTCGCTGACCAGATAGCGTCCGGCGATGCTGACCAGCTCGGCTTCGAGTCGCGTGCAGAAGATTCGCGCCTCGACATCGCCGCTGGCGCCAGCCAACGCCCGGCCGCGCAATACGCCATAGACATGAATGTTGCCGTCCGCAACGAGCTCGGCGCCCGGGCTGACCGCGGCGGTGACGACGAGATCGGTGCCACGTGCGTAAATCTGAGTCCCCGATCGCACCGGCTCGGTGACAAGGCGAGCTGTCGCCCGGACCGATGATTGGGCTGATTGGGCTGCCGAAGCTGCCGCAGACGCGCGCCGGCTCGGCTGTGTCGAATTTGGGGCGAAGCTGGCAAGGCCCGCTGCGGCCGCAGCCGCGAGCTGCTCTGGGAGCGCATTTTGGACACCGACAAGGGCCAGCGTGTGCCGGCGCAACACCTCGCCGACATCCAAGAACTCGTCTTCGCTGGTGAACCCTTCAGCGTCTTTCAGGTCGAGCACGACCGGTGCGTTGAGGAAAAATCGCGGGCTTCGCTCGACCTGCTGCTCCAATTCCCGATCGAAAGCGGCATCCCGCAGCAACCCAGCGCGAACCACCATCACGGTGAAAAGCGCGCCCTGAACGAGATTGCTCGCCATACGAAGATCGGCGCCATTGGTAAAAAATGCTCGACCTGGACGGGTTACCGCCAAATCAACCCTGCCGCAACGGATTTTGGGAGCCGGTTGGAACTGTAGGTCAGCCGCCATTAGCCGGCGGCGCAAGCCAAGCTCACTGCCGAATCGCCGTCATCACCAGCCGAATGAAGGCGTCGCGCGCGGCCGGGTCAATCCAGCGCAGCACTGCGACGATGTCGTTTTCCGGATCGATCCAGGTCAAATTGCCGCCTGCGCCGCTCGCGAAATAGCTGCTGGCAGAAGCGCTCGGAAGCCAGCGGCGATCGGTGTTCAACCACCACAAATACCCGTATTGCGGATTGAGCGGACAAGGTACGCGCATGCGCTCGAGCCAATCCTCAGACAAAATTCGCCGGTTTCTCCACATGCCGCCGCGCAGCAGCATCAGCCCGATCCGAGCCTGATCGCGAGCATGGATGAAAACCCCGCCGCCCCAATGCGAACCGCCGGACACCGACTGCATCCGTTCGCCGCCGATCTCGACATAGGAGTTGCGGTAGCCGTGCCACTCCCAGTCGGCCGAGGCGCCGATCTGATCGGTGACCAGCTCGCGAAAGACCGCCGGCAATGGGCGCCGCCATAGCCGCAACAATGCGAGGCTCAGCCGGTTGACGCGGACGTCGTTGTACTCCCAGAAACTCCCCGGCGGCTGCAGATCGCGGTGGGTCCCCTTCTTTCCGGCGCCTGCCAGGCCGCCGACACTCCGGTGGCGGTCGATCAGATCCGGCTTGCCCCACAACTCGCCTTCCCATTCGGAGGTCTGCTGCAGCAGGTGATGCCAGGTGATCGGTGCGTTGTGCGGCCCCTGAAAGCCGCCATCGTGGACGGTGCGGCACACCGGCTCGTGCAGGTCGCGGATCAAGCCGCGGTCAAAGGCCAGCCCCGCCAGGATCGACAGATAACTCTTCGCGACACTGAACGTCAGGTCGATCTGGCCGGTGTCGCCCCACTCCGCGACGATCCGGCCACCGCGCAGGACGAGGCCGTTTGGCCCGCCACGTGGCCGCACCGGCCCGAGCGCCTCATTCCACGGCGGCTCTTCGTTGAAATCGCGTTCGACGACCTGGGCAAGGTCACGGCCCCATGGTGTCTCATGTTCGGCAGCACAGCGGGTCGCGGCCGCGAGCCCGCTCGGGTCGAGGCCGGCCGCTTCGGGCGCCGAGCGCTGCCAATCGGCCGGGTGTTGCGGTGGAAAGTAAGACATGATCCGGGTTCCCAAGAGTTCAGGCTTGATTTTCCGCGAATCGGCACGACTTCGTGACGCATCCGCACTGTTTAGAGATATCGCGGCGGCGATTAGCCGCGAAGTTCGACGCGGAGTCTGTTAAATTCATCGTGTTTCAGCGTCCGGGGTCGTCACATGGGTTCTATGAGTTTGATGCATTGGCTGGTCGTGCTGGCCATTGTCCTGGTCTTGTTCGGCGCCGGCAAGCTGCCCCGGGTGATGGGCGATTTCGCCAAAGGCATCAAAGCCTTCAAGGCCGGGATGAAGGAAGAGGATGAAGCCGCCGCGGCGACGCCCCCGGCGCAGGTGACGCCGCCGGCCGGCGCGGCTGCGTCGACCGCTTCGGCCGGCATCGGTGATCGTCCGCGCGACCACGCCTGATCTGTGGGACCTGAGTGGCCGCTTCAACGGCGCGGGGAGCCCAGGCTCTCGACCGTTTGCGGTCCGGCCCCAACCATCGCCTTGAAATTCGCAGCGACCCGGCAAAAGGCCGCGGCATCTTTGCGCGCGAGCCGCTCGCCGCCGGTACGCTGATCGAGGCCGCGCCGGTCATTATTGTGCCAACCGAGCAGTGCGCGCTGCTCGATCGCACCATCCTCCATGATTATTACTTCCATTGGGATGGCGATCCTGAGGGGGAGGGTCGTGGCGCGGTGGCTCTCGGGCTGATCGCGCTGTGCAATCACTCCCGCCGCCCGAATGCACGGGTGCGGCGCAATCCCGCGCGGGAGACGCTCGATTTGATGGCCTTGGCCCCGATAGCGGAGGGCGATGAGGTGACAATCGATTACAACTGCCCGTTATGGTTTCAGCCGCAGGACTGAGCGCCTGCGCCGTTTTACCGCCGGCCTCCGCGCTGAACAAAGGATTGCTGAGCGGCACGGCGCCGTCGACGCTGTCGAACCACTTGGCGCGCTTCGGTTTCGCATTGCGCCTGAAACAGGCATTCCGAACCGCAGTCGCGGTTGCGGCAATGCCCGGTTCCGGGCACCCAGCCACAAGCAGCGGCCCAATATTCCGCCTCGGGGTTGGCGGCCAGTTCGGCGGCTCGCAGCGCGGACAAAGGTGAGGGTTCGGAGGCCGGAAGAGGCATTGCAAGGCTCGGGTGGTGAGGTCACACCATATAATTCAATAAGTATTAAAACTCAATTGAATTCTAATCTAGCCGCCCGCGATCGGCCCCATTACGAAAACGACTTGGCCGAGGATCTCCGCCGGGTCGCCAGGGCTCGGGTGATAATCGATAAGGCGGTCGTGCGAGAATTCCAGCCTCGCCGTTTCATTGAGACCGGAGCGTGGCGACGGCGCCGCATGGATCAGCACGTGCCGCGGGATCAGCCGATTGCGGGTCCTGGTGAGAAGGACGACATCCCCAAGGATATTTTGGTCAAGAATTCCGTACAGGATCTCGTGCGTCCTCCGATCGCCGTCGGCATCGAGCAGAAAACGGGCCACTACTTTCACGCCGGCGCGCAACGGCTCATGCCTTCCTACGATTGGACGTAAAAGCAGCACCGTGCCGGGGGCAAAATCGAGATCGGCGCTGTCATCGAAAATCTCCGCCGCGACACAGTCCTCCGCCTTGGCGATACGGCCAGCGTGCAGCATCTCGTACGGCTCCGGCAGGTCGAAACTGTCGGGACGGCTGTTCGCTTCGGCAGCCGCGATGGCAAACCGCAGCGGCACCGAAATGCCGCGCGTGCCGGCCAGCAGGTCACTAACGGCACAACGCAATGGAGCGTGCAGCCGCTGTGCGGTATCGGCGTTGATCCGCTTGTCGCCGCGCTCGAGCGCCCCGTAATAGGCGGCACTGATCCCGGATTGCGCGGCGACCTCCTGTTGTGACATGCCAAGACGCTGGCGCAGCTCACGCAACCGGCTGACATAACGCGGCGGGCCGGTGTTTTTCGGAGGGCGCCCACGGGTCTTCATTGACGAATTTTGTTCCAGCTGACGGTGTGCACGATGCCTCCGGATATATCATAAATCCTAATAGAAGTAAAATTTCGCATTAAGAGTGCTACCTTCGCAGAACTGCTCGGCTAATCTCTCTGATAAACGGCGCGACGTGTCTGGGCTTCACCGCGGCGCCTGTTACATTCGCGATCAGGACAGATGCGCCCAACATCCGCGGCGCGAAAGCGAGATGGGGATGGTCGTTCCGTTGGCTGTTGTCGAGCATGGGGCGGGGCCGCCGCTCGCAATCCTGCACGGGCTGTTCGGCTCCGGCCGGAATTGGGCCTCGATCGCGCAACGCCTCGCGACGCATCATCGTGTCATCGCCATCGACCTGCGTAACCACGGAGCCTCGCCGTGGGTGGATACGATGGGTTACGGCGAGATGGCCGAGGATGTGCTGTCAACAATGCAGGCGCGCGGCTACGATCGCTTTGCGCTGCTCGGGCACAGCATGGGCGGCAAAGTAGCAATGATCGCCGCCCTCGAGCACGGAACTGCGGTGGACCGTCTGATCGTTGCCGACATTGCGCCGGTCGCTTACCCGCTGCGCCATCTCGCGCATTTGCGAGCGATGCGCGAGCTCGACCTCGCCGCTATCAAGCATCGCTCCGATGCCGATGCGGCTCTCGCCGCGGCGATACCCGATGCCGCGGAGCGCGGTTTTCTGCTGCAGAACTTGATTTTGGAAAACGGGCGGGTGCGCTGGCGCTTGAACCTCTCAACGATCGAACATGAGATGCCGCGCCTCGTCGGTTTTCCGGCGGTACCTGCAGGTCGCACCTACGATGGGCCTACTCTGTTCGTAGCCGGCGGACTCTCGGATTACCTGCGGCCCGAACATGAACCGGCAATCCGGCATCTGTTCCCGCATGCGGAGATCGCGAATATCGACAATGCCGGACATTGGCTGCATGCCGAGCAGCCGGCCGCTTTCCTGGCGATTGTTGAGGGATTTCTGACCGGTTGAGCGGCCCCGCCGCGAGGAAATCGAGCGGCTCAGCTCCGGGTGCACATCGCAGGACGATTGATTTCGCGACGGTTTCGCGCTGACATGCGGCGTCGCGTTAGAGAGAAAGACCGGCGGCGCGATGTGGGGAGGCGCGATGGCGAAAATGATGGCTTGTGCCGCGGCGCTGGCACTGGCTGGGCTGGCGAATGCCGCAGCCGCCGATCCGCTCGTATTGCAATTGCGGGGTCCGGCGCAATTCCAATACGCAGGTTACTACGCCGCGCTATGGCAAGGGTTCTATGCCGAGGCCGGGTTGATGGTCGAGATCCAGCCCGGTGCGCCGCGCGGGCAGATTCCGACCGACCCGATACGCGAGCTGACTGAGGGCCGTGCTCAATTTGCCGTCGGCGGTTCCGAATTGGTGATCCGTGCGGCGCAGGGCTTGCCATTGCTGTTATTGGCGCCGATTTTCCAGCAGAGCGGCACGGCCGTGTACTACCGCGTCGATGGCGATTTTGGTTCGCCGGCCGCGCTCGGCAAGGCGAAGCTGGCGCGGCTGCCGGCCAGCGACATTTTGGGGATTGAGCTGGCGACGGCGTTGCGCGCCGAGGGCGTCGACCCGGAGAAGCTCAAATTGACGACGGTCGAACCCGGCCAAACTCTCGGCGTGCTTGCCGACAAGACGGTCGATGCCGCGCCCGGCTCGATCTGGGACCTG
>Ga0209474_10001202_pt1 | contig 26091 bp, 19 predicted proteins | sample GraSoiAngelo_145_FD_185902 | JGI IMG/M metagenome (GOLD analysis project Ga0209474, IMG submission 185902) | Grasslands soil microbial communities from the Angelo Coastal Reserve, California, USA - 14_1009_05_20cm (SPAdes) (version 2) | ecosystem: Environmental > Terrestrial > Soil > Grasslands...
CCCAGAGAGCTGACGCCCAGGATTTCCGGCCGCGTGGGGTGTTCCCTCATGCCCGAAGGCCCCGACCCCACCGGGATGTGCGCGACGGCTTTGAGCTTGACCAGGTCAACAACGGTGACCGAGCCATCCGCCGTTGTGACGTAGGCGCACAGATGCAGGTCCGGCCGTAGAAGGGATGGACGATGCTCCCGAAGCAGGACAACCAGCGCCCCGATGCCAAGCACCACTGAAGCGAAATACACACGAAAATTTCTGGGGCGGTCCATATTGGCGTCGAGATTCTCCCATGCATGCCGTCCCGCTGCCTAGACAGGCCCGGAAATGCCTCAAAAACCTGATTTCTGCGATGTCTATTTTGGCCGTCCCGTTCGTCGTATGGATGGAGGCTTTAAATCAGACCGAAAAAAGGCGTGACGTCGACTCGCGCCAAGAATCAAAGAAATAGAAGGGAAGGCACAACGATGGAAAGTATGACTATGGATCGATCTGATGCAGAAATTACGAATATGGACACATTTCTTCCGCCCATCGAAAAACCCAAAGGGTTGATGATGAAGCTGGCGTATTACTTTACGCGCCGTCAATTTGGCAAGGTGCTTACACCGCTAAAGGTACATTCGGCGCGCTTGCCGATTGGCTTTGGTCAGTTCTATGCAAAAATCAGCCAACTGGACAAGAAGCTGCAACTCTCGCCCGAAACCGTCATGCTCATTCGCGAACACGTGGCTCGCATCAACGTCTGCCTTTTCTGCATTGACATCGGGCGGTCGTTCACCATCAAGGCGTCCATGAATCAAGCCAAGTTCGACGCTTTGGAGCAATACCGTACGAGCCCCCTATTTTCCGATGCAGAGCGCGCGGCCCTGGACTATGTAACCGAACTCACAAAAACAAAAAGCGTGAGCCCGGACACGTTTTCCCGTATGCGCCGCTATTATTCCGAGCGCGAGGCCTGCGAAATCGTCTGGCTGGTGGCCACGGAGCACGTCTACAACATGACCAACATTGGCCTCAATATTCACTCGGACATGCTGTGCGACCTCACCAGGAAGAACGCCCTTAAGAAGGACTGAACGCGGATGGCTCTTTGAAATGTTAAGGTTCGGTATGGCGAACTGGCAGTCTCGCCGCTTCCCACGCCGCAATGCCGCCGGCAATTTCACTGACGGAGTCGAATCCGCTGCCTCGCAGCAAGCTTGCGGCAATGGATGACCGGTAGCCACCGGCGCAATAGACGAGGAGGGAGCGATACTTAGGCAACCGCTCCAGATTTTCGGCCAGGCGATTCAGGGGAATGCTCAGGCTTCCGCCAATGTGTTTTTGTTCGCGCTCGCGCGGCGCGCGGACATCGACTACCAGCGGCGGCTGATTCGACGAGAGGAGTTCCGCCGCAAACGGCGCGCTCAATCGCTCGGTCTTCGCAATCAATTCAGGCCGCGATTCAAGACTGTGCAGGCCGTTTTGCAAATATCCAGCCACGTGATCGAACCCGATACGTCCAAGCCGGACAGCCGATTCCGGTTCCCGCCCGGGGGCCGCAATGATGACAATCGGATGCTTTCGGTCGAGCATGGTTCCGGCCCACGTCGCGTATTGGCCGCCAAGGCCAATGTTGGTGCTGCCTGCCAGGTGTGCCGCCCCAAATTCATCCGGATCGCGGGTGTCGAGAATCTGCGCTCCATTGGCCTTCAACGCCAACACGGCATCGAGTGTCAACGGATTCATCTCTCGCGCCAGGGCTTCGTCCAACGTTGGCCTTTCTTCGCTGTTCAACACCGCATCGTAGGTGAAGTAGGGTGGAGCTTCCGGCTGGTCTGCGGTCACCACCTGGATGAACGCTTCCTTGCTCATGGGTTGCAGCGCGTAGTTCAACCGGCGTTGTTCTCCGAGGGTGGACACCGTCTCCTTGCTGATGGCTTTTCCGCACAACGAACCCGCGCCATGCGCCGGATAAACGAGGCTCGCGTCCGGCAGCGCGAGCAGTTTCGTATGCAGCGAATCAAACAGCAGTCTCCCCAATTCCGTTGCCGACCATCCCAGCGCCGCGCGAAGATCGGGACGCCCCACGTCACCGATAAACAAAGTGTCCCCCGTGAGCACGGCGTGCGGTTGCGTTTCCTTGGCGTTCAGGTCATAAACCAGGATGGAGATCGACTCCGGCGTGTGTCCCGGTGTCTCCAGCGCCTTCAGGCGTATGCGGCCGAATTCAACCAAGCTGCCGTCGCGAAGCCGCGTAAAGGCATAACCCGCCTTTGCAGCGGCTCCGAGATAAATTGTCGCTCCTACGCGGTCACGCAACTCAAGATGCCCTGCGACAAAATCCGCGTGAAGATGCGTCAGGATTACGTGTTTAATCTGGAGTGCATGTTCGGCGGCAAACGCAATGTATTGGTCTGTATCGCGCTGCGGGTCAACGACGGCAGCTGTTCCTGTGGCCTCGTCGCCAATTAAGTAGGAAGCGTGCGCCAGGCACGGCAGGTAGAACTGCCTAAAGATCACGCTGTACCACCTTCGCTCGCAGCGCGCCTACTTCGGCTGCGGAACAATCCTCAAATAAGGCCGCGGCGCTTTCCAGCCGCCGGGGAACTTCTTCCGGGCATCATCGTCCGAAACGCTCCCGCTGATAATGACGTCTTCGCCGGGTTTCCAGTTCACGGGCGTGGAGACCTGGTGCTTGGCCGTGAGTTGAATCGAATCGAGCACACGCAGCACTTCGTCGAAATTGCGCCCGGTGCTCATCGGGTAGCTGAGCATCAGCTTGATCTTCTTGTCGGGGCCGATTACAAACACTGTTCGCACAGTTGCGTTGGTAGCTGCGGTCCTCCCGTCGCAAGTATTCCCGGCGTCGGCCGGCAGCATGTCATAGAGCTTTGCAGTCTTCAGTTCGGGGTCGCCGATCATCGGGTAGTTCACTTTGTATCCTTGGGTCTCTTCAATATCCGCGACCCCGAACTGAAGACTGCATACTGGGTCTACGCTCAAACCGATAATCTTGCAATTTCGCTTCGCGAAATCGGGCTGTAGTCCGGCCATGTAACCCAGCTCTGTTGTGCACACTGGCGTAAAGTCCTTGGGATGCGAGAACAAAACGGCCCAGCCGTTACCAATCCATTCGTGAAAATTGATCGTACCTTGGGAAGTTTCCGCTGTGAAATTAGGGGCTTCGTCGTTGATTCGCAACATGGTCTTTCTCCTGAAGATATGAGTTTTAGGGACTGATGCCGCAAAACATTCTTCCGGCCATCCAAGTCTCAAGGGAGGGATCGACAGAAATCTCCGTCTTGGCCGGGCTTTTGTGCATCCTACGCTTCTCCCCTCTCGGACACAACTGATTTGGCAACGGGGTCGAGAAGCGGGGTTCTTCGTATTTGTCGAGTAGCCGCGCGGCCCGCTGACCCAAACCTGTCCCTCTGGCCGTTGCTTTTACACGCCAATTCAGCTATCTATTTACTCACTAGGTTGTACTTCGATAGGTCTTTTCTCACTTGTTTTCAGTCCGGGATTAGCACGTCCTGGTAGGAGTTCTCGGCCCATGAGGACCCGGCCATCGAGTTTTCCCTCCGCAGACTCGCGACACCGCGCTTCGCGGTTGCCGTCCTTCATCCCGAGATGTGTCTGGGGTAAGTCTTAGGTTAAGAAGGAGACCCATGTTTCGCAAAACGGGGTTCTTCGCCGTAGTTGTCCTTGTGGCTCTCATGGCCGCGCCTTCTGTTTTTGGGCAAGTTGAATCCGGCCCGCTTCCTCGCGCGAAAGTCCCTCAAGCCCGAATCACTCAAGCTATCGATGAAACGAATCGCGTCACGCTCCGTGGCAACACGCGTCCTGAGGCGGTTCTTGCGAACGACCGCGGCCCGGTGGCCACTGATTTTGCGATGGAGCACATGCTTCTGCAGTTGAAGCGCTCCCCGGAGCAAGAGCAAGCTCTGCAGCAATTTCTCGATGAACTCCACGCGGCCGGTTCGCCCAATTTCCATCACTGGCTTACTGCGCAAGAGTTGGGTGAAAGGTTCGGCGTGGCGAAGTCCGATCTCAGCGGCGTCACTTCTTGGCTTGAGTCTCACGGATTTAGCGTGAATGTGATTTATCCCAGCGGCATGCTCATCGATTTCACCGGGACCGCCGCGCAGGTGCGCCGGGCTTTCCAAACGGAGATTCATCATTTTGTGGTCAAAGGCGAGAAGCACGTTGCCAATGTCAGCGATCCGCAAATCCCCGCCGCACTCGCTCCCGTGGTGGCAGGTATCGTCTCCCTGCACGATTTTCGGCCACAGGCTATGCACAAGATGCATCAACCCCGCCCGCAATTCACTTTTCAGGATCAATTCGGCTTTGACACCTACGCGGTTGTCCCTGCGGACCTAGCCAAAATCTACAACTTGAGCCCACTGTTCAATGCGGGCATCTTCGGCCAAGGTCAGACCATCGTTCTCATTGAAGACACAGACGTCTTCACTGCGGCGGACTGGAGCACCTTCCGTTCGACCTTTGGTCTTTCCGCTTACCCTTCGGCTTCCTTCACGCAAGTCCATCCGCCCGCGCCTCCCTCGCAGCCCGGCAACAATTGCGGCGCTCCAGGCGTCATTTCCCCCAACGATGCGGAAGCTATTCTTGACGCCGAATGGGCGAGCGCATCCGCACCCAGTGCCGCCATCGAAATGGCAGCTTGCGCCGACACGACGACCACCTTCGGCGGGCTCATCGCCATCCAAAACCTGATCAACGCGGGCACTCCACCGCCGTCCATCATGAGCATCAGCTACGGTCAGTGTGAAACGGTCAACGGCGCCGCAGCCAACGCTTCTTACAACTCCGCTTATCAGCAGGCCGTGGCGGAGGGCGTTTCCGTGTTTGTCGCTGCGGGCGATAGCGGCGCGGCTGGCTGCGACAATAGTGTCGCTGAAGCCACTCACGGAATTGGCGTCAACGCGTTTGCCTCCACTCCAAACAATGTGGCTGTCGGCGGCACGGACTTCAGCGACACTTACTCCGGCACCAATGCCACGTATTGGAATTCCAGCAACGCTTCTGCGTTTGGTTCCGCGCTTTCCTACATTCCCGAAATTTCCTGGAATGACTCATGCGCAGGGCAGCTTGTCTCGGCTTATGAGGGTTACACCCTCACTTACGGCTCATCGAGTTTTTGCAACGACCCTACCATCGGCTTTCTTCTGCAGACTACGGTTGCCGGCGGTGGTGGTCCCAGCCAATGCGCGACGGGCACTCCGTCCATCAATGGTGTTGTCAGCGGCACGTGCGCGGGTTGGCCTAAACCCTCGTGGCAATCGGTCTTCGGTAATCCCAACGATGGTGTGCGCGACACGCCGGACGTCTCGCTCTTTGCCGCTGACGGTCTGTGGAGCCACTTCTATGTTTTCTGCTGGTCGAACACTGCTCAGGGCGGGGCGACCTGCGGCTCCGATCCTAGCGCTTGGTCCGGAGCGGGCGGAACCTCTTTCGCTTCTCCCATCATGGCGGGCATCCAAGCGCTCATCAACCAAAAAGCCGGGGGCCCGCAAGGCAATCCCGCTCCCGTTTATTATCAGATTGCCGCCGCAGAATACGGGTCGGGCGGCAGCAGTTCCTGTAATTCAAATAACGGGAATGCCGTTGGCGCGGGCTGCGTTTTCTACGACGTGACCATGGGCGACATGGATGTGGATTGCATAGGTCCCAACTGTTTCCTCTCGGATGGTTCTGTCGGCGTGCTTTCCACCTCCAATACGTCTTTCGCTCCAGCGTATGGCACTGCCACGGGATGGGACTTCGCTACCGGCATCGGCACCGTGAACGCGGCTAACTTGGTCAACAACTGGCCCACGTCCACAACACAACCAGGTTTCCTTCTCTCAGCCTCTCCGGCTAACCTGACTATTCTGCAAGGGGCCTCCGGTTCCACCACCATCTCAATCAATGCTCTCAATGGCTTCAACGGCAGCGTCAGTCTGACGGTGTCCGGCATACCGAACGGAGTCAGCGCCACGTTTGGTATGAATCCCGCAACCGCCAGCAGCCTCTTGACTCTATTCGCCACGGGCACGGCGACGACCGGCACGTTCACAGTAACCATCACAGGATCATCGGGTGGTCTAACAAGCACCATAACCCTTTCTCTCGCCCTAAATCCTCAGGGGAACTTCGCGCTTTCCACGTCGCCAGGCACTTTGAGCATTGTCCAGGGAGCCAGCGGAACCACCACCATCTCCATCAATCCGCAGAGCGGCTTCAATGGCAGCGTCGGCTTGTCCGCATCCGGCCTACCTACAGGCGTGAGTGCATCGTTCAACCCCGCCAGCACAACTGGCACAAGCACCCTGACGTTGACAGCCACGGGTACCGCGACGACGGGCACCGCCACGGTGACCATTACAGGTTCGTCGGGCAATCTGTCTAGTTCGACGGCGCTTTCTCTGACGGTCAATCCACCGCCGAACTTCACACTTTCCGCCTCACCCAACAGCCTGACCATCACACAAGGAGCCAGCGGCGCAAGCACGATTACGGTAAATCCGCTCAGCGGCTTCAATGGCAGCGTGAGTTTGTCGGCTTCCGGCCTCCCCAGTGGCGTAACGCCCTCGTTCAGTCCCGCGAGCACCACGAACACGAGCACCCTGACAATCACCGCAAGCAGTACAGCCACAACAGGGACCGTCACTGTAACTGTCACGGGAACGTCGGGTACGCTGACCAAAGCCACGACGGTTTCCCTCACGATTCGCGTGCTTCCGACGCTTCCTTTTGTCTGGTCGGACGGGGATATCGGTTCAGTCGGTGTGGCTGGCGCCGCCAGCTACGCGAGTGGAACCTTCACGGTGTCTGGAGCCGGATCCGGGACGATGATCACCAGTTCCGATAGCTTCCATTTTGTCTACCAGCCGTTTACTGGCGACGGCTCGATCGTCGCGCGCGTGCTAAGTGTTCAAGGGAGCAGCGCGGCGCAAGCCGGCATCATGATCCGCGAGACGCTTGGCATGGGCGCCAACCATGTGTTCTTGTTCGACTACTCTACTTCGATCTTAGCAACCGAGCGCACCGCCAATGGCGCCAGCAGCTCCTACCAGTCGGTGGGGAGTGCGGCACTGCCGAATTGGATCAAGCTGACGCGGAGCGGGAACGTGTTCAACATGTACGGCTCGTCCGATGGCGTGAACTGGACGCAATTGGGAACGAGCCAGGCCGTGACTATGGCGCAGAGCGTTTACGTGGGATTGGCGGTGAGTAATCGCACGACAGCTTCGTTGGCCACAGCGACGTTCGACAGCGTGTCGGTGAACTCAGCGGCCGCGCCCGCGCCAGTGATTACCGCAGTTTCCGCGACCACAGGATCGGTTGGTAGCCAGGTCATGGTTAGTGGCTCTGGTTTTGGGGGTACGCCGGGAGGCAGCGCGGTGCTGCTGAACGGAGCCGCGGTGACGATCAACAGTTGGAGCGACACGTCGCTTACGATAACCATTCCGCCGGGCGCGACTTCGGGGCCGTTGCTGGTTTCTGTCGCGCCGGGGATGAATAACAGCAACGCAATCCGCTTCACAGTGACACCGCAGCCGCTGCCGGTTTCGTGGTTGGACCAGGATGTGGGCGCGGTCGGGGTCTTGGGGAGCGCCGGCTACGCGAATGGAGTATTCACGGTCTCAGGCGCAGGGCAGGGGACGATGATCACCAGCGCCGATGGCTTCCATTTCGTGTACCAGCCGCTCGCCGGCGATGGAACGATCGTGGCGCGAGTGATGAGCGTGCAGGGGAGCGCTGCGGCGCAAATAGGCATCATGATTCGCGAGACGCTCGGTGCAGGAGCGAATCACGTGTACCTGTTCGACTACTCCACGTCCCTGTTGCTGACCGAGCGCACCAGCGCGGGTTCCAGCAGCACCTACCAGTCGGTAGGAAGCGTAACGCTCCCGAACTGGCTGAAGCTGGTTCGCAGCGGGAGCGTGTTCACGATGTACGGTTCCACGAATGGAGTGAACTGGACGCAACTGGGGACGAGTCAGACAGTGACGATGGCGCAGAATGTGTATTTGGGCTTGGCGGTGAGCAATCGCAACACGTCTACATTGGCCGCTGCGACCTTCGACAACGTCTCGCTCACTACCCCTGCTCCTCCATCGCCGAACTTCTCGCTCTCGACTTCCGTGAACAGCATGACGATGACGCAAGGCACGAGCAGCACAAACACCATCACAATTACTCCGCAGTTCGGGTTCAATGGCAACGTCAACTTGTCAGCATCCGGCCTTCCTGCTGGCGTGACGGCGTCGTTCAATCCTAGCCCCACCGCGACCACCAGCACCCTCACCCTGACCGCCGCCGGCACTGCCGCTGTAGGAACATTCCCTGTGACAATAACGGGTACCTCCGGCAGTTTGACGAACACCACGATGATTTCCCTCATTGTGAATCCTCAGGGTAGCTTCACCATTTCCGCCGCGCCAACCGGATTGACGGTTCCGCAGGGCTCCAGTGCCGCAAGCACGGTCACGGTCGCGCTACAAGGCGGTTTCAATGGCACGATCAACTTGTCCGCTTCCGGCCTGCCCAATGGCGTGACCGCCTCGTTCATCCCTAACAGCACAACCACCGCGAGTTCGCTGACTCTGACCGCAAACCCCACGGCGGCCACGGGAACCGTCGTGGTAACGGTGACAGGCTCTTCGCTCGGTTTGACCAGCACCGCGACGATCAACTTGACCGTAACCCAAGTCATCTTGCCTTTGCCCTCGGTCTGGTCGGATGGGGACATCGGCTCGGTGGGAGTGGCCGGCAGCGCCAGTTACTCCAACGGGACGTTCGCGGTGTCCGGCGCCGGTTCAGGGACGATGATTACCAGCGCCGATAGCTTCCACTTTGTGTACCAACCGCTTAACGGAGACGGCACGATTGTCGCGCGCGTACTAAGCGTCCGGGGGAGCAGCGCCGCGCAAGCGGGCATCATGATTCGCGAGATGCTCAGTCCGGGTGCGAATCATCTCTACCTGTTTGATTACTCCTCGCAATTGTTGCTGACTGAGCGCACCACCACTGGAACCAGCAGCTCCTACCAGTCAGTCGGCAGTCTCACGCTACCGTATTGGATCAAGCTGGCGCGCGCCGGGAATATGTTCACGATGTACGGGTCGGCCGATGGCGTGAACTGGGTGCAATTGGGAACGAGTCAAACGGTGAGCATGGCGGCGAGCGTGTATGTGGGCTTGGCGGTAAGCAATCGAACCACGGCTTCGTTGGCCACGGCGACGTTCGACAGTGTTTCGGTGGGTTCGGCGCAATCGCCGGCCCCGGCGATTACAGGCGTTTCTGCAACAACAGGATCAGTAGGTAGCCAGGTGGTGATCGCCGGAACCGGCTTTGGAGCCACACAAGGAGGCAGCACTGTACTGCTGAATGGCGCTGCGGTGACGATCAACAGTTGGAGCGCTACGTCGCTCACGATCACCATTCCGTCGGGGGCGACCAGCGGGCCGTTGCTGGTTTCCGTGGCGCCGGGGATGGATGACAGCAACGCAATTCGTTTCACGGTGACCTCGCAGCCGCTGCCGCTTTCCTGGCTCGATCAGGATGTGGGTGCCGTAGGGGTATTCGGGAGCGCGGGTTACACCAACGGGACGTTCACGGTGGCGGGCGCGGGGAATGGGACGATGATCACTACCGCCGATGGCTTCCACTTTGCGTACCAGCCGTTGACGGGAGACTGCACATTCATCGCTCGTGTGGTGAGCGTGCAGGGCAGCAGCGCAGCGCAAATTGGAGTCATGATGCGCGAGGCGCTCAATTCCGGCGCAAACCATGTCTTCGTGTTTGACTATGTGCCTTCGGTATTGGCGACCGAGAGGACCGGCACAGCTTCCAGCAGCACTTACCAGTCGGTGGGCAGCGCGACGCCGCCGAACTGGCTGAAGCTGGTGCGAAGCGGGAACGTCTTCACGATGTACGGGTCCAGTAACGGAACGACATGGACGCAATTGGGACCGAGCCAGACGGTGACCATGGCGCCGGGCGTATACGTGGGCTTGGCAGTGAGCAATCGCAACACGTCATCGTTGGCCACCGCCACCTTTGACAATGTTTCACTCACTACGCCTTAGCGAAGTTGGGCAGATGCCCGCCCAAGGGTCGACCTTTTCTCCCGCGCCCCTTGCGTGAATTGTCGCTTTGTCCTTCGTGGCCTGCTGGCATAATCTGTTCAGGGACATGTTTCTTGGCGGATCATTTTCTGGGCTACTTACCGACCTCTACGAACTCACGATGGCGGCCGGGTACGTCCAGAACCGTTTCGAGGCCCTCGCCACGTTTGAACTCTTTGTTCGCCACCTCCCGAACCGGCGCAATTATCTGGTGGCTGCGGGTTTGGAGCAGGCCCTCGACTTTCTGGAGAATGTGCGTTTTTCGAGCGAAGACGTTGCCTATCTTCGCGCGCTCCCTTCCTTCCGCAGCGTTCATTCGAGTTTCTTTGACTATCTGTCGCGATTTCAATTTGCAGGCGACGTTTGGGCGTTGCCGGAAGGAACGATTTTCTTTCCCGGTGAGCCGTTGCTTCGCGTGACCGCTCCCATCGCCGAAGCGCAGCTCGTTGAAACCGGTCTTCTCAGCATTCTTCATTTCCAAACTCTTATTGCCAGCAAGGCGTCGCGCGTCACCGCCTCTGCCGCGGGACGCCCGGTTGTGGAGTTTGGCTCTCGTCGCGCTCATGGCATGGAAGCGGGAGTTCTCGCCGCGCGCGCCGCGTTCATCGGCGGCTGCGAGGGCACCTCGAACACTTACGCGGGCCGCCGTTTTTGCATTCCTGTGTACGGCACGCAGGCGCACTCGTGGATTATGGCGCACGAGGATGAGGCCGACGCCTTCCGGGATTTCCTGAATGTTTTCCCAGACGAATCTACTCTTCTCGTTGACACCTACGATGTGCATGCGGCCATCGAGAAAATCATCGCGCTGGAGCACAAGCCCGGCGGCGTTCGCCTTGACAGCGGCGATGTCTTGGCGGACAGCCAGTGGGTGCGCAAACGGCTCGACAGCACGGGGTTGTATGATGTGAAAATTTTTGCCTCTGGCGAGCTGGACGAGGAGCGCATCCAGATTCTGCTGCAAAGCGGCGCGCGCCTCGATGCTTTCGGCGTGGGCACAGCGCTTTCCACTTCATCGGATTCTCCAAACATCGGTGTGATTTATAAGCTCGTGGAAGTCGACCTCGGTGATACCGTCCGAAACGCCGCAAAGTTCAGCCAGGAGAAAATTACTTACCCTGGTCGTAAGCAAGTTTTCCGCTTTGCCGATAAAGACCGGAAGTTTTCAGGCGATGTCATCGGTTTGGACACAGAGTCTTTCCCTGGGAGTGAACCCTTGCTGGTTCCCGTAATGCGCGCGGGCAAACGCATTGCTGCCGCGGACGAGGATCCACTTGCAGTGATGAAAAGAGGGCAGAGCCGCCACCTTTCTGATCGCGCTCATTTGCCGGAGGGAATCCTGCTGCTTCGCACTGCGGAACCACCTTTTCCGGTTCGGTACAGCGAGCGGCTCGAGGAGCTGAGGGATCAAGTGCGGCAAGCCGTGGTGAAGGCGGGGCGCATCTGACGCAATGGAGGTAGAGAATGGTCTCCGTGAACACGATTTTGTGGCAAGTGGACGTGCAGGCAGACTTCATGCTGCCGGGAGGCAAGCTCTACGTTCCAGGCGCTGAAAAAATCATCCCGAACATCGGTCGCCTGGTCGACCAAGCTCGCCAAGGTCGCGTTCTTCTGATTTCTTCGGCCGATGCGCACCAGCCCGATGACCCCGAATTTCAGCGGTGGCCGCCGCATTGTGTGAAGGGCACTGCCGGCGCCGAGCTAATTCCCGAGGCGCGCGCAGCCCGCCTGCTTGCCATTCCAAACCAGAGCGATTTTGTTTTTCCTGGCGATCTCAGCGCCTACCAGCAGATTCTTTTGGAAAAGAACACGCTCGATGTCTTTGACAATCCAAATACCGGCGCGCTCCTCGCGTGGGTCAATATGCAGTCGGCGTATTCCCAGTCGCCGGCGGCGATTACTGGTGGAAGCGACGCGGTGCCCGATTTTCTTGTCTTTGGCGTGGTCACGGAATACTGTGTGCTCCGCGCCTCTGACGGCCTGCTGCGCCGCGGATTCCACGTCAGCATCGTGGAGGACGCGATCCAATCGCTCGAGGAGAAAAAGGGACGCGAAATTCTTGGCGAGCTGAAGTCGCGCGGCGCTCAGCTTGTTACCACTGACCAAGCATTGGCTCTCCTTGACGGAAGCGCCTCCGGCACTGCCGAAGGCAAGCTTCGCAGGGCCGCAGGGAATTAAGATGCGGAACGAAGTCTCTCATGCTGGTGAATTGCACTAAGAATAATGACCTCGACAGCGGAATTATTTTTATTATAATGGCGGCCACGCAGCACAAAACAACCCGATAGGCAGACCTTAAAGACACCCACACAACATCCTGATCAACACAACGGAGAGTCCCCGCCGCCATGAACCCGCCGCCCGCTCTAGAGTTTGTTCTTGTGTCCAGCGACTATGCTCTGATGCAGTCGGTTTCAAGGGCAGCGAAGAAGTACGGCGCCAAGTTCGTGCTGGTGCCCACGGCGCACGAGGCGCGCGAATGCCTGAACCGCAGGAAGATTGACGGCGTTTTCGTCGACATGGAAGTGCCCGGCGCGTTAGGCCTGATCGAGTCCACCCGCAAAGGAACCTCAAACAGCAAGTCGGTGATTTTTGCCTGCCTTGTCAATGCGAAGGAATCCACGCAAATTCTTGCCGTGGGCGCCAACTTCCTGCTGCGCAAGCCTCTGACCGAAGAGGGCGCGGCTATGCACATCACCATTTCGAAAGGGCTGCTCTTGCGCGAACAGCGCCGGTATTTCCGCCATCCCGCAAATCTTACTGTAACTCTGAAAGAGGGAGAATTCGAGCAGCAGGCCCGCATCACCGACTTGAGTGGAGGCGGCATGGCCGTTCGAACGGTAAAGCCTCTTAAGCACGGCGCGGTACTGGACTTCATTTTCGAGTTGTCCACGGGAGTGCGTGTAAGCGCCCGGGGACAGGTGGCCTGGGTGAACTCTGAAGGAATGGCTGGAATCATGCTTCAAACCCTGCGAGGGAAGGGCGGCGAGCAACTCAACGCTTGGCTGGCCGCGCGCGAGAAAATGGAGTTGAAGGAAACAACTGCGGAAGAGTGAACCTCGCACGCGCGTCTCGAAAGGGTTCTCTACTCTTCGATTTACCTTGCGAACCTCTGCCGAAGCGGCACGGTTTCTTGCGCACGGCAAGCATACTTGAGGTAAATGGACCAAACGACAGCGCCATTCTGGAAGCTCAAACCGATGGCATATTGATCGTCGCCATGCCTGCGGCAGTAGACCACCTTCCCGCGCATGGCAACTTGATCCAGAAACGAAGTGACTTCGGCAATCTCGCCGGGCTGCCACTGGCGACTCGAGACCACGCACGCGCCGTGCGCGCTCACGTTGTTCGTGTACGTCAATTCAGAGCCAGTGGTACCTTGAACCTGCGCCGAAGCCAGGTTCACAACCATCGCGATAGGGAGCCGCTTCTCCATTGTTTCGCCACAGCAGTTCGCGGACTTGGCGGGAACTTCCCGGCCGCTGTTAGAGTTGTCGGCCGTTGGGCGGGTAGGCCTTAACCACACAGCTTGCTCCAGTTGGCTGCCTGACTGATTCTTAGCACCGGGCAGATCGCACGCCAATCGAACAGAAACCCGGAAAACTCATCCGGTGAATCCCTAGCCCGCCATCCGCTGGGGCAGGCCGGCTGGTATCACGCCTTCTGAGTAGAGGTTTAGTTGACCCTACGGTTGAGGATTGCGGCGATTTGGCGCATCTCGTCCGCGAGCTCAGCAAACTCTTCCGGGAGGATGGACTGCATGCCATCGGAAAGCGCCCTGTCCGGCTGGTGGTGAACTTCGATAAGCAGGCCGTCAGCGCCAACGGCCACAGCCGCCCGCGAGAGCGGCAAAACCTTATGCCGCTTGCCGGTGCCGTGGCTGGGATCAACGAAAATTGGCAAGTGACTGCGCTTTTTCACCGCCGGCACGACCGCGAGGTCGAGTGTGTTGCGGGAAAAGTCGGAAAACGTTCGGACGCCACGCTCGCAGAGCATCACGTTGTAGTTGCCCTCGGACAGGATGTACTCCGCGGCCATGAGAAATTCGTCCAGCGTCGCGGCCATCCCGCGCTTCAGCAGAACCGGCTTCTTGGCACGTCCCGCACGCTTCAGGAGCGAGAAGTTCTGCATATTGCGCGCACCAATCTGAATGACGTCGGCGTACTCCTCGACCAGGTCGAGCGATTCGTTGTCAATGGCCTCGGTAACGATGCCAAAACCATGCGTGGCACGCACTCTCGAAAGAATCTTGAGGCCGTTTTCACCCAGCCCCTGAAAGCTGTAGGGAGAGGTACGCGGTTTATACGCTCCGCCACGAAACAGGCGCGCCCCGGATTTTTTGACGCGTTCGGCTATAGCCAGACATTGCTCCTCGGTCTCCACAGCGCACGGGCCGGCTACAAGAGCTACGTGCTCCCCGCCAACCAGGACGTCGCCTGAAGGTGTCGGGATTCGAAGGATGGTGTCTTCTTCCTTGGCATCGCGGCTGACCAGCTTGTAAGGCTTGCTTACGGGAATACACTCGACGACTCCGGGTAGCGACTCAAGAACTCCCAGATCAATCTCACCCTTGTTGCCGGTGATGCCGATGGCGGTTCGAAGAGACCCGGGGATCGGGTGGGCTTTGAGGCCAAGGCTTTCGATGCGCTGGCAGACAACGCGAACTTGCTCCTCGGTGGCATGGGACTGCATGACGACAAGCATGGAAGGCCCCTCGATTCGAGAGGTTAAGTCTACGGCAAGGTGGCAGAGGCCGCAAATTCGGGGGGTGCCTAATTGAGCTAACGCCTTGATTTCCGAAGGCCTAACCAGTCACAATGGCTTCCTACGATGTGGAATAGCCCAGCCGGGAGGAGAGGATAAGGTGCTCTCGGACTATCCAGTACATTTGCTTGGCCGGACGATAAACATTACAGGACAAGAGCAGTTTTTGGCGGTGGTGTTCATTTTCGTTGCCGCGGCGACTTGGGGCGTGCTGCAATTCCGGCGCAGGCGAGCGGTTGTTTTGCAGCGTTCCGCCGTAACCGACCAAATGGTGTATGAGTTGTCCCGAATTGCGGACGCGCTGGACCGCCTTGCAACCCGTCCCATGGACCAATCGTTTCATCAGTCGATTCCAAACGCGGCCAGCTCGTTCAGGGAAGATGAACCGCGTACCATGCCGTTTTCCATGTTCGGCAGGGAACGTTAACAAGCCGGGGCACGAGTGTCGCCGATTCCGCTGAACTGCATTAGTTGATTCTTTTCAAGAGCGAGGGAGCCGCGCTGGCCCACTTTTGTGTGGGCGTGCATGTGCGTCGTGCCTTTGCGAAGCGGTCGGGGCCCGGCCATTTGCGGGCGTATGCTAGAATAGGGATTTTATAACGGAGCCGACATCCCGACAGGCATGCCCGAAGAACAACGCATCGCTGTACCCACAGAGTTCGATCCCGAAGACGAATACCGCCCCGAACCTGAGCCCGAACCGCTGCCGCCTTCCTGGATGGATGGCCGGGTCCGTATCGGTATCCATACCTCCATTGCCGGGAGCTATCTCAACGCCCTTGAGTCCGCGCGAAAACTGGGGTGCAATGCCCTGCAGATTTTCTCCGCTAGTCCCCGGATGTGGCAGGGCGGCCCTGCACGGCTACCGGAGCTGGATGCTGCCGCATTTCGTGGCAGAAGGGAAGAGCTGCGGCTTGGCCCGCTGGTGATTCACGCGAATTACCTGATCAATTTGGCCGCGGCGCAGCCCATGTTGCGCACGCGGTCGATTCAGGCGTTCCATGACGAACTTGTTCGTGCCGGCGCGCTGGGAGGGGACTTTCTAGTCGTGCATCCTGGGACGCGGGGTGAAGGAAGCGCCGCGCAAGCCGTCTCGACCATTATCGAATCGGTGAAGCAGGCCAGCAAGCGCGTGCCAATGGGCCGGCTAAAGATTTTGGTGGAAAACACTGCAGGCATGGGAACCTCTGTCGGTTCCCGGCTGGAAGAAGTGGCAGAAATTGTCGGCGGCTTGCTCCGGGATTTGCCCGCCGGGGCGTGCCTGGACACCGCGCATCTCTTCGCGGCGGGTTACGACATCAAGAGCGAAGCGGGCTTGGCGTCAACCATCGCGCAAATTGAAAACACGGTTGCGCTTGATAATGTTCCCATCTTTCACGTAAACGACTCGAAAATTCCACTCGGCGGGCGCGTGGACCGCCACGAACATATCGGGAAGGGGAAGATTGGGAAAGAGGCCTTCGTCCGGATCCTGCAGCACCCGCAGTTGAGCGTGCCAGCAGAAGGTCTTGCCGGCCGTGCGTTTCTCGCGGAAACGCCGATTGACGATCCTGGCGACGACCGGCGAAACGTCGCGATGCTGTGGGAACTGGCCGGCTTGAAAGAACAGGCGCCGGAAGCGGACAAACGATTCTCCATGCTGACGCCGGCCCTTAAGAGAAAAATTTCAAAGCACAAAGCCCAAAGGACACGCCGTCCGCTGAGGAAAAAGAAAGTTTCAGCAAAAAAGAAGCGGAGATAAGCAGAGTGGTGGAGCAGACCACAACGGGGGTGGGCGGGGCCGGAGCGACAGGTTACGACCCGCAAAAGGTAGAGGCCAAGTGGCAAGGGCGCTGGGCGGAAGCGCGCGTGTTTGAAACGGAAGCTGACCCCTCCAAACCTAAATACTACGTCCTGGAAATGCTCCCTTATCCCAGTGGCACGCTGCACATGGGGCACATGCGCAACTACACCATTGGCGACGTGGTTGCCCGGGTGAAGCGCATGCGCGGATTCAACGTGCTCCATCCGATGGGGTGGGACGCTTTCGGTTTGCCCGCTGAGAACGCGGCGATCAAGAACAAAACGCATCCGCGCACCTGGACCAACAACAACATCGCGGAATTTCAAAGGGTGCTGAGGCGTTTCGGCTTCAGCTACGACTGGCGCCGCGAAATTTCCACCTGCGAGCCCGAGTATTACCGCTGGAACCAGTGGTTTTTCCTGCGCATGCTGGAAAAGGGCCTGGCGTATCGCAAAAAAAGCCGCGTCAACTGGTGCCCGAAGTGCTGCACCGTGCTGGCTAACGAGCAGGTGGTCAACGGTGGCTTCTGCTGGCGTCATGAAGACACGCGCGTGGAGACGCGCGAAATTGAACAGTGGTTCCTGAAAACCACTGCTTATTCCGATCAATTGCTTGACGATTTGAAGCAGCTCGAAGGTGGATGGCCAGAGCGTGTCATCCTGATGCAGCAAAATTGGATCGGCAAATCGGAAGGCGCGAAAGTAAGATTTGCCGTAGCCGGTGCGGCGGGGGCTGGCCCGATTGAGATTTTCACGACGCGCATTGACACGATTTACGGGGCGACGGCGATCATTCTTGCGCCCGCGCATCCGCTCGTGACCATGCTTCTTGAAGGTTCGCCCTTGCGCGCCGAAGCGGAGCCCAAGATGCGCCAAACTTCCGTCAAGACCGAAGATCTGGCGACGATGGAGAAAGAAGGTTTCTTCACCGGGCGCTATGCAATTAATCCCTTCAACGACGAAAAGATTCCAATCTGGGTCGGGAATTTCGTGCTGATGGAGTACGGCACGGGCGCAATTATGGCGGTACCAGCGCACGATCAGCGTGACCTGGAGTTTTGCCAGAAATATAAACTGCCAGTGCGCGTCGTAGTGCAACCTCTCGAAGGCGAGCTCGCTCCGGACGCAATGGATACCGCGTTCGACGACCACATGCAAGGAAAGCTCGTAAACTCCGGCCCGTTCAACGGGCTTTCGCCTATAGAGGCCATCCCGAAGATGGCGGAGTTCGCGGAACAAAAGGGATTCGGCAAAGCGGAAACGATCTACCGGCTGCGCGATTGGGGGATCTCCCGCCAGCGCTACTGGGGAACGCCCATCCCGGTCATTTATTGCCCCAAAGACGGCATGGTCCCGGTTCCAGACAAGGATTTGCCGGTGCTGCTTCCGCCAAATCCCAAACTCACCGGCGAAGGCGAATCGCCTCTCGCGGGGACGCCTGAGTTTGTAAATACGACCTGTCCGAAGTGCGGCGGCCCGGCGCGGCGCGAGACGGACACCATGGACACTTTCGTGGACTCGTCGTGGTATTTCTACCGCTACTGCGATTCCCACAATGACAAAGCGCCGTACGATTCCGCAAAAGTCGCCTACTGGTTTCCCATTGATCAGTACATCGGCGGCATTACGCACGCGATTTTGCACCTTCTGTACTCGCGCTTTTGGTGCAAGGTGATGCGCGATCTGGGATTGGTCAAGCACGATGAACCGATCGCGCGTCTGTTTACGCAAGGCATGGTGCAAAAAGGCGGAGTAGCCATGTCGAAGTCGCGTGGCAACGTCGTCGGCGCGGAAGAAATGGCGCAGAAGTACGGCGCGGATACCGGCCGGCTCTACACACTTTTCGCCGCTCCTCCGGAAAAGGATTTGGAGTGGAGCGAGGAAAGCATTGAAGGCTCGTGGCGCTTTCTAAACCGCGTGTACCGCCTCATCGAGCGTCACGCCCCTGCGATCCGCGGCGTAAACGATGCAAAGGTGGATGAGACCGCCGCATCTCTGAAAGAAAAAATGCTTTTGCGCAAAGTGCATCAGACGCTGCGGCGCGTGACCAGCGACTTCGAGACGCGCTGGCACTTTAATTCCGCGATTGCTCTGATCATGGAGCTGACCAACGACATCTATGCGCAGGAGCCGCTCGAACAAGGTGTGCGTCCGGAAGTCCGCAAGGAAGTCCTAGAGCTGCTGACACTGATGCTTGCCCCCATGACTCCGCATCTGGCGGAAGAGCTTTGGGAGATGATGGGGCACACCGAAGGCTTGTGGGAAGCAAGATGGCCTTTGTTCAACCAGAAACTCGCGCGCGAAGACGAGGTGGAAATTCCAGTCCAGGTGAATGGACGCGTGAGAGGCAAGGTCAAGGTCCCGCCAGGATCTGCGGAGCCCGAGGTAGTTCGCGTGGCGCTGCTGCTTCCGGCTGTCGCGCAGCACATTAACGGAAAGCGCGTCGTGAGGCAGATTTATGCGCCGGACAAAATGCTCAATCTGGTCGTGGCATGATGGGGTGCAGCTCTTGGTGGCGGGTCTTTTAGCCCGCGCTTTTTCTTTTCCCCGAGTTAGTCTAGGAGGCAGCATGGCGGAAGGCGCGGCAAAGCAAGTTGCAGAGCGCGGGCAGGGAGGCAGGATGAAGGCGGAACTCGGCGGAGTGGTAGTGCTCGACTTCGGCGGGCAATACACGCAATTGATTGCGCGCCGCATCCGCGAACAACAGGTTTTCTCCGCGGTCCTGCCGTGCACCGCGCCGGTCGAGGAGATTCAAAGGTTCGAGCCGGCGGGAATCGTCTTGTCTGGCGGGCCCAGCTCTGTTTATGACTCCGATGCGCCGAAATGCGACCCGAAGGTGCTGGCCCTCGGAATCCCTGTTCTTGGAATCTGCTACGGCATGCAATGGATTACGCACACGCTCGGCGGCAAAGTCGAAAAAGCCGAGCGTCGAGAATATGGCCGCGCGCAATTGAAAGTCGACTGCGCGGGTGGACCAGAAAGCTCGCCGCTCTTCGCTGGGGCGCCCTCAGCTCTACGCATTTGGAATAGCCATGGCGACCACGTGCGCGCTCTTCCCGCAGGGTTTCGTGCTCTCGGGCACACCGAAAATGCCGTCGCCGCCATGGAGGATTGCAAAAGGAAGATCTACGCGACCCAGTTTCATGTGGAAGTAAAGCACACCGACCGCGGCACCGAGTTGCTGAGGAATTTTCTGTTCAACGTCTGCAAGGCCGAGCCGAAATGGAGCGGCGCGGCCTTCATCGAAGAAACCGTCGAAGCAATTCGCACGAAAGTGGGGAGCAAACGGGCGATATGCGCGCTGAGCGGCGGCGTGGACTCGACGGTGGCCGCCGTCCTGGTGCACCGCGCCATGGGCGATCGGCTCACTAACATTTTTGTGAACACCGGGCTGCTTCGAAAGAATGAATTTGAAACAACGCTGGAAATGTTGCGCGACCGGCTGAAGTTGCACGTCATTGGAGTGGACGCTTCCGACCGCTTTCTAGCTCAATTAAAAGGAATCACCGACCCGGAAGAGAAGCGTCGCCGCATCGGCAGAGAATTCATCGCTGTTTTTGCCGAGCAGGCTCAGAAACTGCAGGCCGGCGAAGCCCATGGCGAAATTGCCTACTTGGTGCAGGGAACCTTGTACCCTGATGTGATTGAGTCCGTGTCTGTGAAAGGCCCGTCGGCGACCATCAAGACCCATCACAATGTCGGCGGCTTGCCGGAAGAGATGCCTTTCGCGCTGATTGAACCGCTGCGCGACCTCTTCAAGGATGAAGTCCGCCGGATTGGGAAGGAACTGGGCCTGCCGTCCGAGGTCCTGGTGAAACATCCGTTTCCCGGGCCTGGACTCGCGGTCCGCCTGCTTGGCGAGGTCAGCCGTACCCATCTGGTTACCCTCCAGGACGCAGACGCCATTGTCGTTGAGGAGATTCGAAAGGCCGGGCTTTATGAAAAAGTATGGCAAGCCTTTGCCGTGCTGCTTCCAATCCGCAGCGTGGGAGTAATGGGTGACTTCCGGACCTACGGGTTGACCGTGGCTGTGCGCGTGGTGGAGTCGGACGACGCCATGACTGCGGACTGGGTGAAGCTGCCCGCGGACGTCCTCGAGCGGATCTCAACAAGGATTGTTAACGAAGTCCCGGGAGTCACTCGAGTCGTTTATGACGTAAGCTCCAAGCCGCCCGGCACGATAGAATGGGAGTAGACGCGGATGCCCTTAAATGGGCCATTCGTTCCGAAGAAATCCGTTCTGAAGGGAAGATCGCTAAGAGATACATCTGGCGGAAGGAGAACGCGTGCAAAAAAACTCCCCTCCTCCTCCGTCGTTCGTACGTCCAAACTAAATGGGGCAACCGAGGTTGCGGAACTACCGGTTCGCCATTTTCTGGGCCATGTACAAAATCAGCTTGCGGTCGCCTTCTTCCGCCTTGCTCAGCAAGCGGCGAAGCTTGTTGAGAAAGCGTGCTTCTTTGCCGACGCTGCCCCACGCGATGTCGTCGGACGACTTGCGCTTGGGAAGATTCGGCAATTGCGGCGGTTCTTCACCGTCATAAAAGAGTTGATAGAGTGGCACCTCGAGGGCACGTGCCAGCTTCTCAAGTGTTTCGATCGCGGGAACGGTATGGCCATTCTCCACGCGCGAAATGTAGCACCGAAGCAGGCCTGTTCGCTTCTCGATGTCGCCCTGGGAAAGCTTCTTTTCTTCGCGCAACGCGCGAAGACGATCACCGATAATCATGAAGGTATTATTCCATAACGTTAAGAGAAGAAGCAAGGGGAACTTTTTCAGCGTCAAAGCGAAACAGATGATGCGGTGCAGGTCAATCCGGGGATAATAAGCGTAACCAAAAATCTATGGCACACGTCCCAAAAGCAGGGCCCTTGGATGCCCCCTCCCCAGCGAAGTCCGGCCCGGTGAAGTCCGGAAAGAGCCGGGCTGCTCTCGCGGTGGAGGCTGCGGACGACCGCGAACTGGTGCGGCGGGCTCAGCGCGAGGACAAAGAGGCATTCGAGGAGCTGATCCGGCGGCATCAGCATCGCGTTTTTGCTGTAGCCGGAGGGATCCTAAAGCGGCGCGAAGACGTGGAGGACATCGCGCAGCAGGTGTTCGTAAAAGCGTACTTCTCGCTGAAGCGCTTCGATCAGCGGGCGGCACTCAGCACTTGGCTCTACAAGATTACGGTGAATGAATGCTGGGACATGCTGAGAAAGAAGAAGGTTCGCCCCTTGGTATACGAGGCGGACTTGAGCGAAGAGCAGGCGCGGCAGGTTATTAGTTCGGCGGAGAAAGGCAAGGAGCATCCCGACATCAGCGAAAGGCTGGAGTTGAGGCAGCGCGTCGACCGTTTGTTGGAAGGATTGGATGAAAGAGATCGCCTGATGCTGATCTTGAAAGAAGTGGAAGGATTCTCGATCGAGGAGATTGCTGAAGTCTTGGACCTGAATGCGAATACGGTGAAAGTAAGGCTTTTCCGGGCACGGCGTCGCGTGGTAAGTCAGGCTAAGGCGCGCGAGGGTTGAAAAAGCAAGACCCGGCAGTCAGGAGGCTGGGATGTGGGACATGCTGAAAGAGAAAAACGAATGTAAGAGATTCCGCGACGGTCTCGAAGAAGCCGCGGCAAAACTTGAAGAGGCCATGCGTGTCGAAGGCTTGATAGAGCTTTTGCCCGAAGAGCAGCGCGAGCACTTTGCCGCGTGCGCCGGCTGCCGGGAAGCTGCGAACGACCTCATCAGAATGAAGACGCTCTTCAGAGGGACCGCTAGTTTCGCTGCCGAAGAACGGCCCTGGTTCGCGTCGCGCGTCATGGCCGCTATTGCCTCGCGCGAAAGAGAGCTTGCGGAGCGCGTGACCGCCTGGACGGAGTTCCCGCGTTTTGCTTCGCGGCTTACCTGGGTTGCGGCAGTCTTGTTGTTGGCGGGCACGACGTGGTTTTACGAAGCCGTGGTGCGCGCCCCCAGCTATGCTCCGACGGGTTCCCAAGAATCCATCTTCGAGGCGCCGCAGCAAACCACTCCGGACGATGTCTTAGTCAGCATGGCGAGTGACCATCCATGAGTCAAACCATGAACGAGACGCCGGCAACCCGCAAAGCGGCCATCTGGGTGGTCATCGTATTTCTGCTGGGGGTAGTTGCCGGCGGCATGCTCGGCTATGGATATGCCCATCATTCTGTGGCAGCCGCTAGCAGGCCGCTGCCCGAGGCGGAGCGACGCGCTCGGCGGATCGAGCAAATGACGAAAGATCTGGGACTCTCCGGAGAGCAAGCGAAGCAGTTGGATTCCATTCTTCTGGAATGGCATGGCGAGGCCAAAACGATTCACGACCAGTCCGAAGCGCAAGTCGAGGAATTGCGGAAGAAAGGCCGCGACCAGATTCGCGCGGTTCTTACGCCGGAGCAAAAGCCGAAATTTGAAGAGTTCCTCGCCAAGCTGGACGCCGAAAGAAAACACAACGCCCCGAGATAATTCATTGCCGTTTCAGCATCCGCTCAGGCCTCAGTAAAGTCCCCCTTCCAAAGTCAGACCTTAACAATCAGTTTGCCGGTGTTGCCGCCGGTGAAGAGCATGTTGATGGCGTCTGGAGCTTTCTCCAGGCCTTCTACGATAGTCTCGTGATCCTTGATCTTACCGAACATCTTCCATTGGCCAAGCTGTGTGGCCGCTTCCATGAATCGCGGCGCGTAGTCGAGGATAATGAAGCCCTCGACACGCAGCCGCTTTACCAGCACGGTGCCGAAGCTCGCCAGACTGGGATCTTCCTTCGTATACCCGGAAATCAACCCGCAGAGGATTACGCGCCCGTGCAAATTCATGAGATCGAGGACCGCGTTCATGATTTCGCCGCCGACATTTTCAAAATCAATGTCGATACCGTTCGGAACAGCAGCAGCCAGCTTCGCCTTCCAGTCCGTGTGCTTGTAATTGACGGCGGCGTCGAATCCTAGTTCTTTCCTTATCCAATTGCATTTTTCATCGGTCCCGGCGATGCCGACCACTCGGCAGCCGCGAATCTTCCCGATTTGCCCGGCGATGCTGCCCGTGGCGCCCGCTGCGGCCGAAACAACGAGCGTTTCGCCTTTCTTCGGCTGCGCGATTTCCATACCGAAGTATGCGGTCAGCCCGTTGATGCCAAGCGTGCCGAGGAACACCGTGTCCGACACGAACGGAATCTTCGGCACTTTCTGGAAGGACTGTTTCACTGAAGAATCAACCACCACGTAGTCTTGCAAGCCTGTGAGGCCTGTGACGCGATCTACTTTTTTGTAATCCGGATGCCGCGATTCGACAATTTCCGCAAAGCCGAATGCGCGCATGACCTCACCGATGGCCACGGCAGGAAGGTAGCTGTCTCCTGCCATCCAGACGCGCATGGTCGGATCAATCGAAAGATACTTGACGCGCGCCAGCGCCTGCCTGTCTTTTAATTCCGGCAGCCGCGCTTCCTTCAGTTGCAAATCACCCGGCGCAAGCATCCCCTTCGGCCGCGATTGCAAAATGAGTTGGCGGTTTACAGTGGTCATCTTCAATTCAGCCGTAGCAAGGCCATGTGGGTGAGATCCTTCGGACATCCTTGTCGGATGTCTCCAGGATGACGATTTGCTGGCCCGCGTCGCCTAGAAAGGAATGTCTTCGTCGGAGATTTCGGGGCCGGCGGCTGGGCTGCCACCACCTCCGCTGTAGCTGTCTTCGGCGGGAGCGGATTGATCGAATTCGTCCCCGCCACGAGGTGCGGCTGTACCTGACCCGCCCGCACCTGCTCCGGCAGCAGCGCCTTCGGCTCGGCCGCCGAGCATGCGGAAATTATTCGCCACAATCTCGAAGCTGGTGCGCTTCTGGCCTTCCTTGTCCTGCCATTCGCGCGATTGAATGCGCCCTTCGATGAAGACGAGCGAGCCTTTCTTCAAATACTGCTGCGCAATTTCGGCCTGTTTGCCCCACACGACAATCTTGTGCCACTCGGTGCGCTTCTGGCGTTCGCCATTACGGTCTTTATAGGATTCATCGGTGGCCAAGGAAAAATTCGCGACGGCCTGGCCGCTTCCGGTGTAGCGCGTTTCAGGATCGCGGCCCAATCGGCCCACGAGAATGACTTTATTAACGGACATGCAAGCCCCCTTAGACGGCGAAGATACCATGCAGCGAACGAAAAGGGAAATTGTGGCGCGTGAGGGCTTAAGGACCGGGGAATAGGGATTACAAAGGCGGCTTTGGTACAGCTTGGAGCCTGTACCAGGGCCAAGACCGCGGCCAAATTGACAAGCGGCTGTAAGCATCCTAAGGTCACCCTTTCCCCGTCGAACATGGAGGAGTGCCCTGTGAAACAAGGAAGATTTGTCCAATCGTTGCATTGGAAAGAGCCTCATTGGAAAAAACTTGCTCAGTGGGCCGCGGCGCTCGCCGAAATTCTCGCCGTCGCCGGCATTCTTGCGATGGCGTTTACGGCAGGAAACTACATCGCCGCGCAAAGGGCTGCGTTGCAAGCAGCCAATTTTGCCAACGCCCCCGGAATCTTTGAAGGGCATGGAGACGTGGGCACAGTTCTCCACGCGGGCGCCGTGGACTACGACGCCGCGAAGCAAACGTATACGATTGCCGGCAGCGGCGAGAACATGTGGTCCACCAAGGACGCGTTCCAGTTTACGTGGAAGAAGGTGTCCGGGGACATCACGCTGACCGCCGACATTTCGTTCCTCGGCAAAAGCGCGCAAGAGCATCGCAAAGCCGTGCTGATGGTGCGGCAGAGTCTGGACGCTGACTCCGCCTACGCCGACGCGGCGCTCCACGGCAACGGGCTTACTTCGCTGCAATACCGCGACGAAAAAGGCGCAGCCACGCACGAGATTCAAGCCAACGTGTCCGCACCGAAGCGGCTGCGGTTGGTCAAGCGCGGCGCTTACTTCTCAATGTGGCTGTCGGACGAAAACGGGAAGTTCCAACTCTCCAGCGGCTCGACGCGCATCACGCTGCAAGAACCTTTTTACGTCGGCATCGGCGTGTGCAGCCACGACACGAACGTCGTCGAGAAAGCGGTGTTCTCGAACGTGAGCGTCGACGCAAGACCCGAAGCGCCTCGCGCGTCGAGTGACAGCGCCGCAGCGAACACAAGCGCACCCACCACCCTCTACAGCACGCTTGAAGTGATCTCGGTCGATTCGACAGACCGCCGCGTCGTTTACATCGCTCCGGAGCGCTTCGAGGCGCCCAACTGGATGCCGGATGGCAAGCACTTGCTCTTCAATCGCAATGGCCGCATCGAGAAAATTCCGGTGACTGGGGGCACGCCGCAGGTGCTCGACACCGGATTCGCCACGCGCTGCAACAACGATCACCTGATTTCGCCCGATGGCACGCAGTTCGGCATCAGCGACAATTCGCAAGAGGACCATAAGTCTTTCGTCTACATCGTGCCCATCGCCGGCGGAGCACCGCGGCGCATCAC